>ERZ773224.2555-NODE-2555-length-18678-cov-12.762981_pt1 | contig 18678 bp, 26 predicted proteins | sample MGYA00580526_ERZ773224 | MGnify/ENA primary metagenome ERZ773224 (study PRJEB29015, sample SAMEA2737743) | human gut metagenome | biome: human gut; feature: human-associated habitat; material: faeces | place: China | collected 2012 ... | reverse complement strand
ATCATAAGCTAATGTATCAAATCCTAAAGCTCCACCAACTATGCCTTTAATTCTTTTTCCTGGATTATCATAATCTATTTTATCTAATAATTTCCTTAATATTTTGAATAGTTGTTTATATTTAGGATTATTTAAATCATAACCGTATAATTTATTTGGTCTATGACCAGTAAAAGCAATATTGATATATTTCATTTTATACCACCTCCCATTCATTTATTTTAAATACAAGCGATTCGTACATACTGTCTAAAATACATTTATCGTCTTCTATCGTTGTTATTGCCCAATCTTCATATTCAAATTGTTCCTCTAGTTGTTTCTTTGCATATCCTTTCATTTTGTCTCTAGCCGTATTTTTATCTTTACAAACACATTTAATATCTTTCTGAATTCCTTCTTCACTATAATATATTTCTATGACAATATACACTTTCATATTTATACCTCCTAAAATCAATTTTAAGCAATCACATTTCTTTATTGAATAACTAATCCTATTTTCAATTAAAAACTCTTAGAAAAGCTTTCATTAGATATTTTAGCTATATCCTGTTTAACCACCTCCTTATATTAGTGTATTAACATTAAGGGTGAATAAATTACCTATGAATTAAAATTATTTATAGTGTCACTTTGAATTTATGAATGTAATGAATAAATGAAAAAGTGAAGAGGAAAGAGTTTAATCGGTTTTAAATTAAACTCTTGACGAATAATTGCAATTCTATTTATTAATTATTTTTACTCTTCTCTTATCTTTTAAGAAAATGAATTTTTTATTTTTAAAATGTTGCGATAAAACTATGTTATTTTAAAGTGTGATTTTTGATTTTATGCATTTTATTTGCATAACCAACTTTTTAATAAATTTCTCATTCTCTTAGAAGGTATATATAAATTAATCTCTTTTTCTTCTCTAATAGCACTTCTGAATAACCATTGAATCAATTCTGATAAACTCCAGATATCTTCATCTATTTTAACGCCTTTATTAGTAAAGAAATTGTTAATTGTAGGTATATAATATCTATTTATTAAATAAGCACAATTAATTTTTTCTTTATATTCATTTGTTGCTCTACTATTACAAGGAACAAATCCTTTTGTATATCCTTTACCTCTAATTTGACTTCTGTAATCTTCAAAAGTTGTATACATATTTTCTTTAGATTTACCTTTTATTAGGTTTTGATAGTAATTTTCTGTATTCTTTTTAAGTTGTTTCATTAATTCTTTTTTACTAGATTTATCATACCATGACTTAGATAATGCCGTTGGTTTATCACCTATATCATTTAATTTACCTTCATATATATGTATTAAGTCTTTATATTTACTACCATTGATTTCTTGATATTCACATAAGCTATAGCTGTTATTCATTTTACTTATTGATTTATATTCATATTCTACGTTATTTAAATCGTAATAATATCTTTGTACTTGACCTTTAAACATATATGTTAATATGTAAACCTCTTTAAAAGCTGTAAATATATTAATTGGAAATGTCCATAACATTAGTGAATTATTAAAGAAATATACATCGCCATTTTTAATTGGATTTTTCATACTACTAAATTTACCTTCATATGTATCATCTATCCAATGGGCTTTATTTTCTTCGTCTATTTCAATTATTTTTTCATTTATTAATATTTCAATATCTCTCTTGGATATTGAAATTTGTTCGACAACATCACATACTTCATCTAATATGAGTATATACTCACCTTCTCGAATATCATTTATTACTTCTTGACTCAACCCTCTAAATAAAGAATGTGTTGAAATTACGTTATAACCCTCTTTTACAAGCTCATAAAAGTGGTTTGTTTTACTTCCTTTCCCTAGTTTCTCATTTGGTTTTCTAAACTCTCTATTATCGCAAGTTTTAATTACTCTATCTATTTCAGATAAAAACGGTGTTATATACATAAATCTTTCAAATAGTTCATTATTCATGTATTGTATTGCATATGAAGTTTTTCCATATCCAGGAGGACTATCGACTATTGTTATTTTACATTGTTTATTCATATTTCCATCTCCTTTTATTAATTATTTTTAATTCTATCTCTGACAAAACAATAAATATTTCTTTTTTTTATATTTTTGGATATGTTTTCCATATCATCACCTCCTTTCTTATATTATTGCATTAACATTAGTTATTTAAAAATTACTTATGGTTTTCATTATCTTTTCTCTTTTTAATTATAGCGTCGTGAATTACTACCATTAATAGTAATGTAATCATAGGAAGAAACATAATTCCTATTAATGTTATTATGAAACCTACCTCTCCAAATGCCTCACCAACTATAACTGAATATTTCATAGCTTTAAATAATACAAATGCAGTTATCACAGCTCCTGATAATGTTGCACTATTTTTACCAGCATATCTCCACATAATATCAACTCCTTTTTTATTTATTTCTTATTTATGTATTAACATAACTGTATCAAAAATTACCTATGAATTACAAAAATATGTTTGTCCGTCTAATTTTTTATTAAGCTTCTTTAATACCATTACAAAAACACTCCGAATATATGTATTATTTTATAATTATATTTATATAATTAACAACTAATAATGAAAAATTACCTATGAATTATATTATTTAATATATATAGTATTTAATTTAGTATTTAATAGTATTTAAGAAAGCTACTTCTATTGATATTCCTTGTGTTCATCATATTATATATGAGTTTTAAAGGTCTTAATATGTGTTTTTAAGGGATATATATGTTAAATTAAGTATCATTTCGTTTATAAATATGTGTTTTTAAGGGCATTTTATTTCCTTAATTACTCATAATAATTTAAAATATGTTAAAATAAGGGACTATTAATATGAGATATTAAGGGTTATAATATAACTATGAGAAATTAAGGAGGCTTTAATATGAGTAAAAATCAAATACTTATGAAAAATAACACAATAGTTAGTGCTAGATATAACATATCTCTTATGCATAATAATATATTTATTTTCATATTGTATAAACTTCAGAAGGCTAAGTCTGGTAATGCATATTGTTATATAAGTAAACAAGAATTTCAAAATCTTATTTCGAATAAAACACAGAAAACAGTTCCAGGTATTAAAAAAGTATTAGATAATATGCTAGATGAAAAAATATACTTTAGAGAAGATGGTGAGTGGAGCTGTAAATATAGTATTATAGCTGGGTATGAATATAATAAAAAAGAAGATTTATTTAAAATAGTTGTCATTGATAAAGTTTATCATCTTCTTATGAATTACAAAGCTTATACACCTATTAATATGAAAATATTTTTAACTTTAAAATCAATATATAGCCAAAGATTATATGACCTTCTTAGACTATGGAGTAATACAAAAGAAAATATAACATATGAACTAGACGAATTAAAAGATTTATTAATGTTAAACAACAAATATAATTTGTATGCTGATTTTAAAAGAAATGTTCTTCAACGAGCTAAAAAGGAATTAAATAATACTGGAATGTTTGAATTATCATATACTGAAAATAAAAAAGGACGAAGTGTAAAGTCTATAACATTTCATGTAAAAGATTTAGATGAAAGAGTATATTTTAAAAAGAAACAAATTAAACAAACTTCATCTCTATTATACATTCCTAATAAGAATTTAATATCAAATAATTGCATGTCGTCTCTTCAAAAAGATTTTGAGTTAATAGATTTCACGTATGAAGATATGGAACAGGCTTTTATTGAATCGGTCAACATAACATTATCTAAATTTAATGTAGATAAAATAGATTATAATGTATATCCTTACTTTAAAGCCGTATTAAATAATAAAATTAAATATTATACTGACTTATTCATAAAAACAAGTATATTTTAATCAACATATTTACAAAATATATTTTATATGTTATCATAATGTAGTGTACTCTCACAAAAATCACAAGAATAGCATATATCATAGAAAATTTTTGCAATTTTAATCAAATTATTACATTTTATCCCCAAAAGATGTAATAATCAGCCCTTTTTAGGGCTTTTTCTTTTGTTTTAGTAAAAATAAGCAATTTTTCTTCATTTTTAACGTTTTTTATGCATTTTTACTCATTTTTTACTAAAAATTTAGCAATTTATTCGTATTTTTTCTTAACAATTTCACCAAATTTAGGAGCTTTCATTAAAATTTTCTCACGTATTGACCTATCTTTATAAATTTCCATCAATGATTCTAACTCTTTCAATGAGTTTTCTTTGATTATTCCACCAACTATTTCTCTTCCATCTCTTGATTTCATTTCCCATTCTACTTCCCAAATTTCTCTCATACCATCGACCTCCTAAAATAATTTTTTAACTATATTATATTCACATCCATATTTTGGATTTTTATTGCATATTTCTTTTAACTCTTCAATTTCTTTCTTAAGTTCCTCTTTATTTTTAAGTTTTGCTCTCTTTCTATAAACTGTTTCACAACAATCATCTATATCATGTATATATCCGTATAGTTCATATTTCATAATTACCCCTCCTATTTCTTTTTACTATATTTTTCACATATTTTAAGTACAGTCTCTCTATCAATATAGAAAGTTTGTATTTCTGTACCATATTCTTCATAGTCAAATACTCTCATATTCCCTGCTCCTCTTAATAAATGTAAATATCCATAGTTAATTATCATATTAGACCTAATTTCATCTTTACATTTACCACCTATAACGATATTTATATTTTGTTTAGTTATATTAGGTAATATATCTTTAGAAGGTAATTGGGTAGTTAGTATTAAAAATACCCCTGCCCCTGCACCTCTACTAGCTATTAAAGCTAACATATTGTGAAAATCTTTATTCTTCATATAAGAAGATAACTCTTCTATCACTATAAATCTAATAGGCATTTTTTTAAACTTTCTATATTGCCATATATCAGTGCAATTTCTATAAGTAAACAGTTCATATCTTTTATCTATATCTTGTATGGCATCGAATAATATATCTTCAGCTTCATCTCTGTTTTCTGTATAATGAATTACGTTCTTACAGTTTCTAAATTCAAATAAATCTACTCTCTTTTCATTGATTAAATCTAATACAACATCACATTTTCTTTTCATTACTAATTGAGATATAATAACTCTTAAACAATTAGATTTACCACATCTAGTAGCACCTGCTAAATACATATGTGCATTAGAAGGTTCGCTAAAATCAATATATCTAATGCTACAATCTTCTAAATTAATCCCAATAGGTATTTTATATCCTTTAGCCTTATGTTTTTCTAAATCAAAGTCAGCACATACTATTTCTTCCTTTTTAATTCTTAATTGAATGTAATCATTGTTCTTTTTAAAACTAACATCTTCTTTTTCTTTATTTAATAATTGTAAGAATTTATTTTTGTTATTATTAAAATCATCTATAGTTACTCCAATAGGTATTATAAATTCGTATATTTTATAATTTTCATCTTCCCATTTCTTTTTTAATTTAGGTATCTCTCCAGATTTATTCTTTATATTGATTTCATTAAAGAATTTATCAAAATCAACACTTTTAATATTAAATACATCTAAAACTGATTTACATAATAATGTTATTGTATCCCAAATAGTATTTGTTAAAGGTTCTATTACATTACTCATATTATCATCTCCTTTTACTTAACTATATGCAAGTGTGTAGTAAATGTTTCCTAAATATTAAAAAAAATATTTTAGTAACATTATTTAAATATATACATATACTATATTGAGGTGATAATATGACGGAAAGAGATTTAAATGTATTAAACTTTATTAATTTAGTTGCTATGTGTAGAACAGAACATATAAGAAACTTATTTTTTACAGGATTAACTAATACCACTTGGGATAGAAGAGCTAATAAATTAGTAGAATATAAGCAATTAAAACGATTTAGAAGTGGAATATATAATAGAGAATATATTTATTATATTGAAAATAAACCTAATGAAAGATTACTTAGGCATGATATGTATATAACTGAATTAATATATAATTTATTATTACTAGGTGTAGAAATAATATACGTAGATAGAAACGTTCAATTAGGTAATGTTATAGCAGATGGTTATATTATAATTAGATATAAAAAAGACAATACTATAATTAAGAAAGGCTTATTAATAGAAGTTCAATTGCATGGTAGATTATCAGATTGTATAGATAAATACACAGATATTAATCCCATTAAAGAATATGTTATAGAACAAGGTATGCAGACTCTTCCTTCTCTACTTATTATAAGCGACTTACAGGGTAAGATTAGAAATAAAATTCTTAAAACTATGTGTGTAAACTGTAACTTAGAGTGTTTAGACAAGTGTATATTATAATGTAAAATTGAGTGTGTGATACAACTATTGCTTGTACTACACACTCTTTTATTTGGTATTTCAATGGTTTGATACGGTAAACTAAGGAGTTTATATAGATAAATTAATACGTAGTGGGGAGTATATTATGTCCAATTAACACCGTATTTTCCCATTTATTTCCAATATATTAAATATACTATTAAATTCCCATTAAATCAAGTACTAATTTATAAACGTAAAATAACATATTTATGATACCATTTCCCGAGAATAAGCACAACATAGAAACATTTAATTTTAATACTTTTAAATTAGGCAAAATGAAGTATAACAAAAACGTATTAATTTCCTAGTATTCTTGATTTGCAAATATGTTTATGTTTTAAAGGTAGGAGCTTGTAGGAATTGCTAAAAATCTAATTCGGTATTTTTACGACACATAGTTGGTAAACTACTACACAGAATAAAATTTTTGTCAAGCCCCTCCGAATATGATACCACCCCCTAGATGTTGGAATATCAACATTTCTTGCCTCTTGAAAAAAAATTCCTTCTCCAAAAAGTGTGATTAAGTATTAATTAATCGTACATTCTTAATTTTTTAAAGTGGTTGACTTGTCCAGTTGACGTGATTATCAACACTATATCACCTAGTTATCCACAAATATTTTGCTAGTTATCCACAAGCTGTTAATATGTATAAATATATATACGAAAGCAAGTCTTACTAATACTTACAACTACATTTCCGACTACATCTCAAGCTAACAACCTATAGGTCTATATAATCTAGTAATATCAACGCTTTCATACACTTATACACTTTTTTCTTAATCTAAGTTATCCACAAGTAAAATTTTTCTAATTTTTCCATTTTACATTTTTTACCATTTATTCAATTCTTCTTAATAATCAAAAGTGATTTGTTTATTTTCCTTTATTTTCCTAAAGTGTTTACCTATAATTGTTTCACAGTTTACCTTTATTACCCAATACTATACAACCGTTGCAATAACTGTATCCTATACCTATAGTGGGTATATTGTAAAGCGTGAAACTGTTGCAATTCCTACATTCTTCTATTTCTTCTATTTGTGTATACCTATGTAGGGTATTCAATCCCAGTTATATCAACACTTCTATTGTTTTCTCGTATATTTTCCTAAGTCCTGTAATGCTTGATAATGCTAGATAGTTAATAAATATACCTATGATAATTAAAATAATAAAGCATAATGTTAATTTATATTAACTAATTAAGCTATTCTCTTTTGTTCTTTTTATTATATAAACCATGCATATATTTGTCGAATTACTCTAAAGCTAGTAATATCAACAACTACAGTATTTTATAATAACTTTATAATATAAAACAATCTTTGTATTTTCCCTAATTAAATAAAGCTAATCCTTGATTTACCTTAATATTTTAAAGGAGATATTATCATTCTGCTTTATTTAATTAAGTTAAACTTATTAATTAATACCAACTTTATTTATTAAACTTTAAAATCAATTTTAAAATGGAGTATTCCATAAAAATAATTTTGTACGATAAAATACTTTTTTATAGCTTTACTAAAATAAGTATATAGTACTATTCACTTTAAAATAATTTGTGACCCTATTTTCCACTATCAATAAATAAAGTATTCGACGCAATATACTTTACTTATATAAAGTATTCGACACTTGCTTTCACTATATAAATTATTTTTTTATGTAAAGAATTAATTATTTAGAGGGCGTAAACTTAAATAGATAAAGTGACCCTTTTTTCTACTATCACTTTTTAAAGTAAAACTTGTCGAACACTTTACTATTTGACCGTGGAGTCTATCTTTTACTTAAAAAATTAAAGTATTTAGCTATAAAAATTTATTTATATATAAACTTTTATTTTTATTGTAGTTATCTAAAATATAGCTTAAACTGTTGATATTACTAACTTGTAGCGTTTTTATTTATCATTTTTCTATCTATATATTTTTTTAGAAAAAATAAATTTAAAAAAGTTGTTGACAAAATAGAATAGAACGTGATACTATATAAACATAAACAACAACAAAAAATAATTAATAAAAATTTAAAAAAGTTGTTGACAAATTAGACAACAAGTGATAACATTAAAATATAAGTATTAGACAAGGGAGGTTACCCTACTAACCATAAAGCAACAAAAATAATTAATAAAAAATTTAAAAAGTGCTTGACAAATAGCACTTGCCTATACTATAATTAAAACATAATCAAAATCAATTAGCAACCTTGTTCAGCATAAGCAACAAAATCATTTCATAAAATTAAATACTTAATATCCCTATTGAGTATTTAAAAAAATAATAAAAATATTTGACAAAATGAAAAATATATGCTATTATTATAACATAATAAAAAATCAAAAAAAGTTGTTGACAATAAAATATAAAGTGTGTTACTATTATAATATAATAAAAATAATTAATAAATTAGGAGGGTTTAAAATGAAAATTAATTTAAGAAAAATGGATAGCAGTATAGTTTATGATAGTAGGTTAAAAAGAGAGTATTATATCTTAAAAAATAAAAATATGGTAGAATGTTTACCATATGAATGGGTTGATGAGTGGAAATGTTACGCACCTGACGATAGAGGGCAACATAAATTTAATTTAATAGAAAATGGTTTTAACAGTTGGACAGAATTTTGTAAACATATGGAACAACATGAATATTATAGCATAGAAGAAGTAAAAAGAAGAGGATTGGCGAGACAATAAATATCAAAAATAATAATTAATAAACACAGTACAAAATAGATAGGGATGTTTAAGCCTGAGAAATAGCCCAATCTGTTAAATGTAGTAGTCGTTAGGGCGACTAAAAATAGAACCTTAAGCCCTAAGCGTTGGAGGGAAAACTCCTCCAGGTGGTTATAAAAAATAATTAATAAATAAAGGGGGATTTAAAATGCTAAAGGGTGAAATTAAAAAAGGGATAGTTCGCAAAACAGAAGGACAAGAAAAGAAATATATAAAACAGTTCAAAGGTAACGACCTAGAAAAGTGTATCATAGCAATAAATAATATGATGCATCAACGTATATACGCATCAAGTCACTTAAGAAAAAAATCAACAGTATCATATAATATGAGAACAATTTGTGAAATGTTGAAATATGGAGAATTTGACGTCATAGAATACAATTACACTAGAGGACAAGGAAGAATATTAGTGGAAAGTTGGAGTACATTTCCAGTAGAAATTGATGATAAAATGGCACAATGTACAATGAAGGTTGTCGTTGAACCAAAAACACAAAAAATTATAACAGTATGGTATAATAGCGTTGACGACACTCATACAAGTTTAAATATGAAAAGATATAACAAGGACTTAGAAATTGTGTTCTAGTCCTTCCAGCTCAATGCTATTATTTATGATAATGAAAACAATTAATAAAATTGTTGACAAATATTAAATGATAGTATATAATATCGATATAAAATAAATTGATAGGAGTGATGAGTTATGAAGAAAGTATATTATAGCTTATATTTAGTAACAGAAGAAAGCGAAGAATTTTTAGCAAAAGTAAAGTCAAAAGGTCTTGCAATAAGAACTAAAATGTTATATAACAAAATATACGAAGGCAAAGGAAAAATAATTATTAAATAGAGGATTTTAAGCCCTCTAGCTCAAGCTATCGAATGATAGCAAATTATATTAATAATGAAGGAGAATGATAATATTATGAAAAATAAAATGTTATTTGTATTAGTGTTAGTATTAGGAATTGTTATATTTAAAAATCAAATATCCATAGCATTGATGTATGCAGTTGACTGTATAGGTTATGCATTCAACATTAATGTGGTTGATATTATTGATTTGCTTAATACAATATACTATTTATAGTATTAAGCAATGATGGCAAAAATAATTAATAAATTTTTTAAAATAATTATTGACAAGTCATAAATGATAGTATATAATATTAAATATAAGTAAATAAAGGAGTTGGTTTAAATGACTAAAAAAGAAAAAAATATATTATTAGAAGAATATGGATATCAATATCAAATGGAACAACTAATGGATAAGGATATTAGATTTTATAAAAATCTATTAGACAAATTAGGACTTCATAATGACAGAATAAATATAGAAAACGATGTTTATTATATGAAGAACGAATTAAGCACTATAAAATCTAGTACTTATGAAAATCTTAATGATATAATTGAAAAATACAATGATGGTAAAAGAGTTAATGTCGAAGTTATGGAAACTTACTTAGACGAAATAGAATATCAAGCAACAGAAGAGCATAAAAAGTGTATAAAAGCTAGTAAAAAAATTATATTAGAGGATTAATTAATCCTCTAGGCTCAATTATCAAAATGATACTGTCGACAATTAATAAAATTATTGACAAGTTGTAAATGATAGTATATAATATTAAATATAGAATAAATAAAGGGGAGTCGATAATATGAATAAAAAAGAATTAGGAACAATAATAAGAGGTTTAGAAGGATATAAAATAACATTAACAAAAGAAACTTATAAAAAAGAAGGAAGAAAAAACTTCCCTAAAAACCCTTTAGAGAGAGAAAGAGAAGAAATAACAACAGAAGAATATGAAAAAATATTCTCTAGCACTAATTTCTTTGTTGAAATATTAGGTGGGACTGAAAGAGTATATAAAAGTTATACAATAGCTGGATATATACCTACTAGATTAGTAAGCACAAGTCCTAATAAAGAAACTAAAGTTATAAGAAAAATATCTATTGAAAGATATTAAAAATAATTAATAATACTGCCTATATTTATAGGTGGTATAGCTCAAAACTATCATAATCAAATGATAGTAAAAATAATTAATAAAAGGGGATATAAGATTATGTTATATTATTTAAATAATGGAATGATAGTAAATTATATTAACTGGAGGTATAAAAAATGAATAAAAAAACATTATGGATTATATTAGGTATAACAAGTAACACTATATTTTTAATAGGATTATTATTAATAATATTATCATTTAAATATGACACTCAAAAAGAATACGCATATACAGAAACAACTAGCATAAACATACAAAAAGATGACAGAATAACAGCTAATGAACGTCCTCTTGATGATAGTCAAGAGCATGACAATAGAGTTAATAATGATAATAAAGATTATGCTACTAATAACACTAGTGATTATGTTATAAAAACAACTACAAAAAAATCTACATACAATAATAATAGCAAAAACAATAGTAATGATAATAAAAACTATAGTAATACTAATAATAGTAATAATAAGAATGATACTAATAATAGTAATGACAATAATACTAATAATAGTAATAACAATAATAACTATACAGTTGAATATACAAATACCAGTTATTGTGGATTTTGTGGTAAACAATTAAACAACAACGACGGCATTTGTCAAGACTGTAGAGAAATAAGAAGTAAATTAGGAGAATAATTTTTCTCCTTTGCTCAATGCCATCCAATGATAGTAAATAATATTAATTAGGAGTGATAAATTATGAATAAGATAATAAAATGTTTAGAAGAAAATAATATAAAATATACAAAAGCAGTAAATAATAAATTATTAGTAGTCAAAATAGGTAATTATACTATAGAAGTTTTAAAAGATGGTAAATTTTTTATAGCACAAAAATATAAATATGGTGAAAAATGTAGCCCAGAAATAAAGAAGGACTTAAACTATACATTAAGATTAATTAAACACGAAATAAGAAGAAATAATGGAGAATATAGTAGAATATAAAAGGAAGGTGATATTATGCAAATAATAATAAATCATATTGATAGAGTTAGAAAATATGTAAAAAATGATAGTAAAAATAGAATGATGATAGCTATTGATTATAACGAAGAAAATAATAATTGGGAACGCTATCAAATATATTATAATAGAAATATGGAATTTTCCGAACCGTTTAACTATAAAATATTACATACTTTAGAACAAGTAAGAGAAGAAATGGACGATATAAGGGAATTTTTTGGTGAAATAGATTATATATGTTACTTTGATGAGAATAATGAATATAAAGAAATAAATATAAAACAAAAATAATTAATAAAGTTGTTGACAAAAGATAGTAGAATATGATATTATATAAATATAAAAGGTTTACTGGTTTATCCTTAAAACCAGTAATAAAAATAATTAATAAAATTATTAAAAAAGCTCTTGACAAATTTATTTTTAGTATGATATAATTAATATATAAGATAAATAAAGGGGAGTTGATAGTATGAAATATATAGAATTAACTGGTTATATATTAGAATGTAAAGCTGAATATATTGAATCGGTAAGAAAATATTTAGATGACAAAGGATTCGATGGATATTATAATGTATATGATTATTCTGAAGAGTCATTAAGAATCGTAGGCAGTATACCATGCGACAATAAAGAAAAATGTATTGACGAGTTTATAGACTTTTTAGAAAATAATAATATGTGCTTTATAGGTGTGTTTGGGGAGTAATTCCCCTTTAGTTTACCTTCAAATGATACTGAAAATAATTAATAAAATTATAGGCTGGAGCTTTATCTAGTCTTTTTATTGTCTATAAAATGATAATGATTTTCATTAACATTAAATATCAACTCCAGAAGTTATTTTTATAAAAACTCAATAAAAGCGACCTCTTAAATGTCCTTCTAAAGCGTTTTAAAATGATTAAGGTATAAATACCTTATAGAACATTAAATCCCTTCATAATGGATTATATAGGATATTTTATAATTTTATCTATAATTGATAATATTTTTCATTTATATGTTTATTATCACTTGAAAATGATAGCAAAATAAATTAATTTGTTATTGAGAATAATAATCATAACTATAAAAATTAATTTATATATAAAATAATATATTTTTAAAAAAGTTTATATTTATTATTGATTTATAAAATTAAATATGATACTATATAACTATAGTAATAAATAAAAATTTTTAAAAAGATTATAAAAATAATTAATAAAAAGCTCTTGACAAAATAAAATGATGTATGATATAATTAAAGCATAATAATAAATAAAAGGGGTTGATATTATGAAAGCAAATAAACAAAGAATTGAAGAGAAATTAAATAAGGAAGGTTTTACAATAGGTTGTTGGGATAAATCAATAGAAAAACTAAATTATAACAACATTAAAAAAGTATTAGATGATATTCCTTTTGGAGCTACTGATATACAAGTATCTTATAACAGAAAAAAATATATAATAGAAATAAATGATGTAGATAATGAATACGATTTTAAGATGACTTCAAAGACTTCATACTTAAACAAATACGATGATGACGAATACTGTAATAAATGGTAAGGGATTAATTCCCTCCAGCTCTTGAAAATAATTAATAAGATAGCACTTGACTTTTATATGAGTTAAGTTCTATAATATAAGTAAGATAATTGAAAGGGGATAAATGATATGAAATATTTTAAAAATATAAACTCTTTAGAAGACTTAAAGAAACAATTTAAGAAACTAGCTTTTAAACATCATCCGGACAAAGGCGGAGACGTTGAAGTAATGAAAGCTATCAATAATGAGTATGATATGTTATTTCCTATTTGGAAAAATAGAGATAATATAAAAACAGAGGAAACAGCAGAAAGCACAAGAAATGAATTTTATACTGCAAATGGTTGGAAGGGTGACAAATATAATAGAGATTTAGATATTAAAACAATAGCAAAATTAGTTAGAAAACAATTAAAAGAAGAATTTCCAGACTGCAAATTTAGTGTTACAAAAAATGAATTTTCTGGTGGTTGTAGTTTAACTGTAATTGTGAAAGAAACTCCTAAAAGTGTTTATGCAAATGATGATAAAAATATAATCAATTATGAAATATCACCGTATATCGAATATCCAGAACTATCAATATATGGCAAAAAATTAGTTGCAAGAGTTTGGGAAATAATAAATCAATATAGATATTCTGATTGTGACTCTCAAATAGATTATTTTAGCGTTAATTTCTATCCATCTTTAAAACTTGGTAATTATGACGAGACAGTTAAAGTGGTTGAAAGAAAAGTTAAAAAATCTAAAAAGACAACAGAAAAAAATAATAAAAATAATAGTGATAAATTTGATATAGTAGAAAACTTTGAAAAAAATGGAATAGAATTATATTTTGAAGGTAAACCATCGGAAAATTTTAGAAACATGTTGAAACAATTTGGATTCAAATGGAATAGAAATAAAAAATGTTGGTATACTAAAAGAAATTCAGATACCTTAATAGTACTTGAAAATTTACAAAATCAATATAAATTAATAGGATAAAATTGAAGGTTTTGTGAGTTATCCTTTAAAACTCACAGCTCTTAAAAATAATTAATAAAATAATTAAAAAAGTTGTTGACAATAAAATATAAAGTGTGTTATTATATAAGTAAGATAACAAATAGGAGGGATTGAATGATGGAAAAATATATTAAAAGTCCAATGAATTACACAGGCGGAAAAGGGAAATTATTAAATCAAATATTACCACTATTTCCAAAAAATATAAACACTTTTGTAGATTTATTTACAGGTGGTTGTAATGTAGCAGTGAATGTTAATGCTAATAAAATAATAGCCAATGATTTATGCACTCAAGTAATAAATACATATAAAGGAATACAAAATAATAATACAGAGAAAGCTATCGAAATGATAGAAAAAATAATTAACGAATATGATTTAAGTAAAGAAAACAAAGAAGGTTATTTAGAATTAAGAAAAGCTTACAATGATGGTAATAAAGAATGGTATGTACTTTATACTTTATTAGCCCATTCTTTTAATAATCAAGTAAGATTTAATAAGAAAGGAAAATTTAATATGCCTTTTGGGAAAAGAAATTTTAATCCAAGTTTAAAACAAAAATTTAAAGATTTTTCAAATGCAATTCAGAAAAAAGATATAGAATTTACAAATAAAAATTTTATATCTTTAGATATTAACAAATTAGGAGAAAATGACTTTGTATATTTAGACCCACCATACTTAGTAACAGAAGCTACTTACAATACAGGTTGGAATGAAGAAACTGAAAAAGAATTATTATCATTATGTGACAGATTAAATGAAAAAGGTATAAAATTTGCAATATCTAATGTATTAGAACATAATGGAAGTAAAAACGAAATATTAATAAACTGGAGCAAAAATTATAATGTAAACTACTTAGATTATGATTATTCAAATTGTAATTACCATAAAAAAGATAATGGACATAAGAGCATAGAAGTTTTAATTACTAACTACAAATAATTAATAAAACTCTTGACAATGATGGTTAAACATGATATTATTTATATAAGGAGATGATAATTATTATGGATAAAAATGTATGTGTAAATTGTGATTATAATAAGATGTGGGGAGGTAATTGTGAATATGAACAAGAAGAAAAATGTATCTATGCTACTGCTAGATATTTAACGCGTGACGAAAGAAAAAAGATAGAAAAAAAATTAATTATGATTGATTATTTATTAAATGATATAGTAGATATTGATAAAGAAAATACAATGGAAGATTTAACTGATGGTCTTTCAGAGATATTGCATAACATGAGATACGAAGTCAAATATAGAATTAGGGATTTTGAATATATGAAGAAAGACAACAATTAAGGAGGGTTTTAAATAACCTTCCAGCTCTTGAAATGATAGTAAAAATAATTAATAAATAATATCAAGGGGGTTAAAATGATGGGGAAAAATATTAATAGAATAGGAGAAAAAGAAATAAGAAGTTATATGAAGAATTTTGTTTCTACTTTAGACGAAGAAGACAGAATTGTAATAGGAGATGTAATTGATACAATTCCAATAACCATAGACGGACGACTTAAAAATAGTCTAGGTTACTTCTCTGGCATATATAAAAGAAGTGGAGAATTTGTAGAACCTGTTAAGTTTAAATTTGCCAAACGTATTAACTGTTATGACGATAACACTATAAAACATATTATAAATCACGAACTTTTACATCTATTGTCTGACAAGAAACATAAAAAAAGTACAAGCCATGGGGAAGAGTGGAAAGAATGTTGCCATAAATACGGAGTAAATGATGATGAATTCTTTGAATCCAATTTAGAGCTTGAAAAGGATTATCATAAATACCATATATATTGCACTAAATGTAATAAACTTGTAGGAGTTAGAGATAGATTATCCAAAGGGAAGATAATTGAATTATTACTATATGGTAGACATGGAGCTGATTGTGGAGAATTAAAAATATACGATAATAAAGAAAAAAAATATATTAAATTAAATAATATAATGATGAATGATAGTAAAAATAATTAATAAAAGTGTTGACAAATGATAGTAAATTATGATATGATTAGTATATAAAGATAAATAGGAGGGGTAATTATGAAAAATATAATTGAAGGAAAAATAAAAGAGTTAGAAGAAAGAATAGAAAGTAATAATAAAGAAATCAAACATAATTTTAGCAGAATAGAAGGTATAATGCATAATTGGAGAGAAAAAGATATAAATGATATGTCTTATGAAGCTGAAAGTATTGCATTTGCAACAAAAGAAATACAAAAAAGACAAAATTATAATTTCATATATAAAAGTCAATTAAATGAACTTAAAAGTTGGTTAGAAGATATAGAAGAAGATAAAGAAATATCAAAGATAATAGAAGAAAGGGATAAAATTGACAATGGCAAAAGATATTCTTTCGATGAAATTAAAAATGATATAAAAAATAATTAATTAGGAGGGATATAATATGTTTAAAATTTGTGAATTTGAAGGTAGATGCAGTAATGAGGATGTAGATTGTGAATTCTGTCAATATAATGATGACGCAATATTGCAAGATTTCTTTAGATGGAATGGCGAAGACGAAGAACCTACACAAGAAGAATTAGACGAAGCTATACGTCATTAAATGGTAAATTGCAATAAAAAATAATTAACCAGGGAGGTGAGAAATCACCTTCTTTTATCATATAAAGAACAAAAAAGATTATGGAAAATATTAATCATAGGTAATTTATATAATATCTATGTTAATATATAAATAAAGAAAGGGCGTGATTAAAATATGTAAAAAGATGAGTAAAAGAATTAAAATGATAATAAAAATAATTAATAATAAAAGGGAGGAGATATATTATGAAAAATAATTACGGAAATTTATTTTATGATTCTATGCTATTAGGTGAGTTATGGAAATATAGAGCTGTAGGTGGGGAATTAGAAGAAAAAAGAAAAAATAAACTTATTGAAAAAATAAAAATAGATAGAGAGATACATAAGGACGATATTATTCCGTTTACATATAATGAAATAGATAGAGTTTATAATTTAGCTATTAGATTTAATACTGAATGGAATGAAGTATTTGATTTTTTAATAAATCTAAGGAATTCATATAAAGATAATGATAGTAGATTAAAAGCATTAGCAAAATTGTATAACTTGTTTAAAAAAGTTGGATATAATAATTTGAATATAATGTTAAGTAGTAGTATGGTTTATCGTCACGTATCATCAAACGAAGATAATATAGAAAAATTAGATTCCGTCATATTTAGTTACTCACTACCTAATATAACAATGTATTTATTAGAAGAGTTAACGCCAAATGAAGTATATGGATTATTTCCAATAGATAAAGAGTATGATGGATATAAATTAGAAACAAAAGATTATTATAGTTGTATGAAAGAAGTTGAAGAAATTGGATTAAACACTCCTATGAATCATGAACAAGTGAAACATTTTATAATGGAATGTGATACGCATAATTTTATATTTGATATTGGAGTAGGGATAATGAGTTTAGTGTCAGATTTTAACAGATGGGACATATATGATGTGATAGAAAATTTCAGAAGAGAAAATCCAAGATTTCGTATAATAAAATAATTAATAAAAAGGGGAATAGAAAATGAATGAATTAAAATTAATAGAAAGTGTAGAAGAATTTATTCCTATATATGAAACTAACAAAGGAGAAAAGGTTGTAAATGGTAGAGAATTACATAAGGGTTTAGGAGTACAAGCTGATTTTTCACATTGGATTAAAAACAGTTTAAATTCAGTTGATGCTACTGAAAAAGATTTTTATAAGCACGTTTTTAAAGACGAGCTTTCAAAAACAGGACAAACTAAAACAGATTACATATTAAAACTTGAGATTGCAAAAGAAATATGTTTAGTTGCTGGAGCATCACCAAGAGCGAATGAAACGCTAAAGCAAAAATCAAAAGATTATAGAAGATATTTAATTCAATTTGAAGAAAGATATAAAAA
>ERZ773224.2552-NODE-2552-length-18699-cov-39.837857_pt1 | contig 18699 bp, 10 predicted proteins | sample MGYA00580526_ERZ773224 | MGnify/ENA primary metagenome ERZ773224 (study PRJEB29015, sample SAMEA2737743) | human gut metagenome | biome: human gut; feature: human-associated habitat; material: faeces | place: China | collected 2012 ... | reverse complement strand
CAAATTTCCTTGCAGCAAGTCCCATTTGGGGCTTGACTTTTTATTTGCAGGCTTTTGCTCAATATCCCAAAATACTAAAGAACAGCCGAGCAAACCAGCCTATAATATCATCGGTATACACCCAATCGCCGTCTGCTCCATCCTGCACATAACTCCTGCCTGTTTCGTTGGTCGAAAGGCTCAAATAAATGCTCCAAGCGCCCGGCATGATTTTCTCTTTCTCCACCTGAATCCCATAGCGGGACACCGTGCCGTCCGTTCCGCGCAGGACGATGGTGGGAATGTCGCCCCGCCAGTAGAGATTGCTCCCCACCGGGGTCTGCACGATAGACCAAGTGCCGCTGCACGTCCTCTCGCCATCATCATCCGCGGCGGAAAAATTCCCATCTGCATCCAGCTGGAAATCATCGTACCAGCCGCCGCCGTCTTTGGCGCGCCAATGCCCGACAAACTCCGCCATCAATTCCGGCTGCTCCACATCGTCGAATATCACATCCCGCTGCGGCACAAAACCGTACAGCGTTTCGCCGTCCACTTCCGCTTCGACGTACACATACGCCCAGCCGCAGTAACCCAGCGCCGTCAGTTTCGTTCCGGCGGGCAGCTCCTCCTGATGCGCTTCGCTGACATGCGGGTCATCCGTGAGATAGGTGTCGCACACCGTCTGAATCGGCACATGCCGCCATTCTTGGCGGATTTCCTTGACGCCGTCCTTCCGCACATTTGCAAAGCGCTGCAAGCCGCAAGCCATTTCGTTCATCCGCCGAACATCCGCTGTGCCGCGGGGCATTTGGTGGATATTGAAGTCCGCCAGCGTGACCATTTTCGACCAGACCGCGCTGTCTTCGCCCTGCGTCACCAGATAGCCGAAATTCTCCCGCTTTGTGACCACTATGTCACCCATTTTCGCAAAGACAAGCGTGTAGATTGGATGATTCGTGCTGTCATGGCTCAATGCAAAGCGGTAGACTTCCCACGCTTCCGGATACGCCAGCTCAAAGCCGTCTTCCGTCCGCGTGAGCGTCGGCACGCCATGCCCCTCCGACGGCTGATGGACGGCGTTTGTCGAGACGACAGCACTTTCCCAGCCGTTTTCCTGTTTTGCCGCTGCAATCAGCTGATAATGTGCTCCGCTGGCTATGATGATACGGGCATCTTCGGCATCCGCGCGGCAGTCATCAGCCAGAACGGCGTCATCCGGCGAATTCAGCACGAGGGACAGCACGTTGCCGAGCAATTCGCTCGCAGACGCGGCATTCATCATCAGCGGCAAAATCAGCAGTATCCACCGTTTCTTCATCGTTCGCAGCTCCTTTGCATTATTGAATCGGCAGCGTCATTTGGCGCACGCTTCCGTCCGCCGTTGCCACCCAATTGCCGTATCTGTCCACCGCGCCATAGGGGACGTAGGTGCATCCGCCCTCCCCGTAGGCGAGATTCACCAGCGGCAGGGTCAACCCTTCGCCATCCTCCTCCGTTGTGGACACGATATAGTCCACGCCGACGCGCATTGTCATGCTGTCGCTGTAATTCAGCGCCAGGATGCTTTCTGTCGAAATCCAGAGGTTGTCCTCCCCAGCCATCGGATTCCGCACCACGCACCACGTTCCGCCGTAGGGCTGTGCGCCGTCGTCATCCGAGCAGTAGAAGCGTCCGTCCGCATCCAGCCGGAGATAGAAATAGCCGATTTCGCTACCGGAATACAGATACCAGCTTCCGACATATTTCGCCGCTTCGTCCGGCTGTTCCACATCGTCAATCACCACGTCGCGCCGCGGCACAAACCCGCACATCGGCTTGCCGTCCACCGTCGCTTCTACGTAGGCATATGCCCAGTCGTCGCTCACGCCCAGCAGATACCACATCGTCAGCTTCGTCCCGGCGGGCAGTTCCGCCTGATGGTACTCGCTGACGTGCGGATCGTCGGTCAGGTAGGTGTCATACGCCGTCAGCATCGGGATATGCAGGCGCTGGCTCTGGGTCGGCTGACCAATCTTTACCCAGCCAAAGCGGCTTGTCCGCAGGCTGACGCGGTATTCAATCAGCGACCAGTCTCCTTCGGTGCAATACAGGCGATACTCATCCCCCGTGCTGAACGACGCTTTCCCCTTCGCCGCGCGGGACGCCTCCGTACTCGGCGCGGCATAGACCGGGTACGACTGCTTGCCGCTTTTCTTCCCCGGAACATTCTGCGCGCCAATCCAGCCCACAGCGTCGTAATTCTCGTACAGCGCCATGCTGCTGTATACATCGCGCATCCGCCGCACGTCGCCCACGCCGCGGCGGGGCATATTGTGGATGTTGAAGTTTTCCAGCGTGACTTCCGTCACCCACATTGCGCTGTCTTCGCCCTGCGTTACCAGATAGCGGTAGGATTCCTGCCGCTCCACCTCCACGCCGCCCATCTTCGCATACGTCAGCGTATACGCTGTTTCGCCCCGGTCATTGTTGATGCGCTCAAAGCGATACAGTTCTTTCACCTTCGGATACGCCAACTCAAAGCCGTTATTGATGCGCGCGAGCTTCGGCTTCCCGGATGTGCTCTGCTCCGACGGCTGATAAACGGCGGTCGTCGAGACAATAACACTCTTCCAGCCGTCCGCGCCTTTTTCCGCAGCAATCAGCTGATTGTGATAGCGGCTCTGCATGATGATGCGCGCGCTATTCTCCTTCCGCGCATAATCATCCGCCAAATGATAATAGTCGTCATAATCATTCGTGTTCGACACAAGCGGCACCAAGGCCTCGGGCAAGCCCCAGCCGTTCGCGGTGGCAACAGGCATTACCATCATCATCAAGGGCAAAATCAGCAGAATCCACCGTTTCTTCATCGTTCTCAGCTCCTTTGGAGGTATTTCCCTACCTAAATAAACGCATCAAGGCGCAGTTTCCCTGCGAAGTGCCAAAAATCTTGAAAAATGTTCTGCCAGTTCATTCTGAATCCATCTTTCTATGCTATGATGGCGGACGCAAACAGAAAAGGAGGGATTGAAACCCATGCTACGGATTTTGAAACACCTCAGGTGGAAAGAGTGGCTGCTCGTCGCCGCCTGTGTAGTGCTGATTGTGGGGCAGGTGCAGCTTGACTTAGCCCTGCCTGATTATATGTCGGAAATCACCCGTCTGGTGCAGACGGAAGGCAGCCAGATGAGCGATATCCTGCTCGCAGGGGGCAAGATGCTGCTGTGCGCGCTGGGGTCGATGCTGCTGACGGTCTGCACGACATTCTTTACCGCACAGATTGCATCACGCTTCTCCGCTCGGCTGCGCGGCGAAATGTACCGCAAGGTGGTCGGCTTCTCAAACGAGGAAATCAACCGTTTCTCCACAGCCAGCCTGATTACCCGCACGACCAACGACATTTCACAGCTGCAAATGTTTTTCTCCTTCGGGATGCAGTCGCTGATTAAAGCGCCGATTATGGCATTCATTGCCGTGGGCAAAATTAGCACGAAGAGCTGGGAATGGTCGCTGCTGACAGGCGGCGTGATTGCGTTCGTGTGCGTACTGCTGGTGTTCATCATGCTCTACGCCGTGCCGCGCATGAAGAAGATGCAGGCGCTGACGGACAACCTAAACCGCATCACGCGTGAGAACCTGACGGGCTTGCAGGTCGTGCGCGCCTACAACGCGGAAAACTATCAGGAGGGCAAATTCGCCAAGGCAAACGAGGAAATGACCCGCAACAGCCAGCAGGCGAATATCGCCATGTCCGTCATGAATCCGGGCATGAATCTGGCGATGAACGGCTTGACGCTGGGCATCTACTGGATCGGTGCGGCGCTCATCAGCGCGATTGCGGTCACGTCGCCCGCCGCGATGATGGAACGCATCGGGCTGTTCTCGGACATGGTGGTCTTTATGCAGTACGCGATGCAGGTCATCATGGCATTCCTGATGCTGGTGATGATTTTCGTCATGCTGCCGCGCGTGACCGTTTCCGCGAGCCGTGTCAATGAGGTACTGGACACGAAGGCGCGCATTGTGGACGGCAAGGAAACGCAGGGCAAGCCCGGAATGAAGGGCGAAATTGAGTTCCGCGACGTCTCCTTCCGCTATCCCGATGCCGACGGCGACACCATCCACCACATCTCCTTCACCGCACATCACGGACAGACGGTTGCCCTCATCGGCGCAACTGGCTGCGGCAAGAGCAGCATCATCAACCTGATTCCGCGCCTGTATGACGCAACAAGCGGGCAGGTGCTGGTAGACGGCGTGGACGTGCGTGACTACACGCAGGACGCCCTGCGCAGCAAGATTGGCTTTGTGCCGCAGAAGGCGTTCCTGTTCTCCGGCACGGTCAGCAGCAACGTCGGCTACGGCGAGGACAATGCGTCGGGCGCTGCCATCCGCAAGGCGGTTGCTGTCGCGCAGGCGGCGGAATTTGTCGAATCCCCGGAGGTCGGGTATTCCGGCACAGTCGCGCAGGGCGGCTCGAACTTCTCCGGCGGGCAGAAGCAGCGTTTGTCCATTGCCCGCGCAGTGGCGCGCGACCCGGAAATCCTCGTCTTTGACGACTCTTTCTCCGCGCTGGACTACAAGACCGACCATGCATTGCGTCAGGCGCTCCGCGAGCAGACCAGCGGCACGACGAACATCATCGTCGCACAGCGCATCGGTACGATTCGCGACGCGGACTGCATCCTCGTCATTGAGGACGGCGCGATTGTCGGCAAGGGCACGCACCGCGAGCTGATGGAAAACTGCAAGGTCTATCAGGAAATCGCACATTCGCAGCTGTCGAAGGAGGAACTTGCGTCATGAGTGAAACGAAACGCCGTCCGGGCGGTCATCCCGGAATGCGCGGGCCGGGCGTACCGGGCGAAAAGGCGAAGGACTTCCGCGGTTCACTGGGGAAGCTCATCCGCCACTGCAAGCCCTTCTATCCGGTCATTTGCATCGCGATTCTGGGCGACTTGGCAGGCGTCATTATCCGCCTGATCGGCCCGAACAAAATCAGCGAAATCACCAACCTGATTACCGCCGGGCTGCGCGGCGAGATTGACATGCCCGCCATCCAGAAAATCTGCATCACGCTGATAATTCTCTACGTCGTCGGCGCGCTGCTGAGTTTTATGACCGGGCTGGTGATGACCGTCGTCACGCAGAAGGTCAACCGGGGCTTGCGCGACGGCATATCCCACAAAATCAACCGCCTGCCGGTCAGCTACTTCCAGTCCACCTCCACCGGCGACGTGCTCTCCCGCGTCACCAACGATGTGGACACCATCGGGCAGACGCTGCAAAACAGCCTGACCAGCCTTGTCTCCGCCGTGACGATGTTCATCGGCAGCGTCGTCATGATGCTCTCGACGAACTGGATCATGGCGCTGACGGCGATTGTGTCGTCGATGCTGGGCTTCGGGCTGATGCTGGGCATCATGAGCCGCTCGCAGAAGTACTTCGTCGCGCGCCAGCGGTGGCTGGGCGACCTGAACGGCCATATTGAAGAAATCTACACAGGGCACAATGTCGTCCGCCTCTTCGGCGCAGAGCAGCGCGAACAGCAGGCGTTCGACCGCATCAACGGCAAAATGCAGGAGACAGACTGGAAGAGCCAGTTCATGTCCGGCCTGATGATGCCGCTGATGGGCTTCATCGGCAATTTCGCGTATGTGGCGGTGTGCGTCGTCGGCGCGGTGCTGGCGATGAACGGCACGATTTCCTTCGGCGTGATTGTCGCTTTCATGATGTATGTGCGCCTGTTCACCTCGCCCCTGAGCCAGTTAGCACAGGCGGCGACGAACCTGCAATCCGCAGCAGCGGCGGCAGAGCGTGTCTTTGAGTTCCTCGAAGCGAAGGAAATGCCCGACGAATCCCACCTGCCCGCGCAGACGAAAACCGTCCGCGGCGAAGTGGCGTTCGACCACGTCCGCTTCGGCTACACGCCGGATAAAATCATCATTCACGATTTCTCCGAGCATGTGCAGCCGGGTCAGAAGGTTGCCATCGTCGGTCCGACCGGCGCGGGCAAAACTACGATGGTCAATCTGCTGATGAAGTTCTATCCGTTGGGCGGCGGCGAAATTCGCATTGACGGCGTGCCGCTGTCGCAGATGACGCGCGAGCATGTGCACGACCTCTTCGGCATGGTCTTGCAGGACACTTGGCTCTTCGAGGGCAGCATCCGCGACAACCTCTGCTACGGCAAGGAGGGCATCACGGACGAGCAGCTTGACCAAGTGACCCGCGCGACGGGGTTGTACCACCTTATCCACACCCTGCCGGAGGGTTACGACACCCTGCTTTCCGACAAACTGAACCTCTCCGCCGGACAGAAGCAGCTGATGACGATTGCCCGCGCGATGATTGAAAACGCGCCGATGCTGATTCTCGACGAAGCGACGTCCTCCGTCGATACACGCACAGAAATGCTGATTCAGCAGGCGATGGACACGCTGACAAAGGGGCGTACCTCGTTCGTCATTGCACACCGCCTTTCCACCATCAAGAATGCGGACAAGATTCTGGTCATGCGCCACGGCGACATCATCGAATCCGGCACGCACGAAGAACTGCTGCAAAAAGGCGGCTTCTACGCCGAGCTGTACAACTCGCAGTTCGAGCAGGCGTAACACATTTTCCAACTGCATAACAACCCCGGCAGCACACAAGGACGATTGTCCAGCGGCTGCCGGGGCTTTTCTATTGCGGTAGGATACGCTCTCCGTTTTTCCCCTGCAATGAAAAAGACCAGCATCGAGAGAAAACCTTCTCCCATGCTGGTCGGTCGCGCCCATTTGGCGCGACAATGTTGAGTTGGTCAAAAGAGCAGCTTGGGGGGTGCGTCTGCGGACGCGCAAAGTTACTGGCAGGGACGCTTCGCTGCCTGCGCCTTTGTTGAGCGCGTTGGGCATACTGGTCGCCCGTGAAACAATTGGGGCGTTGCCCCAAACCCCACCAGAGGCGCCGCCTCTGGACCCCGCAAGGGGAAATGAAACGGGACGAAGTCCCCCCTTGACCCCTTTCGCGCGATTGAGTTGGTCGCTTTTCCCATACTCCTTCCGCGTGCTTATTCTTCTTTTGCCGCCTGCTCCATGTTTTTCCGTGCGGCGGAAAGCATCAGCTTCACGCGATTGAGCTGATTTACCTCACTCGCGCCGGGGTCAAAGTCCACCGCGCAGATATTCGCCTGCGGATACTTCTTTCTCAGCTGCTTGATGACTCCCTTGCCCACCACATGATTCGGCAGACACGCAAACGGCTGAATGCACACGATATTCGGCACGCCCGTCAGCAGCAGTTCCGCCATTTCGCCCGTCAGGAACCACCCTTCGCCGTACTGGTTGCCCTGCGAAAGGAACGGATCGGACAACTCCGCAATCTGCTCAATATGCATCGGCGGTTCAAAGCGCTTGGACTTTTCCAGCGCCTTGAGTGCGGGACGCCGCAGCGCGCGAATGCCCTTCACGCCCAGTACCGCGCTCGCTTCGCTTGTCCAGCCCTTGCCCAGATACTCGTGCTTGAACTTGCCGTTGTAAACGGAGTAGTTCATGAAGTCCATCAGGTCGGGCACAACGGCTTCCGCGCCCTCTTCTTCCAGCAAATCGACCAGATGGTTATTCGCCACGGGCATATACTTCACCAGAATTTCGCCGACGATGCCCACGCGCGGCTTCTTCATGTCCTCGTGAATCGGCAGATGGTCAAAGTCGTCCACTAACTGCTGGCAGATGTCGCCGTAGCGTCCCGTGCCGTTCACCAGATGGTCGATGATCTTCTGCGACCATGTTTCCGCCAGCCGGTTGGCGCTGCCCGCCTCGATTTCGTAGGGGCGCACCCGATACAGGCAGCGCATCAGCAAATCGCCGAAAACAATCGCCTGCGCCGCGCCGATGAGCATCGGCAGCGTGAAGCGGAAGCCCTCGTTCGTTTCCATGCCGTTGGCGTTAATGGAGATAACCGGGATATGCCCCAGTCCGGCTTTCGCCAGCGCGCGGCGGATGAAACCGACGTAGTTGCTTGCGCGGCAGCAACCGCCCGTCTGCGTCATAGCAAGGGCAAGGCGATCGGTGTCGTACTTGCCGGACAGCACGGCTTCCATCATCTGCCCGACGGTGATGATGGACGGATAGCAGGCGTCGTTGTTGACGAATTTGAGGCCCGTGTCAATGGCGGAGCGTGTATCGTTTTCCAGCATGACGATATGATACCCGTGCTTCTCCAGCACCGGCTGAAGCAGGCGGAAATGAATCGGTGACATGTTCGGCGCAAGAATGGTGTAGCCCTTCTTCTGCATGTCGCGGGTATATTCCACGCGATGATACGTCGCCGGAACGGGATGCGCCACGATGCCGCGCTTTTCGCGCTGCGCCATCGCCGCCAGCAGCGACCGCACGCGGATGCGCGCCGCGCCCAGCGAGTTCACCTCGTCAATCTTGATGAGCGTATACAGCTTGCCGCAGCGTTCCAGAATTTCCGCCACCTGATCGGTCGTCACGGCGTCCAGCCCGCAGCCGAAGGAGTTGAGCTGAATCAGCTCCAAATCATCCCGCTGGCTGACAAACTGCGCCGCCACATACAGGCGGGAATGGTACACCCACTGGTCGCTCACGCGCAGGGGATGCTCACCGTGGAAGGACGCAGGGATGCTGTCCTCGGTCAGCACCGCCAGCCCATAGGAGGCAATCAGCTCCGGCATACCGTGGTTGATTTCCGGGTCAACGTGGTACGGCCGTCCCGCCAGCACGATGCCCTTCCGATGGTTTTCCTCCATCCATTGTAGCACCTTCAGACCCTCGGCGCGCACGTCGGTCTTGGCACACTGCTGCTCGTCCCAGCCCGCGTGAACCGCGTCGCGAACCTCCTGCTCCGGGATATTGAAGGTCTTGCGGAAGAAGCGCACAAGCGCATCCGCCGCCGTTTTTTCGCTGGTCAGCGCGAGGAACGGTTTAAGCATCCGCACGCGCCCCTCGGTCACGTCCTCGACGTTATTGGCGATATTCTCCGGATTTGCCACAACCATCGGGCAGTTGAAGTGATTCTGGGTCTTCATGTCCTCCTGCCGCTCGTAGAACACGCTCGGATAGAAGATTGTCCCGACGCCCTGATCAATCAGCCACTGCACATGCCCGTGCGCCATTTTCGCCGGATAGCACTCGCTTTCCGACGGGATGGACTCCATGCCCTTCTCGTAAATCGCGCGGCTGGACGCAGGGGACAGCACCACCCGGAAGCCCAGCTTCGTCAGCAGCGTCATCCAGAACGGGAAGTTCTCGTACATGTTCAGCACGCGGGGAATGCCCAGTTCGCCGCGCGTGGCTTGTTCGGCGGTCAGCGGCTGATAGTCGAACATCCGCTTGAGCTTGTACGCCATCACGTTCGGGCCTTTTTCGCCCGCTGCGGTCTTGCCCAGCCCTTTTTCGCAGCGGTTGCCTGTGATGTGCCGCCGTCCGCCGGGGAAGAGGCTGACCGTCAGCATACAATGGTTCGTGCAGCCCTGACAGCGCGCCGTCCGCGTCTGCCACTGCAAGCCCAGAATGTCCTGAATCGGCAGGGTAGAGGAGGGTGTATCGCTGCTCGACGCCCGATCGCGCGCAATCAGCGCCGCACCGAACGCGCCCATCATGCCGGAAATATCCGGGCAGACGGCTTCCACACCCGCAAGCTGCTCGAACGCGCGCAGCACCGCCTTGTTGTGGAACGTGCCGCCCTGCACGACGATATGCTGCCCCAGTTCCTTCGGATCAGCAAGTTTGATGACCTTGAACAGCGCATTCTTGATGACCGAGCACGCCAGACCCGCGCTGATGTCCTGTATCGTCGCGCCCTGCTTCTGCGCCTGCTTGACGTTGGAGTTCATGAACACAGTGCAGCGTGTTCCCAAATCAACCGGGGCGGGCGCGAAGAGGGCTTCCGCCGCGAATCCTTCCGCTGTGTAGCCCATCGAGTTTGCGAAATTTTCCAAGAAGCTGCCGCAGCCGGACGAACACGCTTCATTCAGCAGAATCGTGTCCACCGAGCCGTTTTTCAGCTTGATGCACTTCATGTCCTGCCCGCCGATATCCAGCACACAGTCCACTTTCGGGTCAAAGAACGCCGCCGCGGTGCAGTGCGCGATTGTCTCCACCTCGCCGTCATCAAGCCGGAACGCCGATTTCAGCAGGCTTTCGCCGTAGCCGGTAGAGCAGGAGCGCGCAATCACCGCCGTGTCCGGCATTTTCTCCATCAGCTCGCGCATCGCCGTGCGCGCCGTTTCAATCGGGCTGCCGGAATTGCCCGCATAGTAGCTGTACAGCAATTCGCCCTTTTCGCCAATCAGCGCGACTTTCGTCGTCGTCGAACCCGCGTCAATGCCCAGATAGCACTTGCCGGAATACGTTGCCAAATCGCCGCGCTGCACCTTCGCCTGTGCGTGGCGGCGGTTGAACGCCGCGTATTCCTCCTGATTGCGGAACAGCGGCGGCAGGTGCTTCAGGCCGAAGGTCAGCATGACGCCGTGTTCAAGGCGTTCGAGCAGGCTATCCATCGGCACGGCTTCGTCCTCGCCGTCCGAAAGCGCCGCCATCGCCGCGCCCGTCGCCGCAAAGAGGTGCGAATTTTCCGGCACAATCGCGGTTTCCTCCGTCAGGTGCAGGGTGCGGACAAACGCCTGCCGCAGTTCGGACAGGAAGTGCAGCGGTCCGCCCAAGAACGCCACATGCCCGCGAATCGGCTTGCCGCACGCCAGCCCGGAAATCGTCTGGTTCACAACCGCCTGAAAAATCGACGCCGCCAGATCCTCACGCGCCGCACCCTCGTTAATCAGCGGCTGAATGTCGCTCTTGGCGAACACGCCGCAGCGCGCCGCAATGGGGTACAGCTCATGATAGTGCTTTGCCAGTTCGTTCAAGCCGGGCGCATCGGTTTTCAGCAGCGCCGCCATCTGGTCGATAAAAGACCCCGTGCCGCCCGCGCACACGCCGTTCATGCGTTCTTCCAATCCGCCGGTGAAATAGATAATCTTCGCGTCCTCGCCGCCCAATTCGATGGCGACGTCGGTCTGCGGCGCGGCCTTCTGCAGCGCTTCCGCCACCGCAACGACCTCCTGTACGAACCCGACGCGCAGCGCTTCCGCCAGCGAAATTGCGCCCGATCCGGTCATGCGCACCTTCACGCGGCACGCGCCGAGTTTCTTCCGCGCTTCCCGCATCATCTCCGCCAGTGTCTCCTGCGTATGCGCGCAGTGGCGGCGATATTCGCCCCAGACCATTTCTCCCGCTTCGTTCAGCAGCACCAGCTTGACGGTGGTAGAACCGATGTCAATGCCCGCATAATAATAGGTGTTTGTTTCCATTCCAGTACCTCGTCCGTCGGGCTTTTCGCCGCCACCACCAGCGAAAGCGCCCGGAAAATGATTGGTTTTTCGTTCTGCGCGCTCTGCCGTTTCTCCCGCAGCGAGGTGCAGTCCGAATCGTTTTAATTCGCCATCAACCGCGAAAAATCCTCTTGCTTTTGCAGGAAAAGTCGTTGGTTTTTGTTCAATCGGATGCGATTGCTTAAAAACATGATTTTCATACTATTCCCAGTGCGGAAAAGGCGCAGGTGAATTCGGAAATAGTATCATTATAGTAAAAGAATCCCCGTCAGCCCACGAATCGGGTAGACGGGGAAGCATGGAAGAGAGAAATCTACGGCGTTGTGCAGGAGCCGCATAAGGCGTATTGCTGTATGCTTTTGTATTTCAGGCATCTGCCTTCGGGCGTTGCGTGCAAGGCATTGTGCCCTGCACGTCCTTCATCATACCGCGCCTTTCCCATAAAATCAACCCGGTTTGCACACACCAAAATGTGTACTTCCATATTTCTCCCTTGAAATCCACAAAAAATACACTTTGTGCTGATTATTCGCCATTCTCCAGCTCTGCCAGAATTATCGGAACTTTCGCGGCTTCCGCCGGATCAAGCGGCGGATAATCCGGGTTCACATCCATCAGCACATCCAGCAGAATTTCGCTCATCAGGTAGCGCGTGAACCACTTGTCATCCGCCGGAAGGACGTACCACGGGGATTCCCTCGTCGCGGTCGCATTGATGGCATCCTCGAACGCTTCGTCATACTGCTTCCACAGGCGGCGTTCGCGCATGTCATCCACCGAGAGCTTCCAGTGCTTGTCCTCGCGTTCCAGCCTGTCAAGGAAGCGGCGCTTCTGCTCGTCACGGCTGACGTTCAGGTACACCTTGACGACGCGGTATCCGTTCTCGTAAAGGTACTGTTCCCAATTGCAAATCTGCCGATAACGCTTAGGGTAGAAATCCGGGTCGTCCGTCACGCGCGACGGCATGGCATAGCCCTTCTCCATGTGGTGCACGCGCGTCACAAGCACATCCTCGTAGTGGCTGCGGTTCATCACGCCGATTTTCCCGCGCGGCGGAACGGTGCGGATGATACGCCAGAGATAATCATGGCTGAGTTCTTCCTTACTGGGCGCTTTGAATGCCGCGACTTCCAGCGCCGCCGGATTCAGCTGCCCAAACACCTTTTTGATGAGGCTGTCCTTGCCCGCCGCGTCACGCGCCTGAATGGCAATCAGGATGCCCTCGCGCCCCTGCGCATAGAGCTTATCCTGCAGTGCCGCCGCTTCCGCAAGGTTCTCCATCGTTTGCGCCTTGAGCGTCTTTTTATCCACGAACTCCGGCGCGCCCGTCTCCGCGTCCTTCAATTCGAGCTTCTTGCTGCCATCCCAGCGGTAGTCTTTCAGCGACACAATGCTCATTTTGTCTTCTCCTTGCGCGATTTAAGTTGTGCGCATTTTCCTGCTGTATGCGCGTGTTGATGCAGGGATTTCGCCTCCGCAGAGGCGATTTCCCCTGCGACATGACCATAATGTCACAAAAGCGTACACCGTGAAGCCATTCAAGAGAGCAATCGCCACGCCCCTCTTAAATCTGCATCGAGGGGAACACACTCGTGTGTTCCACCAATTCCGCACGGAATCGCTGCACCAAGCGCACCTGCGGCTCGCTGTCGCTCATCACCCGCATCGTCAAATCCGTCACACCCGTGCTCGCCAGCGCCTGTTTCGTCTGCTGGAGCAAACGCGTGCCCAAGCCCTTGCGCTGGAACTCCGGCACGATATACAGCCCCATAACCTCCGCCGACGTGTACTGCCCCGCGGCGACGCACGCACCAACCAGATTCGACCCATACAGGATGCCCAGCGCGGCGAAATTCTGCCGATTCATCTGCTGAAGCAGGAAGCCGTGGTCAAAGTAGCTGAACCCGGCGCCGCGCATCCGCGACACCAAATCCATCTGCTCCTGCACGGTGTTGAGCGGAAGCGTGATGCACGAGCAGTTGAACAGCTGCGGCACTTCGTCAGGGTCGTTCAGGCGCACCAAATCCTCGGTGTAATCCATCTTGAAGCCGTTGTGCTCATAAAACGCCAATTGGCGCTCGTCCTGCACATCCACGGCTGTGTACAGCCGTGCCGCCGCACCGGGCGCTTGATTGCGCAGCTGCCGCGCGCGCGCCGCAAGCGACCCCAGCAGCCAGTATTCGCCTTCCGGCTTGCTGGTCATGCTGAAATAGATGTTGACCGGGCGCGAAGGGAAAATCGTCGGCTGATACTGATAAATCAGGAATCCCTCGCCGACGGGGTTGTTCTGGTCGTCCTTGACGAAGAATACGTCCTCTTTCGGCAGACCCTTGTAAAATTCGTTCGGTTGCGTCACCTGCATGGCTTATTTCCTTTCTTCGGCGGTCTGAATGCGGCCGTCATCCAGCAGCACGGCGATGAACATCGGCACAAGCGCGAGCATCATCACCCCATAAAGTATTCCGTTGTTGATGGCAGACTTGTCCAGCGCAAATTCCACGGCGATGCACACGCCCGCGCCGGCCAGCAGCATCACGATGCGCGCAATGCTGATTCTTTTCAGCCCATCCCGGCGGATGCAGCGGGTCAGGCGTGATGCCAGCAGCACCGCCAGCGTCAGCGCCGCCATAAGCATATTCAGGCGGACGAAGCCGAAGCGGATAAGCTCATCCGCGCGCCAAGAGTCAAGCAGCACCTGCATCACGCTGATGATGGTCAACCCGGTTTCCAGCGTCCGCCCGGCAATTTTCTGCCTGCGCCCTTGCACCAGCACAATCACGAGTGCGACTGCCGCAACGATGGCTTCATATGCCCAAACCAGCATCTGCCCGTCCTCATTCTGGAAAGGAAGGAAGTACCAGCAGATATCGTCCATCTGTTTGCTGAAGCCCTGCCCCGTGAAACCCTCCGCAAGGCGCAGACCGCACAGCGCCAGCAGCGCGCCGGGCGTCACCGCGTCCAGCAGAGGCAGCGCCTTCTGCTTCGTCAGTTTCGCATACAGCGCAATCGCGCCCATGCCGCCGAGGATGCCGCCATAGAGCGTATAACCGCCCTGCCAGAACTGCCAGAAGAACGAGCTGCCGCCCAAATCAACCATGATGTACGAATACCGGGCAAGCATATACAGCACGCGTGCGCCCACCAATGCCCCAAAGCCGCCAACCGTGCAAATCGCCGCGCGGGTGTCCAGCGGGAGGCGCTTGCGCGAGCACAGCAGCGTCAGCACCAAACCGCACAGAGCGCTGACAGCAGCGGTCAAGCCGTATTTCGTCAGGAAGAAGATGTCGGGATTCCAATAATCAATCTCTTCTGACTCCATCAGCGGCTGCACCACGTCTACAATCCGCGCGGAAGGCGACGGCACAAGCAGCAGCACTGCAATGGGCAAGGCAATCAGCAGCAGGGCGCACCAAATCGCTGCATTTTGTTTTTTCATTTTTTCTGGGTACTCCTTCAATTCCGCCGAAGCCGACGGGTTTCTTTTTTGCTGATGCGGAGAATTTCGCAGAACTCCACAGAATATATTATACTTGCTTTTTCCCCGGTTGACAAGCTGTAATCCGGATTCTTTCAGCTATCCATCACAAATTTTCTGTTACAAATTTCCGCCCGCGCTCAGCACCAGCAGCGCGATTCCCAGCGCCAATGTCCCCGAAATCACGCCGTGCAGCACTTGCCACGCCAGCTGTTCACCCAGCCGCATCAATCCTTGCGGGTACAGCGCGCGGTTCTGCATGATGACCGCGCAGCCGCCGAAACCCGTCGCTGCGGACAGGAGGGCAATCCGCAAAGGCAGAGGTGCCGGCAGGTTTGCGATCGTCACCGCGCCCGTCGTAACTTCCAGCAGCGTCGTCAGCGGGAGACGCATCGCATCAGGCAGGAAGTCCGTCAGCGTCGCAAGCACGCGAAGCATCGTCATCGTGCCGCAGACAAGGAGCATGGTTCGGGCGCTGTCCTCCACCGCGCGGGCGAAAGAGACAGGGGACATTGCTGCCTCTGGCACTTTTTCAGCGGATGTAACCCTCGTCCACCGTTTTGCCAGTCGCCCCGCGCAGCAGCCGCCCGCCAGCACGCTCAGCAGCACAATTGCCCCCGCGATTCGGCTGTTCAGCCAGCTTCCGATTGTCCCCAGCAGGAACATCGGGCTCATCGTCGCGCAGGAGACCGCCAGTGCCTTCTGTTCCCGTTGCGGACGGCTGCCCTGCATCGCCAGCAGCCGCGCACCCGTCGGCGAACCGCCGCACCAGCCCAGCAGCATCAGCATACCGGGCTGCATGTTGCGTCCGCATCGGCTCACCAGCATCTGCGACAGCGTCAAGTACGGGAACAGCCCCGGCATCACGCTGCGCACAAACAGCGCACACGCCGCTTCCGCCGCTGCCATCGTCTCCGGCGCGCGCAGGAGCAGCAGCGCCATCATCCCTGCCAGCAAAATCCGCATTTTCGTCCCTGCCTTTCTGGGGAAAGGATATGCGGCGGTTGACAAGTTTCATTCGGGAAGGTACAATTGAAGGGGACTACTATTTTCAAATGAGAATGCGCAAAGATGCGAAGCGCATTTTTCTTTCTGGCTAACGGGAGTGGAACGCAGCGTAGCAGCGCTACGCTAAGTGGAATGACCGGACGCCAGGAGGGAAAAGGCGCAAGCAGCTGGCGCAGGCGAATGCAGAAAAGAGTAGATAGGAGGAGAATCCCCATGAAAGACACCTTCCTCATGATTGACGGCAACAGCCTGCTGCACCGGGCTTTCCACGCCCTACCGCTGATGGACGCGGGCGGCGTTTACACCAATGCGATTTACGGCTTCCTGACCATGATGCTCAAAGCGATTTCAGACGAAAACGCCCGCTATCTCGCGGTCTGCTTCGATGAACACGCGCCGACGTTCCGTCACACGGCATATCCCGACTACAAAGCGGGACGCGCCGCAACGCCGGATGAACTGCGCCAGCAGTTCGCCACCATTCGGACGCTGCTGCCGGAAATGGGCATCCAGGTTTTCTCCCTGCAAGGCTGGGAGGCGGACGATCTTCTCGGCACGCTGTCCAAACTGGGCGAGGACGCCGGGGTCAGCCCCGTCATTCTGACCGGCGACCGCGACGCGCTCCAACTGGTGTCCGATACGACGCAGGTGCTGTTCACCCGCAAGGGCATCAGCGAAACGACGCACTTTACACCCGCCATGGTGTACGAGGTATACGGCTTCTCGCCGGAGCAGGTGGTGGACTGGAAGGGTCTGGCGGGAGACAGCAGCGACAACATCCCCGGCATCCCCGGCGTTGGCGACAAAACCGCCGTGCGCCTGCTGCACCAGTACGGGACGCTGGACAACATCCTCGCTCATGCAGGCGAAGTGAAGGGCAAACTCGGCGAAAAGCTCGTCACATGGGCGGATCAGGCGAAAATGTGCCGCGAACTGGCGACGATTCGCCGCGACGCACCCATTTCGTTCTCCCTCAAGGCGTGCGCCATGCCAGACTTCCGGCATGGGATTCCCGCGCTGGAAAAGCTGAAGCTGAACAGCATCATCCGCCGCCTGCAAGCGCCTGACGATGCGCCCGCGCCGGATACCGCGGCAGAGGAAACGCCCCTGACGCTCCTGCCGTTTGCGGACGCCGCCCCGATTTCCTCCGGCGCTGATCTGACCGCGTGGCTCACCGCCCTGCCGGACAGCGCCCGCCCGATTGCCGTCGCGCTGGATGACACAGTGCTGACGTGCGCGGCGCAGGATTTGTCCTGCTGTCAGGCGGCACTCGGCGGCGATCTGCTCACCCCCGGCGCAGACCCGGAGGATCTGCTCCGCGCCCTCGCGCCCGACCTCGCCGCGCACCCCGCCGTCATCCACGATGGCAAAACGCTGTGGCATCGGCTGAACCACGCGAAGCTCCCCATGCCGGAGCGATACGCATGGGACGTGCAGCTTGGCGCGTACCTGCTTGACCCGCAGCGCAAGAGTTACAGTCTGGACGCGCTGTGCGGCGATTTGCCCACTGACGCGCGCGGAATGCTCTCGCTGTGCCGGTGGCAGCAGGCGAACATTGACCGCATGGGCATGAGTCACCTCATGCGCGACGTGGAAATGCCGCTTTCCGGCGTGCTGTACCGCATGGAGGACATCGGCTTCACCGTCGATACGGCATTCCTGCGGCAATTGGGCGAGCGCTACACGCAGGAAATTGAGCAGAGCAAGCAGCAGGTATTCGCCGCCTGCGGAACAACCTTCAACCTCAACAGCACCCAGCAGCTTGGCGACGTGCTGTTCGATAAATTGCAGCTGCCGCACGGCAAGAAAACCGCGCGCGGCTATTCCACCTCCGCCGAAGTGCTGGAAGGTTTGCAGGACATCGCGCCGGAGGTCATTACGCCGCTATTGCGCTATCGGCAGCTGACGAAGCTCAATTCGACTTACGTCGAGGGTCTGCTGCGCCTGACGGACGCGACCGGGCGCGTGCACTCCACCTTCGACCAAGTCGCCACCGCCACCGGGCGCATTTCGTCCAGCGAGCCGAATTTGCAGAACATCCCCGTCCGCACGGAGGAGGGAAAAGAAATTCGTCAGGCGTTCCTGCCGCGCGCGGGCTGGGTGCTGCTGGACGCGGATTACAGCCAGATTGAGCTTCGCCTGATGGCGCACTTCTCCGGCGACCACGCACTGGTGGAAGCCTTCCGCACGGGGCAGGACGTTCACGCGCGCACTGCCAGTGAAATCTTCGACGTGCCGCTGGATGAGGTGGACTCTACGCTCCGTTCCCGCGCAAAAGCGGTCAATTTCGGCTTGATTTACGGCATCAGCGGATTTGGTCTTGCGAAAAACACGGGCGTGAGCCGTCAGGAGGCACAGGAGTTCATCAACCGCTATTTTGCGAAATATCCGGGCGTGAAGGGCTTCATGGACAGCGCCGCCGAGGACGGGCAGCACAACGGCTACGCGCTGACGCTGATGGGGCGTCGGCGGTATCTGCCGGAGCTGAAGAGCGACAAGGCGGTTGTGCGCGAGTTCGGCAAGCGCGCCGCCATGAATACGCCCGTGCAGGGGACGGCGGCGGATATTATCAAGCTGGCGATGGTACGGGTGGATGAAGCCTTGCGCCGGGAGGGGCTGAAAAGTCGGCTGATATTGCAGGTGCATGACGAACTGCTGCTGGAATGCCCGCCGGAGGAAGTGGAAAAAGCGGGGAAGCTGCTGAAGGATGCGATGGAGCATGTGATTGAGCTGCGCGTGCCGCTGCTGGCGGAGGTGCATCAGGGGACAAACTGGGCGGAAGCGAAGTAAGGATAAGGGAAGGGAAAACAGAGGATAAACACGCGGGTAGAGCATGGTAGTGAGACCAACTCAATCGCACGGAGGGGTCAAGGGGGAGACTTCGTCTCTTTTCCTTTTCCCCTTGCGGAGTCCAGAG
>ERZ773224.2547-NODE-2547-length-18722-cov-7.881127_pt1 | contig 18722 bp, 11 predicted proteins | sample MGYA00580526_ERZ773224 | MGnify/ENA primary metagenome ERZ773224 (study PRJEB29015, sample SAMEA2737743) | human gut metagenome | biome: human gut; feature: human-associated habitat; material: faeces | place: China | collected 2012 ... | reverse complement strand
AGGAAAATCAAAACTATATAGTATAATTTTAAATAAATTGTGTTTGACAGTAGATTGCACATAGAATATAATGATAGTAGAATTTCTACTATTGTAGATTGGTTATTATGTTGTAGTCCATGAAACCGTAGTATGTTTTATGGAGTTTGAGAGTGATAGTTTTTCAACTATCACTCTTTTTTTATAGGTAAGTCCCAAAAATGGGACACATAATATGATATAATTTATTAAAGAAAAATTAGTGTGCTTAACTTGTGCAAATATTGCACAAATAAAATCATTAAAATTTGGACGGTTTGTGTATTGAATTATTATAGATACTGATATATAATCAGGATATAAGGTTAATATTTACAAATAATAACTATAAAACTATACATGAAGGGATTGATGCTTATGCCAATCAACATTAACAAATTTTCAGATGAATGTAGAAAAATTGATTTTTTCACAGAGCTATACAACATTCAAAAAACTTTAAGATTCAGCCTTATTCCAATAGGTGCAACTGCAGACAACTTTGATTTTAAAGACAGATTATCCAAAGAAAAAGACTTGCTTGATTCTGCAAAGCGTATCAAGGAGTATATTTCAAAGTACCTTGCAGATGAAAGTGACAAATGCCTTTCCCAACCAATAAAGTTAAAGCATCTTGATGAGTACTATGAACTTTATATCACTAAAGACAGGGATGAACAGAAGTTTAAGTCTACTGAAGAAAAGTTAAGGAAAGAATTAGCCGATTTTTTAAAAGAAATTCTGAAACGATTAAATAAGAAAATTCTTAATGATTATCTACCTGAGTATCTTGAAGATGATGAAAAGGCCCTTGAAGATATAGCAAATCTTTCTTCTTTCTCAACTTATTTTAACAGTTATTACGATAATTGTAAAAATATGTATACAGATAAGGAACAGTCAACGGCAATTCCTTATAGATGTATTAATGACAATTTACCAAAATTTATTGATAATATTAAAGCATATGAAAAGGTTTTAGAAGAACTAAAACCAAGTGATCTAGAAGAACTTAGAAATAACTTTAAGGGAGTATATGATACAACAGTTGATGATATGTTTACCTTGGATTATTTCAACTGTGTTCTTTCACAGTCAGGCATTGATACCTATAATGCCATTATAGGTAATGACAAGGTTAAGGGGATTAATGAATACATTAATCTCCATAACCAAACTGCACAACAAGGACATAAAGTCCCTAATTTAAAACGACTATATAAGCAGATTGGTAGTCAAAAAAAGACTATTTCTTTTCTTCCTGGTAAGTTTGAAAATGACAATGAACTTCTAAAAGCAGTTTATGATTTCTATAATACCGGTAATGCTGAAAAGAATTTCACTGCATTAAAAGATACTATAACTGAACTTGAGAAGATTTTTGATAATCTAGCAGAATATAACCTTGATGGTGTGTTCGTAAGGAATGATATTTCACTTACTAATTTATCTCAAAATATGTTCAATGATTGGTCAGTATTCCGTAATTTATGGAATGACCGGTATGATAAAGTCAACAATCCGGAGAAAGCAAAAGATATTGATAAGTATAATGACAAAAGACGTAATGTATATAAAAAGTCAGAAAGCTTTTCAATTAATCAGTTGCAAGATTTAATTGCAACATCACTTGAAGAAAATATTAATAGCAAGAAAATTACAGATTACTTTAGTTGTGATTTCCATAGATGTACTGCTGAAGTCGAAAACAAATATCAGTTAGTAAAGGAATTGCTATCTACTGATTATCCGGAAAATAAGAGTCTAAAAACAAGTGAAAAAGATGTAGCACTTATTAAGGACTTTTTAGATAGTGTTAAATCATTAGAAAGTTTTGTGAAAATACTAACCGGTACAGGAAAAGAAAGTGGCAAGGATGAACTTTTCTATGGTAATTTTACAAAATGGTTTGATCAGTTGAGATATATTGATAAGCTATATGACAAAGTAAGAAATTACATTACCGAAAAGCCTTATTCACTTGACAAAATCAAGTTGTCTTTTGATAATCCACAGTTCCTAGGTGGATGGCAACATAGCAAAGAAACTGACTATTCAGCACAACTTTTTATGAAAGATGGATTGTATTATCTTGGGGTAATGGACAAAGAAACCAAGAGAGAGTTCAAAACTCAGTATAATGCTCCTGAAAATGATAGTGATACAATGGTTAAGATTGAGTACAATCAAATTCCAAATCCGGGTAGAGTTATTCAAAATCTTATGCTTGTTGATGGTAAGATTGTAAAGAAAAACGGTAGAAAGAATGCTGATGGTGTTAATGTTGTTCTTGAAGAACTAAAGAATCAGTATCTACCTGAAAATATCAATAGAATTAGAAAAACCGAAAGTTACAAAACTACAAGTGATAACTTTAACAAAGACAATCTAAAGGAATATTTAGAGTATTATATTGCAAGGACAAAGGAATATTATTGTAAGTACAATTTTGTTTTTAAGTCAGCTGATGAGTATGGAAGTTTTAATGAATTTGTTGATGATGTTAACAATCAAGCCTACCAAATCACCAAAGTAAAAGTATCTGAAAAACAATTACTTTCATTAGTAGAACAGGGCAAACTTTATCTTTTCCAAATTTACAACAAGGACTTTTCTGAGTACAGTAAGGGTAAGAAAAACCTACATACTATGTATTTCCAAATGCTATTTGATGATAGAAATTTAGAGAACTTAGTATACAAATTGCAGGGTGGAGCAGAAATGTTCTATCGTCCTGCAAGTATCAAGACAGATTCAGAATTTCAACATGATGCAAATGTTGAAATTATTAAGCGTACATGTGAAGATAAAGTAAAGGATAAAGACAATCCTACAGATGATGAAAAAGCTAAGTATTATAGCAAATTTAACTATGAAATAGTAAAGAACAAACGCTTTACAAAACCACAGTTTTCTCTACATTTAACTTTAGCAATGAATTGTAATCAGCCTGACCATTATTGGTTAAATAATAGTGTTAGAGAACTTCTTAAGAAGTCAAATAAGAACAATATTATCGGTATTGATAGAGGTGAAAGAAACCTTATCTATGCAACTATAATCAATAGTGATGGAGTAATAGTTGACCAAATCAACTTCAATATTATTGAAAACAGTTACAATGGTAAGAAATACAAAACTGATTATCAGAAAAAGCTTAACATTAGAGAAAAAGAAAGACAAGAGGCAAGAAAAACTTGGAAAACTATTGAAACAATTAAGGAACTGAAAGACGGTTACATTAGTCAGGTTGTACATCAAATTTGTAAACTTATTGTTCAATATGATGCAATTGTTGTGATGGAAAACCTAAATGGTGGTTTCAAGAGAGGTAGAACAAAAGTTGAAAAACAAGTCTATCAAAAGTTTGAAACTATGCTTATTAATAAGCTGAATTATTATGTTGATAAAGGTACCGACTACAAAGAATGTGGTGGACTATTAAAGGCATATCAGCTTACAAATAAGTTTGAAACATTTGAAAGAATCGGAAAACAAAGTGGTATTATCTTTTATGTTGACCCATATCTAACTAGTAAGATTGATCCGGTAACCGGTTTTGCAAATCTGCTTTATCCTAAGTATGAGACAATACCAAAGACTCACAATTTCATTAGTAATATTGATGATATTCGATATAATCGAAGTGAAGACTACTTTGAGTTTGATGTTGATTACGATAAGTTCCCACAAGGTAGTTATAATTATCATAAGAAGTGGACAATCTGTTCCTATGGTAACAGAATACAGTATTACAAAGATTCAAGAAATAAACCGGCAAGTAGAGTGGTGAATATTACCGAAAAGTTCAAAGAAACTTTTAATAATGCAGGTATTGATTTTGTCAATGATAATATTAAGGAAAAACTACTATTAGTTAATAGTAAGGAACTCCTAAAGTCATTTATGGATACACTCAAACTGACTGTTCAGTTGAGAAATTCTGAAATTAATAGTGATGTTGATTACATCATCTCACCTGTAAAGGATAGAAACGGTAACTTCTATTATAGTGAAAACTACAAAAAGTCCAATGAAGAAGTACCGACACAACCACAAGACGGTGATGCAAATGGTGCATATAACATTGCACGAAAAGGCTTGATGATTATTAACAAACTGAAAAATACTGATGATGTAACCAATAATGAGTTGTTGAAAATCAGCAAAAAGGAATGGCTGGAATTTGCCCAAAAAGGTGATTTAGGTGAGTGAAAACCCTATTGCTATTTCTAATCTTAATGATTTTATCTTTTGTCCTGTGTCAATTTATTTTCATTCACTTTATTATGATACTGAAAAAATGACATATCAAAATTCAGACCAACTAAATGGTACTGCTGTCCACACAACAGTGGACAGTGGTACATATTCAAGCAAAAAGTCAATGCTTCAGTCAATAACAGTGTATTCTGAAAAGTATAATTTAAGTGGAAAAATTGATTTGTATGATAGTAAAAAATTCCAATTAATAGAACGAAAGAAAAAGATTCAATTTTTCTCTATATTCAGTCCTACTACAGAGCATTTACGAAGAAATTGGAAGTGGATAAATTCCCTGTATTTGACATAGGAGAATAATATGATTATAATTAGTTATGATATATCTGATGACAGAAAACGCAGTAAATTTTCAAAGTACATTAAGCGTTTTGGTCATATGTTGCAGTATTCTGTATATGAGATTGATACTAGTGAAAGAATACTGAACAATATTATTGCAGATATTAATAATAAATTTTTGAAAATGTTTGACCAATCTGATAGTGTGTATATCTTTCAGTTAAGTAGTTCATGCAAAGTTCAAAAATTTGGTTATGCTAAAAATGAAGATGAGCCTTTGCTTATTATTACATAATTTGCAAACCTCAGTCTTTATTTTAGATATTCTTTGAAAAGGGTTATTAAACAATGAAGTTTATATGCATAATGAACAATTGCGTAAATTACCGAGATGTAATTTATGTAGGGTTAAACAAAGTTAGGGTTTAATCAACCCTTAGAATTTCTACTATTGTAGATGTGATGGGTAATTTTTACGCATCATTGTTTAATCAACCCTTAGAATTTCTACTATTGTAGATAGTGTTCGCATCACAAACTTATGTAGGTTTAATCAACCCTTAGAATTTCTACTATTGTAGATTTTAATGCCTTTTTGAATTAAGCCTTTGTTTAATCAACCCTTAGAATTTCTACTATTGTAGATGTTAAAAGTTTAGGGAAGAAATTAAAGAGTTTAATCAACCCTTAGAATTTCTACTATTGTAGATGTACATCTGTTCTAGTGTTCGCATCACGTTTAATCAGCCCTTAGAATTTCTACTATTGTAGATATCCGGACGGAACAGTTGACGAAGATTGTTTAATCAACCCTTAGAATTTCTACTATTGTAGATTTGTGTTACAGACTGCATATCTTTGTAAGTTTAATCAACCCTTAGAATTTCTACTATTGTAGATTAATTGGGAACAAGGCGAGGTATTTGTTTAATCAACCCTTAGAATTTCTACTATTGTAGATTGCGAATCGGATAGTAAGTTTTTGTTGGTTTAATCAACCCTTAGAATTTCTACTATTGTAGATGTTATTTTTATCTTGCTTTAGTTTTGGTTTAATCAACCCTTAGAATTTCTACTATTGTAGATGTTTTTCTTTTAGGGTTCCAACGAATTTGTTTAATCAACTATTAATAAAAATAAATAGGCATAACAAAAAGGGTGCACTCAGTGAGTACACCCTAAATTTATGAATTATAAAGTTAGTTAAGACTAAAATTATTCTACTGTAGGACCTGCAGATACTAGAGCCTTACCTGCTTCATTACCTTCATACTTAGCAAAGTTCTTAACAAATCTTGAAGCAAGATCCTTAGCCTTTGTTTCCCATTCGTTAACATCAGCATATGTGTCTCTAGGATCTAGGATAGCTGGGTCAACACCTGGTAGTTCTGTAGGAACTTCAAAGTTGAAGTGAGGGATAGTCTTTGTAGGAGCCTTTGTAATAGAACCATCAAGGATAGCATCAATGATACCTCTTGTATCCTTAATAGAAATTCTCTTACCAGTGCCGTTCCAACCTGTGTTAACTAGGTAAGCCTTAGCACCACTCTTTTCCATCTTCTTAACTAGTTCTTCAGCATACTTTGTTGGGTGAAGTTCTAGGAAAGCCTGACCAAAACAAGCAGAGAATGTTGGAGTTGGTTCTGTGATACCTCTTTCAGTACCTGCTAACTTTGCAGTAAAGCCTGATAGGAAGTAGTACTTTGTCTGTTCAGGAGTTAGAATAGAAACTGGAGGTAGTACACCAAATGCATCAGCTGATAGGAAAATTACATTCTTTGCAGCAGGAGCAGAAGATACAGGACGAACAATGTTTTCAATGTGGTCGATTGGGTAAGAAACACGAGTGTTTTCTGTAACTGTCTTATCAGCAAAGTCAATCTTACCGTTTTCGTCAACAGTAACATTTTCTAGTAGAGCATCTCTTCTGATAGCATTGTAGATGTCTGGTTCAGATTCCTTGTCAAGGTCGATAACCTTAGCATAGCAACCACCTTCAAAGTTAAATACACCGTTGTCATCCCAACCGTGTTCGTCATCACCGATAAGAAGTCTCTTAGGATCTGTTGAAAGTGTTGTCTTACCTGTACCTGAAAGACCGAAGAAGATAGCTGTGTTTTCACCGTTCATATCAGCATTAGCTGAGCAGTGCATTGAAGCAATACCCTTTAGAGGTAGGTAGTAGTTCATCATTGAGAACATACCCTTCTTCATTTCACCACCGTACCATGTGTTAACGATAACCTGTTCACGGCTTGTGATGTTAAATAGAACAGCTGTTTCTGAGTTTAGACCTAGTTCCTTATAGTTTTCAACCTTAGCCTTTGATGCGTTGTAAACGATAAAGTCAGGTTCAAAGTTTTCTAGTTCTTCAGCAGTTGGCTTAATGAACATATTTGTTACAAAGTGAGCCTGCCATGCAACTTCAACGATGAAACGAACTGCCATTCTAGTGTCGTGGTTAGCACCACAGAATGCGTCAACAACATAAAGCTTTTTGTTAGAAAGTTCTTTCTTAGCAATTTCCTTTACTGCTTCCCATGCTTCCTGTGTAGCTGGGTGGTTGTCGTTCTTGTATTCATCAGAAGTCCACCATACAGTGTCCTTAGAATTTTCGTCCATAACGATAAACTTGTCTTTAGGTGAACGACCTGTGTAAATACCAGTCATTACATTAACTGCACCTAGTTCAGTTTCCTGACCAACTTCATAGCCTTCTAGTTCAGGCTTTGTTTCTTCGTTGAATAGTTCTTCGTAGGAAGGATTGTGGATAATTTCAGTAGTACCGGTAATACCATACTTAGTTAAATCAATCTTTGCCATTTCAGTATCAACCTTTCTGTTTCTTAAATTACATAGTATCAGAGTTTGCGGTGAGTTGTAATTACCAAACAATCTACACTGCAATAACCTATGTTCTTAAGTATTTTAGCATAATTTTTTACCCTCGTCAAGCCAATTGCCAATTAATTTGGTCGGTTTTGTCGTATTGTGGTTTTTTCGACATCAACACTGTATTTGTATATTGATAAGAGGTGAAAAAAGTGCTATAATATTGTATTATAAGCAGGTTTATTCTGTATATTCAGCACTTTAAAAAGCAAAGAAAATTTACCGTTACGGGAGGATATTATGAGCCTTGTTGAATTTAAAGATGTTTACAAAATATATAAAATGGGCGAAGTGACTATTAACGCTGTCGAGGGTGTTTCTTTTAATATAGAGCAGGGCGAGTTTTGCGTGGTAGTCGGTGCATCGGGTGCAGGCAAGACAACCGTACTTAATATTCTCGGCGGAATGGATACCTGTACAAAAGGCAGTATTATTGTCGGCGGCAGAGATATAAGCAAGCTGAAAGACAAACAGCTTATTGAATACAGACGGTTTGACATTGGTTTTGTATTTCAGTTTTATAACCTTGTGCCTAACCTTACCGCAAAAGAAAATGTAGAGCTTGCAACGCAGATAAGTAAAAATCCGATGGACAGTACAGAGGCGCTTGAAAGCGTCGGACTTTCACAGCGCAGTGCAAACTTTCCCGCTCAACTTTCGGGCGGTGAACAGCAGAGAGTTTCTATTGCAAGAGCACTTGCCAAGCGACCTAAACTTTTACTTTGCGATGAGCCGACGGGTGCTCTTGACTATAACACCGGCAGACAGATTTTAAAACTTTTGCAGGAAACCTGCCGAAAAGAAAATATGACGGTAGTTCTCATAACCCACAATTCAGCAATTACCCCAATGGCAGATCATATTATAAAGATGAGAAGCGGCAGGGTAATTATGGATGTTTACAATGATGAACCTAAAAATGTTGAAGAAATCGAATGGTAATTCATATTTTCTGCGAAAGGGGAGAGGACATTGACTAAAACCCTGTTAAAAAATACTTTCAGAGAAATTGCAAATTCTAAAGCAAGGTTTATTTCTATACTTGCGATTATTGCACTCGGTGTTGGATTTTTTGCCGGAATCAAAGCTACGGTTCCGTCAATGTACAATATGGCAGACGAATATTATTCTCAATCCAATCTTATGGATTACAGGCTTGTATCTACTGTCGGATTTGATAAAGATGATGTAAAAGCGGTTGAAAATCTTGACAATGTAACCGATGTTATGCCGTCGTATTTTGCAGACCTTGTTTTAAAATCAAACGGAAACGGCGGTAACGGAAAGGTTATAAGAGTAACCGCTGCACCTAAAAGTTATAACAATAATAAAACTCTTAATACATTAAACATAAAAGAGGGAAGACTACCCGAGAAAAAGGGTGAAATCCTTGTTGAATACGGCAGTGTCGGCAGCAGTGATTATAAAATCGGCGACAAGGTTGTATTTGGAAGTGAAAGCGGAGAATCCAATGCACTTGATATGGTAGATACGCTTGAATATACTGTCGTCGGTAAAGTGGAATCACCTATGTATATTTCGTATCAGCGTGGCTCAACTACAATCGGCAACGGCAATATTGCAGCATTTATGTATATTTATCAGGATGATTTTGTAACCGAAAGATATACGGAAATGTATGTGAAAACCGTTTTTTCTGACGGCGACGGTTCAGCTTTTGATGACGAATATGAAAAAGACATTGAAAGCTTTACAACTGTTCTTGAAAATACCGCCGATTTACGCTGTGAGGTATTTGATAAAGATGTTATAGGCAAAGCAAAACAGGAACTTGAGGACAGTAAAAACGATTATGAAACCGAAAAATCCGAGGCTCTTACAAAACTTGATGATGCAAAAACAACTTTAGATAATTCGGAAAAAGAATATACAGATAAGATTTCAGATGCACAATCGCAACTTGACACAGCTAAAAAGCAGATAGATGACGGAAAAAGTCAGCTTGAAACTGCTAAAGAAGAATATGAAAACGGCATTGCGGCAGGTGAAAGCGAACTTTCTTCTGCGCAGGCGGAACTTGACAGTGCAAAAGCCGAATATAATGCAGGTGTTGAAGAATATAATTCAAAAATCAGCATAGCGGAAGAAACTCTTGCCGAAAAAGAAGATGAATTCAATGCCGCAAAAAGTGAATTTGAAAACAATCAAAAGCCGCAGCTTGAAACCGCAATAGCAACTTGTAAATCACAGATTGAGGCTTTACAGGCGCAAATTGAGGTTACAGAGGACGAAACCGCTCTTGCTGTATTGCAGGAACAGCTTACACAGGTTCAGGCAGTTTTAGCAGATTGTGAAACAAAACTTGCTATGGCGCAAGAACAGCTTGATACGGCAGAACAACAGCTGAACAACGGAAAACAAGAGCTTGAAACACAAAAAGCGGAAGGACAGGCACAGCTTGACTATGCACTTGCTCAAATTCAGAGTGCAGAACAGCAGATTGCGGACGGACAAGCACAGCTTGAAAGTAAAAAAACAGAGGGACAAGCTCAAATATCGCAGGCTGAAACCGAACTTGCGACAGCACAGGAAAAATATGACAACGGAAAGTCCGAACTTGAGGAGCAGAAAATAAGCGGCAGACAAAAGCTTGATGACGGTTGGAAAGAATACAATGATTCAAAAGCTGAGGCTGATGATAAATTTAAAGAGGCGGAACAAAAAATTGCCGACGCACAGGAAGAAATAGACGCTATAGCAGATCCCGAGTGGTATGTGTTTGACAGGTCGGATAATCCGGGTTATTCAACCTTTGCGCAGAATGTTGAGCGACTCGGTGCAGTGGCATCAGTATTCCCGATGTTCTTTTTACTCGTTGCGGTTTTGGTTTGTGTAACCACAATGTCAAGACTTGTAGAGGAAAAGCGTAAAGAAATCGGAATATTAAAAGCGCTCGGCTACAATAACTTAAGCATAATAATGAAATTTGCGATTTATGCTGTTTTTGCAGGTGTAATCGGTTGTACCGTAGGTGTATTAATAGGCATAAATACACTGCCGTATATTATTTATAATGCATATCAGATTATGTATTATATGCCTGACATCAGCATTGTACCTGATGCACAGAGTATTATACTCGGTACGCTTGCCGCCGTACTTTGTACATTGCTTGTTTCTGTAATAGTATGTGTAAGAGAATTAAGCCAGAGCTGTGCAAAAATTCTAAGACCTAAAACTCCGAAAGCAGGCAAGAGGATACTGCTTGAGAGAATTACTCCGATATGGAAACATATGAATTTTTCCGCAAAGCTGACTACAAGAAATATTTTCAGATATAAATCAAGAATGTTTATGACAATCATAGGCATTGCAGGCTGCACGGCTTTGATAGTTGCGGCATTCGGACTTAAAAACAGCTTTATTCCGCTTTCCGATACACAGTTTAGCGAAATATTCAAATATAATGCGGTTGTTATTCCTAAAGAAGGCGGAACTGTCGAACAGCTTGATTATCTGAAAAATACAATAAACAATACGGGCGATGCAGCGTCAATTATGCTTGCAGGTCAGCATGAAGTTGTTGTAAAGAAAAATACTGTTGTAAAAGATGAAAGCACTTATCTTACGGTAATGGAAGATCCGCAGAGATTTTCGGAGGTTACAGAACTTAGAACAAGGGGTGACAAAAAACACCTTGATATTACCGATGATTCCGTAATGATAAATGAAAAAATGGCGAACGAATTGTCTGTCAAAGTCGGTGATACCGTAAGTGTAACTTTTGATGATAAAACCGCAGAACTTACAGTAGGCGGAATTTATGAACAGTATATAAATAATTATGTGTTTATTTCTCCTAAACTTTACAGTGAAAAATTCGGAGAAGAACCGCAGTTTAATATGGCACAGGTTGTACTGAAAAATCCTGACGAACAGACTGCGTTCGGTGAAAAAATGCTGACGAATGATAAAGTAGCGGGTGTAACCTATCTTTCATCAGGTATGGGTGAAATTGAAGATATGCTCAATTCGCTTAATATGGTTGTGCTTGTTATGATTATTTGTGCAGCGGCACTTGCGTTTGTAGTGCTTTATAATCTTACAAATATCAACATTGCCGAGCGTGTGCGTGAAATCGCAACTTTTAAGGTGCTCGGATTTTACAGCAGAGAAACCTCAAGCGTTATTTATAAAGAAAATATCGTGCTTACTCTTGGAGGTATTCTTTCGGGACTTGTTCTCGGTATTTTCCTTACGAGATTTATTATTCAGACCGTTGAGGTTGACAATGTAATGTTTGGCAGAGATATTTTGCCTACATCATTCGTTTTTGCGGCTTTGCTGACATTTGCATTTGCTTTGATTGTGAATTTTGCAATGGGATTTAAGATTAAAAAAGTAAATATGGTTGAAAGCCTTAAGAGTGTTGAATAAACGGTGCCGCACATTATTTGTGCGGCATTGTCTGAAAAAGATAGAATTTTTGAAATAAAAATCATTTAAAATATTGATTGCTTAGGCAAATTGTGGTATAATACAAAAGAATAGGCAATTTAGCACAATATCAGTGAAAGGAACTGTAGATATATGATAAAAGCTAATCAGTATCGCACCGTAACTTGCGGTGAGTTAAGAGAAGAAAATATCGGACAGGAAGTTCGTGTAGCAGGCTGGGTTGAAAATATCCGTGACCACGGCGGCGTAATGTTCCTTGACATTCGTGATCAGTACGGTGTTCTTCAGGTAGTAGTTCACAATGACGAGTTACTTAAGGGTATTAACAAAGAATGTACCGTAACATTGAGCGGTAAGGTAGTAAAGAGAGATGAAGAAACTATCAACTCTAAGATTGCTACCGGTTATGTTGAGGTACACACAGATGACATTACTGTTCTCGGCAAATGTAAAAACGCACTTCCGTTTGAAGTTGCCACTTCTACCAATACTTCGGAGGAGGTACGCTTAAAGTATCGTTTTCTCGACCTTCGTAATCAGAAGGTGCATAACAATATTATGCTCCGTTCACAGATTATCACATTCCTTCGTGCAAAAATGAACGAAATGGGATTTAATGAAATTCAGACACCGATTCTTTCAACTTCGTCACCGGAAGGAGCAAGAGATTATCTTATTCCGAGCCGTAAGCACAAGGGCAAATTCTATGCTCTTCCGCAGGCTCCGCAGATTTTCAAACAGCTCCTTATGGTTTCCGGTTTTGACAGATACTTCCAGATTGCACCTTGTTTCAGAGATGAGGATGCAAGAGCAGACCGTTCGCCGGGCGAGTTCTATCAGCTTGACTTTGAAATGGCTTTTGCCACACAGGAAGATGTATTTGCGGTTGCAGAAGAAGTTCTTTACGAAACATTCACAAAGTTTACAGATAAAGAGGTTTCAAAGCCTCCGTTTGTCCGTATTCCATACGCTGAAAGTATGTTAAAGTACGGTACAGACAAGCCTGATCTCCGTAACCCGCTTGTTATCGTGGAGATTAGCGATATGTTTGAGGAAACTGACTTTAAGCCGTTCCTCAAAAAGACTGTTCGTTCAATTAATGTACCGGGTGCCGCAAAGCAGTCAAAGAGCTGGTTCAAGAAGATGGAAGAGTTTGCACTTTCTATCGGAATGAAGGGTCTCGGTTATGTTAAGGTAAGAGATGATATGACTTTTGACGGTCCTATTGATAAGTTTCTTAAAGAGGGCGACAGAGAGGAACTTATTAAGCGCAACAATTCAAACGCAGGCGATGTTATTTACTTTATCGCAGATACAGAAAAAGACGCTCCAAAGCTTGCAGGTCAGATTCGTACAGAGGTTGCTACCCGTCTTGACCTTATTGACAAGTCAAAGTTTGAGATGTGCTTTATCGTTGACTTCCCAATGTATGTGCATGACGAAACCACAGGTCAGGTAATATTTACACACAACCCATTCTCAATGCCACAGGGCGGTATGGACAGCTTGCTTAATAAGAACCCCGATGATATTCTTGCTTATCAGTATGACATCGTATGTAACGGTGTTGAGCTTTCATCAGGTGCTGTTCGTAACCACGACCTTGATATTATGATTAAGGCATTTGAGATTGCAGGATATACCGAAGATGAGCTTAAATCTAAGTTCTCTGCTCTCTACAACGCATTCCAGTACGGTGCTCCGCCACATGCAGGTATGGCTCCGGGCGTTGACAGAATGATTATGCTCATTACTGAAGAAGAGAACATCAGAGAGGTTATTGCTTTCCCAATGAACTCAAATGCTCAGGATCTTCTCCTCGGTTCACCTGGAGAGGTAACAGAGCAGCAGCTTCGTGAAGTTCACATTAAATTAAGATAACTTCATATATACTCAAAGGGCGAGTTGTTTTTATAACTTGCCCTGATTCTGTTTATACAAAGGATGGTTTTTATGGTAACAAGAGAAGATGTTGAAAACATTGCGTTGCTTTCAAAGCTGTTCGTTCCCGAAGAGGAGCTTGACAGCCTTACACAGTCAATGCAGGAAATTATAGATTTTGCCGATACAATCAATAATGCTCCCACAAGCGGTGAGAGCTTTGACAACATAAACAACCTTTCAAATGTATTTCGTGAGGATGTTGTGGTTGAGTCATATGACAGCGAGGAAATTTTGAAAAATGCCCCTGAACAGGCAGAGTCACATTTCCTTGTTAGAGGCAGAGAATAAGAGGTGTAAAAATGGGTAGTATTGCAAAAATTCACGAAATGCTTGTTTCCAAGCAGGTTTCGTGTACGGAGCTTACTAAAAGCTATCTTGAAGAAATAGAAAAATCAAACGGCGAGCTTAACGCTTATGTAAATGTAACTCCCGATACAGCGCTTGAAACCGCAAAGACTGTTGACGAAAAAATTGCAAAGGGCGAAGAAATCGGTATGCTCGAGGGTGTTCCGATGACATTGAAAGATAATCTTTCCACAAAGGACATTGAAACTACTTGCTGTTCTAAAATCCTTAAAGGTTACAAGCCGATTTATAATGCAACTGTATGGGAGAATCTTTCTGCACAAAATGCAGTTATGCTCGGTAAAACAAATATGGACGAATTTGCAATGGGCTCTTCGTGTGAAACTTCATGCTTTGGCGGTGCAATGAATCCGTTTAACACAAAGTATGTATCCGGCGGTTCATCAGGCGGCGTAGCAAGCGCTGTCGGCGCAAACATTGCTGCATACGGACTTGGTTCTGATACAGGCGGTTCTATCCGTCAGCCTGCAAGTTTTTGCGGTATCGTAGGTCTTAAGCCGACATACGGCAGTGTATCCCGTTACGGTCTTATCGCTTATGCAAGCTCACTTGACCAAATTGGACCTATCACAAAGAGCGTTGAAGATGCGTCTATTGTATTTGATGCAATTTCACAGTATGACGAAAAAGACAGCACTTCAAAGGGTAATGTCGGCGGCGCAACTTACGGAAAGCTCAACAATGACATCAAAGGTATGAAAATCGGTATTGCCCGTGAGTATCTTGACGGTATTCGTGACGATGTTAAAGAGGCAGTTCTCAATGCCGCAAAAGTTTATGAATCACTTGGTGCAGAAATAGTGTATTTTGATATGCCCGCACTTAAGTTTGCTCTTCCTGTTTATTACATTATTGCCTGTGCAGAGGCATCTTCAAACCTCGGCAGATACGACGGTATTCGTTTTGGTTATAAAACACCGCATTATAACGGCACTCACGATATGATTTGCCGCACCCGTTCAGAGGGCTTTGGTGAGGAAGTTAAGAGAAGAATTCTTCTCGGCACATATGTACTCTCTGCCGGTTATTATGACGCTTATTATAAAAAGGCACAGAATTTGCGTGGAACTATTGTAAAGGCATTTACAGATGCATTTGAGCATTGTGATGTAATTCTTGCTCCAACAGTTCCTATGACTGCTTTCGAGGCGGGTCACGCAGTTTCCGATCCGATTGAAACTTATCTTACAGATATTTGTACCGTACCCGTAAATATTGCAGGACTTCCGGGTGTATCCGTACCGTGCGGATTTAACGCAAACGGTATGCCAATCGGTATGCAGCTTATCGGCAAGAGTTTTGGCGAGGCTGAAATTTTAAATGCAGCGTTTAAGTATCAGCAGGCTGCCGTAGAAAACTTTAAGGATACAAAGTGGGGTGTTAAGCTGTGAAATATGAATTAGTTGCGGGTTTTGAAACCCATATTGAACTTGCTACAAAGACAAAAATTTTCTGCTCATGTACAACAGCGTTTGGCGGTGCACCTAACTCACATTGCTGTCCTGTATGTATCGGACTTCCGGGTACACTTCCAAAACTTAACCGTGAGGTTGTAAACTTCGGTATCAAGGCAGGTCTTGCCACTCACGGTGAGATTGCGGAGATTTCTAAAATGGACAGAAAGAACTACTGCTATCCTGACCTTTCAAAGGCTTATCAAATCAGCCAGCTTTATGCACCGCTTTCAATAGGCGGCTATGTAGAGCTTTCAAACGGCAGAAAAATCAGACTTCATCATATTCATATTGAAGAAGATGCAGGAAAACTTATTCATCAGCACGGCGACACATATGTCGACTACAACCGTGGCGGTGTTCCTCTTATCGAGATTGTATCGGAGCCTGATATTCGTTCTATTGACGAGGCTAAGGAGTATGTAGAGAAATTACAGCAGGTAATGCGCTATATAGGAATTTCCGACTGCCGTATGCAGGAAGGCTCAATGCGTTGCGATGTTAATATTTCTGTTCGTCCTGAGGGCAGTGAAACTCTTGGAACAAGAACAGAGATTAAGAATATGAACTCAATTACAAATATTGCCAAAGCAATGGAGTATGAGTATGAGCGTCAGGTAGATTTAATTGAGAGCGGCGGCAAAGTAGTGCAGGAAACTCTCCGTTATGATGATGCAACAAACACTACATCTTCAATGCGCAGTAAAGAAGACGCTCACGATTACCGTTATTTCAGAGATCCTGACCTTGTTACAATCAATGTCCCAAGAGATGTTGTAGAGAGCTTAAAGGCTGAAATGCCTGAACTTCCTTCTGACAAATGCAAGAGATATATTGAAGAACTTGAAATTCCTGAAAAGGATGCACAACTTCTTACAAAATACAGAAAAATCAGCGAGTTCTTTGATAAGGCTTGCGAGGGTGTAAAATCCGCAAAGTCTGTATCTAACTTTATTATCGGTCAGATTTTCCGCAGAACAGAAACCGAGGCTGATAAGGAAACATTTGATGTATCAATAACACCTGAACAACTCAATGAGCTTGTAAAATTGATTGACAGCGGCAAGATACGCAATAACCTTGCTAAGGCTACACTTGAGAAAATGCTTGATTCCGGCAAGGGTGCACTTGATTTTATCAGTGAAAGTGATATGGCAGGACTTGATGAAAACACTGTAAATGAACTTTGTAAACAGGCTATAGAGAATAATCCTAAGGCTGTAGATGATTACAAGAACGGTAAGGAAAAAGCTATTAAGGCTCTTGTCGGTAATGTAATGAAGAACAGCCGTGGTAAAGCAGATGCTGCAGCAGTTGAACAGAAACTTAAAGATATGATTTCTTAAAGTTTTATTATATAAGAGTGAAAGCCACTTTTGATTTAGTTCAAAAGTGGCTTTTGTGTTTGTGGATTCTTATGTTAAAAATTAAAATAAATTATGGTTTAGCGGAGTGTCGGTCGGGCATTGAAATTTAGCTAACGCTAAATTATCCTCCCAAAAACAAAAAAGTTTACTCAATTTTTTCAAAAATTGCGGGTTTGGGCAGCGCCCATAAAAATCTTCCGATATAACAATTTATTATGCACTGACAGCCTGCTGTCTGTGTGCGTAAAACAAAATTTGAAAAAACAGGCGGTAGCCTTTTAGAAAAGAAATCATTAACTTTTTTCATTATATAGTGAATGTCTTTTCTTTTTGCTTTCGCTTTTAAAGGCTAACGCCGTTGTGTTCAAGCCGCCAAACAGCAAGCTGTTCGGCTATCGTCAGATTGCATAAACGGAAAGTATTTGTGGGCTTTGCCCACACCCAAGACCTTTGAAAAGGTCGACCAAACTTTTATAATTAATTGGCAAATCGCTCTGTTAAACCACAATTTTACCCCTTAACATTCAGAACAAAATTCAAATAAGTTGTTTTTATATAAAAAACTATGTATAATGTTATTTAGAATTTTTATCAAAATAATTCTGTAAACAAAATTTATACGGAGGATATTATGACCTGCACCGAATTTGACGGTTACATCTGTATCGACAATGTAACAGACCTTGATTTAAGACAAACACTTGACTGCGGTCAGAGTTTTCGCTGGACAGAAAATGCCGACGGTTCGTTTGACGGAATCGCTTTCGGTAAAAAAGTCAGAGTAAGACTTGACGGCGAGCGTCTGTATATCGAAAACTCAAATAAAGCCGATTTTGAAAGTATATGGAAAGATTACTTTGACCTCGAACTTGATTACGGTAAAATCAGAGAACAGATAAGTGAAATTCACCCCGTGCTTAAAGAGGCGGCAAAATATGCTCCCGGTATAAGAATATTAAGGCAAGAGCCTTATGAGGCACTCTGCACATTCATTATTTCACAAAATAACAATATAAAAAGAATCAAGGGCATTGTTCAAAGACTTTGCGAAAACTTCGGAGAAGAAATTTCTCCCGGAGATTTTGCTTTTCCTACACCACAAAAAATGGCGGAACTTTCAGCCGATGACCTTGCGCCTTTAAGGGCAGGCTTTCGTAATCGTTACCTTATAGATGCGGCACAAAAGGTTTACAGCGGTGAGGTTGACCTTGAAAGCTGTCGCACGCTTGATTACGAGCAGGCACGAAAAGGGCTTATGAAAATTACGGGTGTCGGAGTTAAGGTCGCCGACTGCACTCTGCTTTTCGGTTTACACAGAATAGAGGCTTTTCCTGTTGATGTATGGATGAAAAGGGCAATGGAAAAGCTTTTCCCCGGTATGATGCCGTCGGATTTCGGCGATTGTGCGGGGATAGCACAACAATACATATTTCATTACAGCAGAATGCACCCGGAATTGTTTGATTAACAATAATAATGTGAAAATGGAACGGCAAATTGCACATAATTCCGTAGTTGAATTTGTAAAATTTGCCGTTTTTCATTTTTCTATAATAAAATTATGGAAATTGTGATAATTTTGTGATAACATTATAAACGATAGGGCAGGGTGCCCTTGGAAGTTTTGAAAGGAGTAATCAAACCAATGAACAAGCACGGAATGCTAAAAGCGACAAGCGTTGCAATTGCACTTTGCACC
>ERZ773224.2540-NODE-2540-length-18778-cov-5.787961_pt1 | contig 18778 bp, 23 predicted proteins | sample MGYA00580526_ERZ773224 | MGnify/ENA primary metagenome ERZ773224 (study PRJEB29015, sample SAMEA2737743) | human gut metagenome | biome: human gut; feature: human-associated habitat; material: faeces | place: China | collected 2012 ... | reverse complement strand
CAATTTTATTGGATATGATAAAAAGTAGAGTTAAGACTGAAAATTGAAAATTTTCAGATTTGTTCTGTAAAAATATTTACAAAAAAAGAAAAAAAGTATATTATAATAATGAAAAAATAAGATTTGACTATGAAAACAAAAGTAAAATTGATAACAACTTTGTAATTCAAAAATAATGTATATAATTAAAAAAATTATATAAAATAAAATACAAAGGAGGTTTCAAAATATGGAACAAAAAATCAAAGCCGTACAATATGGCGTAGGAAAAATGAGTTTATACACAATGAGATACATGCTAGAAAAAGGAATTGAAATAGTAGGAGCAGTAGATGTAAATCCAGCAGTAATAGGAAAAGACATAGGAGAAATATTAGGAAGAAAAAAATTAGGAGTAGTTGTTACATCTGCAGAAAATGCAGAAGAAATGATGCAAACAACAAAACCAGATATATGTATAATAACAACAAGAAGTTTAATAGCGGAATTAGAAGAACCATACATGTTATGTGCAAAATTGGGAATAAATGCAATATCAACATGTGAAGAGGCATTTTATCCACAAAATTCAAATCCAACATTAACAAATAAAATTGATGAATTGGCAAAAGCAAATAACTGTACAATAACAGGAACAGGATATCAAGACATATATTGGGGGCAACTTATAACCTCAATTGCGGGTTCAACACAAAAAATTACAAAAATAAAAGGAAGTTCAAGTTACAATGTTGAAGATTATGGAATTGCTTTAGCAGAGGCACATGGAGCAGGATTGACATTAGAGGATTTTGATAAACAAGTTGCGTCTGTTGATAGAATGTCAGATGAAGAAAGACAAGAAATAATAAATAAAGGTGAGTATGCGCCATCATATATGTGGAATGTAAATGGATGGCTATGCTCAAAGTTAGGATTAACAATTATAAGCCAGACACAAAAATGTGTACCACAAACATATAAAGACGATATTTATTCTTCAACATTGAATATGACAATAAAAGCAGGAGATGCAACAGGAATGAGTGCTGTTGTTACAACTAAAACAAAAGAGGGAATTACTATTGAATCTGAATGTATAGGAAAAGTTTATGCACCAGATGAATTTGATAAAAATGTTTGGACAGTTGAGGGCGAACCTACTACAACTATTACTGTTGAAAAGCCTGCAACAGTTGAATTGACTTGTGCTACAGTTGTTAATAGAATTCCTGATGTTATTAATGCAGAACCTGGATATGTTACAACTGAAAAATTAGGTGATTTACAATTTAAAAACAAAATATGCTAATAATTAGGTATTTTATTTTTAAATAAAATATATTAAAAACTTGGGATTCTGTGTCTAGAACTAAGAATCCCTTTAAAATTATTTTTGATTTTTATTGAAATATTTTGTGGTTCAAAAAAAATTTGTGATTTTATAAAGAAATTTTTAGAAATGTATTGACAAAAATTCATTAAAATATTATAATAACACTTGTCGATGCGTCGACAATACATTTTTAAAATTTAATATGGGTAGGTGGCCGAGTGGCTAAAGGCGGCAGACTGTGGTCTTTGGTTTTAAATCAAAACCTAAATTGCAGCGCTTATCAGTGATGATAAGATGAAAACTAGGCTAATTCGGGGAACTCTTAACAGTTAGGCTGATGACAATCCCGAGCTAGGAAGAAATTCCGAGTGTAGAGACTTTATACCTGGTGTCTTAGAAATAAGACAAAGAGAAAGTCCAGACTACAAACAAAGAAATTTGGTAGTGAAAACTATAGTAGTAAGAAATCTGTTCTCATTTGAGTACGAAGGTTCGAATCCTTCCCTGCCCACCAAAAAGTTGAAATTTTAACCAATTTCAGCTTTTTTTATTTTTATTCAAAATTATTTGTAAGTATTGATATTGCTTTATTCTAGCTATTTTTGTTATTCAAACTATATTCAAAATTATTTGCCATTTTTTATTGTTTTTTTGTTTCTGCACGGAAATTGCACGGACGAATTGCACGGAAAAATATCCTTTGTAATCTAACAGTACCAGTCGATACAAGACATTATTTAGTATGATTTTTGCACGGAAAAGATAGAACTGTAAAAAACAGTCCTATCTACTTTTAAAGTTAATCTTATTTATAAATGAATTTACTAACCTTTTTAATCTATCTTTTGAAAAATCAAATAATATGCTAACATATTCAAAAGTTTTATTAATATAATCTTTGAGTCGTGCATTTTCTTGTTTCAGCTTTTCATTTTCTTGCTTTAAATTGTAGTTTTCTAATTGTATCTGTTCTGTTTTGTACATGGTTTCGTCCACAATATTTTTTATCCTACTATATCTTTTAGCAAGGGTATTGAACTTTTTAATAACACGCTTATAATCATTTCGCATAATCTCAATATCATTTGTAACTTTTTCTTGTTCATAGTGTTTAGTTTCTTCAAACATTTCTTGAGTTTCATAATTAGTAATCTTTTTTAGCTTTTCTATTGGTATATGTTCGTTTTCTTTTTTATTGCTACGTTCTAAATTAAAGCCAGATTTTGTCATGTATGAATAAAAATTATCTTGTAATTTTTTGTAACTGTCTTTACCTTTCCAATATTCACTACAAGCAATTTTTTTAATTTCTTTTCCGCCCTTATCTTTTTTATGAACAACAGGAATAAATACAATGTGCATATGTGGAGTTGATTCATCATTATGTACTTTTGCTGATACAATAAAATCTTCTCCAAGATTATTATAATTTGCTACAAACTTATATGCAGTTTCAAAATATCTTTTTGTTTCTTCTTCTCCAATACTATTAAAAAATTCTTTATCAGAAGTAATTATAAATTCACACATTACATTGCTTACTTTTTTTATCATGCCTTGCAAATTATATTTTTCTCTTATATCTTTAAAAACTTTTTCGTAAGTAGAATAAGGCGTTTTTATTGAATAATTTAATATTGATTTTTGCTTATTTATATTTTTATTAGAATAGTTTGTATTTTTTCTTTCATTATGTCTATATATGCCAGACAAATTTTTCATTTTATAATTGGTGTTTCTAATTATAGCATAACTCACATTTTTACACCTTCTTTCTTGTTAGGGGAGTGCTAGGTAGATTTACTTATGTTATAATGCTTATTAGCTAGTCCAAAGAAAGAGGTACACTTCAGTGTTCTAACATACTAGAACATTAAAAATGTTCTGTATGATTAAGGGGAAAATCCCCTTAATAAACCCCTATACAAGATTTTTTGAAATTATCTATAATTATTTGTTACTACCATTAACAAACAATATACTATAAATAATTCCCTCGAAAAATCTTGTTTATGGGAAACCTATGTCGGTTTCCCATACCCTTCCCACTGAATTTGTAAAATTGATAAATTAAAATTTGATCAATTTTACAAATTTATCTTTCTTCCTCATCATCTAAAAGTTTTTCTTGCTCTTTTAAATATTTGACATTTTCTTCATATTCAGAAATAGGGATAGACCCCTTTAAAAGTGCATCTTCTACCATTTTAAACATTTGTATTAATCTTTTCCTTTTTTCACTAATTATAGATATTCCAGTATTTACAGTGTCTTTATTTATAAGTTTAGGTTTTGGATTAAAGATATCATTATTCATATAATAATCATTTAACTTTTCTAATTCAGCCTCTTTGTATTTATTGAAAACAGATACATAAGTATTCATTGTAACAGATATATCACTATGTCCCATAAGTCTTTGAAGTGCGACAGCTCGCATACCTGCTTCAATACACCTTGTACCATAAGTGTGCCTCAAACTATGGGTAGTAATGTCGTTTATATCGACTTTTTTTAATGTACTCTTTAAAAATTTATTAGCATTTTTAGGGTCAGCATAATTACCTTGTGAATTTACAAATAAAAGATTTTCCTTATGATTTTCAGCTAATCTCATTTGATTTATTATTTCTTCTCTTATAAACTTAGGTATAGGTACATCTCTAATTCCAGCGAAAGTTTTAGGAAATTCTCCCATAATAAGTTTATGGTCTTTATCAAAAGTTAAAGTTCTTGATATATGTATTAAGTTTCTTTCCAAATTTATATCACTTGTTTTTAAAGCTAGTGCTTCTCCAATTCGTAGCCCCAAATACATTTGCATTAAATAAGCGACCTTGTATGGTTCATTTTCGATAGGAATATTCATTAAATAATTAGTAAGCATTTGTTGTTCTTCAATTTCTAAAGCTCGTACAATTTTAGGTGGTTTATTACTTTTGGGCTCAATAACTTCTATCATGGGATTTTCTAAAATGTATCCTTTATTTAAAGCATATTTAAAAGCTTGTGTGAATTGGTCTTTTTCTTTTGATATTGTTGATTGACTATAATTTTTTAATGAATTAAGATATGCCTGTATTTCGTCGCTTGTTATATCTTCTATATTCTTTTTAGTAAAAGGCTCTTTTTCTAATTTTTTTATTGCTGACAATATCCTACTATATTGAGTTTCTTTAATAATGTTCATATTTAATTTTCTGTTAGCTAAAGCTCGCATGAGTAGATTTAAAGGGATTCCGTTATTTTTTATGTATATGTCATTACCTTTTTGACATTCAATAGTTTTTAAAAAATCTTGAGCCTCTTTTTCTGTTAAGCAAGATTTTGTTTTTCTTGTTTCTTTTAAATTATCTTTTTCTTTTATATAATAGATACATCTATACCTTTTGTCTTTTTTGTCATAGTAAATACTACCAGTTTTATTTTTACGGCTTTTCATATTTACCACCGCCTAAACTCTTTTTTGCATTTTCCATATTAGATAAGCAAGTAACATTATTTGATTATTTTTTCCAATATTTATTGAAGGAAAATCCTCTCTTCTAAAAGTTTTATAGGCAATACTTTCACAAATACCTAAATCGTTCATAATGTCTTTTACTGTAAGCATTTTAAATGGATTCTTAACTCTTCTGATAGTATCTATTACCATTCTTTCTTCTGGTGTTAATATTTCTTTTGTTTCAATTACTATGTTTTTTGTTTCTGTATTCTGTATTTCATTTATTATTTTTTCACTTATTGTGTTTAATTCTTCCATGTTACATTTTCCTTTCTTTTTAATTTTTCTTATTCCTAATAAATTCCCAAATTACTGTTTGAATAGCTAAAATCAAATTTAGAATTTCATCATCTTCCGTTTTTATATTGTCAAAATCTCTTTCTTTATTATTTATTTTTAATTCCTTTTTAAAGCTTGTAACAAAATCTTTATACTTTGATTTATTATTTGCACTGTTATAGTGAAAACTTGCATTTCTTAAAAATCTTATGTTTTCAATAACTTGTTCTTTGCTTAAAGTTTTAAAATTTTGTTCATTTTTAGCGGTTATAATAATATTTCCTCTTACAGTTTCTCCAAGTCCTAAAAATTTTGTATTGATATATATATTAGGTTGTAAATTTTTTCGATTTTCCATACAAACAATAATTATATTTTCATAGGGAATACAACTGATTTTTCCACCAAGTATTTGTTCAAACTCTTGTATATTATTTTTTATCTTTTTTAATTCTGGATTTTTTCCTACTTCTTTGTACATTATTATGATTTCGTCTTTTTTCATAATTATCACCATTTCCAATACTAAAAGTTCTTAAATATATTTGATAAGATAAATTATCAAAATACTTTTCATTTTTCTTGTCGTCTAAACTTATTGTGTCTTTTACAAATAAGTTGTCAGGCTTTTTTAAATTATCTTTTGTAATTGCCTTTTTTATTTTTCTCATTTCATAAAACCTCTTTTCAAATAATTTAGATTTTCGAAAATCTTATTTGCTTAAGCTGGTTTTATGATACAAGAAAGTAAAAGCAAAATGCATTTTTGTAAGAATTTATAAGGGAATGTAATGGATTGTAAAGATTTGTAAGGAGTTGTAAGAAAATTATAAAAACGTTGTGTTTTGCAACCCTATATAAATAAGGTGTTTTAGCAATTTTAAAAGTAGTTTTACGAGAAATAACAAAAAATAGCTTGAAACATAGTTATAAACTACATTTCAAGCTATTTAAGTGATTATAATATTTAATTTATTTTATTTATTCTCAAAATCATAAGTGTTTGTTATGTCTAAATATAAAATATTATTATTATCTAATTGTTCTTTTTCTATATCTGTTATTTTTAATTTGTCTAATAGTTCGTCAGTAAATTCTAAATCTTCTTTAGAAATAAGACATTTTCTAATACTTGGTACATATTCTCCATTAGTACAATGGAAAGTACCTAGCATTAATTTATTTGTTCCATCAACGATATTAACTATAAGATGTGAAAGTTCAAAACGTAAATTGTTTTCTTTGTAATTTTCAAATACAAATACAGCGATATGGTGGTCTGCTTGTAAATATCCTGATAAATAAATATAATCTGTTTTATAATCCATAAAATCTACTTTGCATATATCAGGTTTTTCTGTAAGTTTTAATTTGAATTTTGCTTTATCATACTTTTTAGATTTTGGGTAATATGCTATGTAATATAAATAAAGAACATCAGTATTAAAAGGGTTTACGATAGTATCAGTATTATTAATTTTCTTTGTACTATTAAAAAGCTGATATTCGTAAATATCTAATTCATTACATATCATATATATTTGCTCTGCACTAGGTGTTATTTCTCCTGTTTCATATCTGGCAATTGTTGCTGGTGTTTTTCCGATAGCCATTGCCAAATTTTCTTGACTTAATCCTTTAATTCTTCTAAATTTTCTAATATTTTCTCCAAAATCTTTTTTATTAAAACCAGACATAAAATCACCCACTTTACATAATTATAGCATATATCTTCAATTAAATCAACGCTATCGCTAGAGCCTCTAGTAATATTGAGATTTATTTCAAAATATGGTATAATTAAATTACTATTAAGTATAAAGAACGGCAAAAGCTGTTTTACAGGTTGCAATACTTGTATTCAATTATGATTTTAAGTCCAAGTATTGCACCTGCTTGGACTTTTTAGGATTTTAACATTTGTTGTTATCTCCTTGTATCATAATTGGATTTTTACTTGTAGAATATATAAAGAGAGGAGACCAACAAAATGGAAAATGAATTTTGCCTAGGTGGGCGGAAGTCCAGGGGCTTAAACCGTTCGATCTGAAAGGGGAAAATAGTTTTCCCCTATAAATAAAAAATATTGAAATTTATATAGATTTTTTGTATAATTAAGTTAGTTAAATTAAACAGGTGCAATAGTTTAATTTAATTATATAACTTTAAATAGTACTATTTAAGGTTAAAACACAGGGGCTTTTCCATTTTGTTGGTCTCCTGTGTTTTTTATTGCGTTAAACGTAATATTTTGTGATTTTTACAAATTTTCATTGGTTTTTGCTATTATTATCAAAAATTATTGGGAAAAAAACGAAAAAATTTACGTCACATGCAAACTTCATTGCATATAACGTAAGTTTTAATTTTTTGCTATATTTACATAAAATTGTTATATTATAAACATAGTAATTACTTAAAATAATGATTTTATGAAATATAGGAGATTTTAAGTTGATAGAGAATAATAACAAAACTAATAATTTAATAGATACTAGATATACAATAATAATTTATAACATATTGCAAAAACTAGGCTTAATTCCAACACTAAAAGGTACTAAACTATTAATTAAAGCTATTTTGATAATTATAAATAGCAAAGAAGAATTTATTGTATTTGAAAATATATATAAACAAATAGCATTAAAGTATAAGACCTTTAATAGCGTTCAAATTAGAAATAGTATAAAATATGCAATAGATAATAGAAATGAGCAAAAATCAAAAGCAAATTTTGAAAAAGTTTTTGGCTTTGAATATGATCAATACTATTTTACCAATAAAACTATCATTGAGGAAATTGCTCGAGTTATAAAAATACGGTACTATTTAACAATGAAATTATTATTAAATAGTATCGTATTTTTATTATTAATCTTGTTCTGCTATGTCAAATGTTGAATCTGTAAAAAATTCTCCTAAGGTAATTCCAAATCCCTCACAAATATGTAATATAGTAGCTAATTTGGGACTTTTACTTTTTCCATAAAATATACTAAAAACTGTAGAATATGATAATCCCGAATTAGTTGCTAACTTATTTAATGTTATATTTTGTTCTTTACAAAGATTTATAATTCTATTTTGAACAGCCTCTGAAAGTTGCATAAATTCACCTCTTTTTTAATATAAAAAATTATATCAAAAGTGAGATGTAAATATTTGCGAACAATCGCAATCTTATTGTTGACTTTTTGTTTTTCGTATAATATAATTATTGCGAACAATCGCAAATATAAAATTATAATACTTTTTTTCACAAATTTACTAATAAAAAATTTTTTATATAAAAGAACAACAAAAGCAGTATAATTCTAATAAGGAATTGACAAAATAATATAAATACATATTTATAAATTATTGATGAAATGAGGTAATAAAATGGCACAAAATACAAATAATAGTTTAGAAAAAAAATTAAATGAATTTATAGGAAAAAATGTAATTATAGCTCAAGATGGATTTTTAAAAAATAAATATTCAATACATAAATTAAAATATTTTATTGAATATGAATTTTTGAATATTACAGATGATGAAAGTACAAATTATCTAAAAATAAACTTGAATCAATGTACAAAATAGAAATAAATGAAAAGGATATTATATTGTATTTATATAATGATACAATAATTTGTCTTAACATTTAAAAAGATAGACTATTAAGTCTACCTAGATAAAAAATTATTTTTGTAATTTCTCTAATTTTTCTTTATCTTTTTCATCTAAATTATTTAAGCTAAATTCTAATAAAGAAATTACAACTTTATTAAAAGATAAGTTTTTGAGATTAGCAAGATTTTGTATATCTTCTACTATATTTTCAGGCAATCTAAGAGTTTTGCTAACTCCACTATGATTTTCTGGTATTTTTAACTTATTCATGTCTGCAACCTCTTTGCGAGATATTTTATATTAAAAAATAAAATTAATATGCACCTAAAAGTGCTTGTAAATACTTTGTGGTTATGATAATATAATTTTAGAAAATCAAAAGAAAAAATGAAAGGAATGAATTTAATTATGAAGAAACTAAAAGAAAAATTAAAATATGGTAAAAGAGGTATTACTCTTATTGCACTTGTAATTACAATCATAGTATTGTTAATATTAGCGGGTGTAACAATTGCAACGCTGACTGGAGATAATGGAATATTAACAAGAGCACAAGAGGCAAAGAATAAAACAGAAGAAGCAAGTGATATAGAGAAAATAAGATTGGCAATAGCAGAAGCTCAAATAGGAGAAAAGCGATATCAAGAATTAGAACAAAATAATTTACAAAAAGCAATAAATAGTCAATTTGAAGAAAGAAATGTAGTGGTATCTGATAATGGAAATGAAACATTTACAGTAAGTTGTTTAGATACATTAAAAGATTATATAATATCAGGAAATGAAGTAAAAGAAGGAATAGATTGGAATGAAGTAATGGAAAATGCAGTAGCTCCAGAAAGTCAAAATGAAGAAAGAAATGAAGGAGTAATAGGTATAGGAACAGATGGAAAACCAGTAGATATGGATTTGTGGAAATATATGTTATTAGATGATGGGACCTTTATATTAAATGATAGTGAAGAGCCTACTGAAGCTGGTTATGTAGGAACTTTTAATGAAAATGGTGAAATTATAGGAACTATTCCTAAATATATTAGTATTAACCAAGGTAAAACTTATATGGAAGTTACAAGTTTGTATAGTCTTTTCAAGGGGTGTTCTGATTTAAAAAAAGCTCCGATAATTCCAAACACTGTTACAAATATGGCACTTACATTCTCACATACTCAAATTGATATTTCTCCAATATTACCTCCAAAATTAAATGTACTTAGTTGGACATTTGAATTTACGAATTTAACAGAAACACCTATTATTCCACAGGAAGTTCAAAGAATGTATGGTACTTTTTATATGTGTAAAAAATTAGTTAAAATATCAACTCCAAGTTTACCTGATAGTGTAACAATTATTGATTATTTATTTGCGGGTTGTGAAAACTTAATTTTAAATGATTTTGTTATAGATGAAAATATAGAATCTATGGAACATTTATTTGAAAATTGCTATTCTTTAATGGGAACTCTAATAATTAATGCTAACCCTACTAATTATTATTACTGCTTTTATAGATGTTCAACCAATAGTTCGAGTGACTTAATATTATCTGGAAATTCGAATATATTATTAGATATTTTCAATACCAAAATTGAAAACTCAAAAATTGTTTTAAAATAAATTAATTGATAATAGATGATAATAACATCGTTTTTCGATAATAAACTAAATAATTTATATCTAAATATGGATTGAATGAATAAAATTTAAAAATGTAAAACCTTATGTATAATATAATTATGTAATTCAAATGTTGCAAATATATAAAATGGAAGTTTTTTTGATATAACAAATGAACAAGCAATAATCAAAATGAAAAATGAAATGAAAGTTATGAGAATTTTTATATTAACAGAAAAAATATAAAGAAAATAATATTGATATGCAAACTTTCTTAACAATTTTTAAAATTATTTATTGGTATTTCATTTACACGGAATATGCACGAGTAAAAATAAAAAATGTTTTAATATCAACGATTAGTCGGATTGTACGATTATCCTGCCCACCAAGACGAGTTTTTGTCGAACTCTCTATAATACTTGATATAACTTGATTTCAAGATTATAAGAATTTGACAACACAAAAACTTTAAACCGTTTCAAAATGAAGCGGTCTTTTTTTGACCCAAAATATTGAAAAAAGGAGGTTTTTGTGGTATTATGTTACATATAATTAAACAAGAAATCAATATGAGTAAAGAATTACTCTCTAAAATTGAATGGGCGTGCCGTTTAAAATTTAAAGGAAAGGAACAACCACAAATAATAAATGGTTGTCTAAGAATTATTGAACATACCAATTTAGCGTATGTAGAGCCCCATAGAGTAATTATTAAAGATAGATTGTACCTATTCTTTAATGAACACGATTATTTCTATGTAAATGATTTAAGTACAAAGTATCCGTTATCCAAATTACAAGAACATATCAGCGGAAATACATAACATAGAACGGCAAAGCATTTTAGAGTTTTTAAAAAATTATACTATATTGGTTTATTTGTGTTATTATAAGAAAATTAAAGAGATAGTAATAATAAATATAAAAACTCTAAAAGTGCTAATAGCTAAAACTATGCTATGTGGCACTTTTTTAGTTGCCTTTCTATTCATATGCGAAAGCATACTAAGATTGTAACAGGCAAAGCCTTAACAGTCTTAGCAATTTGGAAGGAGGATATGTAAAAATGAATGAAGAAAGGAAAGTAGCAGGAATTTATATTCGTGTTAGTACAGAAGATCAAGCAAGAGAAGGATTTAGTTTAGGGGAACAGGAGGAAAAGCTAAAACAACTTTGTAAATATAAAGATTATAAAATTCACAAAGTTTACAAAGATGCAGGAATTAGTGCAAAAAACATTAAGAATAGACCAGCATTTCAAGAAATGTTAGAAGATATGAAACAAGGAAAAATCAATTATATTGTAGCCTATAAATTAGATAGAGTTACTCGTTCAGTTCGTGATTTAGAAGAACTTATAGCACAATTAGAATTACACAATACTTATTTGGTGTGTGATAAAGATGATGTAAATACTAGCACAGCTAATCGGAAGATTTTTTGTAAGGATGTTGACAGTTCTATCACAGTTAGAAATTGAGATAGTATCAGAAAGAACAAAATTCGGATTAACAGGAGCAATAAAGTCTGGGCATATACCAGGAACTTGTCCACTAGGTTACAAAAGAAATGAATCAAAGAAAATGGTAATTGATGAAACTACAAAAGATATTATTATTAGAATATTTAATCTATATCTACAAGGCAAAAGTTATCAAACAATATCAAATATCTTGAATGAAGAAAAGGTTTTAGAGCCTAAAAAATGGGACGATTCTACCATAGAAAAAATAATCAATAACAAAATCTATGTAGGAGATTATGAAAGATTTAAAAGAGTAGCAAAAGAACAAGGAAAAGAGCCTGTAATATATCCTAACGTAGTAGAGCCTATTATAACAAGAGCAATGTTTGAAGATGTGCAAATACAAAAAGAAAAAAATCAGAGAGCATATTGTAGAGATAGAGTTTATATCTTTATGCAAAAAATGAAATGCCCTAAATGTGGCAAGTTGATGAGCAGTAAAGGAACAGGTGGTAAGAAGAAAAAATATATGTATTATCATTGTTCAGACTGTAAGCTCTATCTCCGCGAAGATTTAATAGAAGAACAAGTTATGCCAATGATAATGGATTTAATAGAATATGATATGACAGTAAAAAAGTATTTCTACCCTGTTTTAGCAGACAAAAAAGAAAAAAACACAGATAAACTCGATAAAGAAATAAACACATTAAGAAACCCAAAAAATAGAATAAAGGAAGCCTATTTAAAAGAAATCGTTGATGTAGAAGAATTTTCAAAAGAATATAAAGCTATTGACGAAAAGTTAGAGTTATTAGAACAAAAACGAATAGAAACTATTGATTTGAATAAACAAAGTTTTAGCCCACAGTACTTAATGGCAGATAGAGATGTAGAAAAAGAAAAGCTAATCCGTTCTAATAAATTCTACGATATGCTAATGTCAGAGTGGAAAAACAAAAATAAAGAAGAAAAACAAGAATTTATTTCAAAGTTTTTAGAAAGTATTACAGTTGAAAAAGATAGCAAAGGAAATTACAAGTTAGTTAATTTAAAATTAAGAAAAACATTTATCAACCAGATATACCAGTTAATGCAATATGGAATGTTTGATATGACTATTGCAGATGAAAAAGATAAAGAAGTCAGGACAACAGTTATGATGGACAAGAAGGAATTAGACGAATATATTAAAAGATTAAATGATTATTACGAAGTATCTTATTATGAAGTAGCAAGACTAGATGAAAGAAAGAAAGGCTACCAGAAAAAATATCTTACAATAGATGAAACAAACGATAATGAAGAAAAACTTTTTAAATTAGTAGAATTAGTAACAGATGATAAAAAAATATCCACAGAAAAAAGCAAATAGAATTGTTGGAGCAATTAGAGTAAAAGAACGAGAAAAAGTTAGTTGAAAAATTTTAATAAATGGAGGAATTGAAAATGGAAAATAAAGAAGTAAAAGAAAACAAAGTTGAAAATAAATATGGGATTGAATATACAAAGGTTGAAGATTATTATATGCCCAATTTAGTTTTGGAGAAAGAAGAAAAAATTATGCTAAACAAATATGGAAGAATGAGACTAAAATTTTTAAAAGAAAATAAGAAAGCAGAATATATGATAATGTTTACAAAAGGAACTTTGAATAAGCATCTAAAAGAGATTCAAGAAACAGCAGATAATAGAATTAATCTTATAATTGAACAATTAAAAAAGCAAAATAATATAACAGAAGAAATGAAAAATACAGACCAATTATATTGGGTTAGTATGATGAATAATTTTAAAAGTACGGCAGAAGAAATTATACTAAAAGAACTAATATATGTATAACAAATCACAGGTAGGAGCAAACAGATAAATGTATTGCCAAATTTAATGTCCATAAGTGTAGCGAGCATAGGTTTTGTATTGCCACAAAACCAACAGCTTACGCTGAAAGGGGACTTTTATCCCCTATAACCCCTACCTTATGAAATGAGAAAATTAGAAAAATAGACCAAAAATTTTTAAGAAAGTTTTTACAAAAAATAGAGCGAAAATTTATCAAAGAGGAAGTGAAAATGAAAAGAAAAAATTACAAAGAAATGCTAAAAAGAGCAACTTGAATTTATCATCTTATTTAAGAAAAGCAGGATTACAAAAAGAAATTTATTCAATACCAGATGAAGAACTTCGTAAAATTTACAATGGAATTGTTGAACTAAAAAATGAGTTTTCTTATATGAATGATGAAGAAATAAAAGAGAAAATAACAAAAATGCAAAGTGATTTTCTAGATATTTATAATTATAAAAAACGGAGATGATGTAGATGGCAACAACGAAAATATGGGCAATTAAAGATAGTATATCACGAGTAATAAGCTATGCAAAAAATCCAGAAAAGACAACATTTTCTGATTTGAAACAAGTATTAAAATATGCAGAAAATGAAGAAAAGACTATTGATAATAATGAAAAAACTATGTATGTAACAGGAGTAAATTGTAATGCACAAACAGCCTATGAAGAAATGATAACAGTACAAAATAGATTTGATAAGACCACAGGAAATGTTGCATATCACGCATACCAAAGTTTTAAAACAGGAGAAGCAACAGCAGAATTAGCACACAAAATTGGAGTAGAACTTGCTGAAAAAATGTGGAGTGAATATCAAGTGGTAGTTGCAACACACCTCGATACTGGCACATACCATAACCATTTTGTAGTAAATTCGGTTAATATGTTTACAGGAAAGAAATTTAATTGCAATAAGGTGGCATATTATCATTTTAGAGAGTTATCAGATAATCTATGTAGAAAATATGGACTAACAGTTATTGAAAAGCCAAAAGGAAAAACACCAAGAAGTATATATTTTGCAGAAAAACGAGGAGAACCAACAAAGTATAATATAATAAGAAAAACTATTGATGAAGCAATGGAAATGTGTATAAATTATGGACAATTTAAAAAGATAATGCTTAAAAAAGGTTATATTATAAATGATGATTATAATAGGAAATATCCAACAATTCGTTCAATAAATGATAAAAAATCAGTAAGAATGTATCATTTAGGAGAACAATATTTGCCAAAAAATATTGCAAACAAAGTTAAACACAATCCATATTATTATCAAAATAGATATATGGAATTTATACACCCTAAAAAGAAAAAGCCAAAATATAAAGGTAAATTCACAGACATTAGTAAAATGAGTGGGATTGATGTATTATTTTTATTACTATTTCATTTGTTAGGATTATTACCAAAACGAGAAAACTATAAACCACTATCTCCAAAAATGAAACAAGAAATAAGAAAAATGGAACGATATTCTAATGAAATTAGACTTATTGTAAGAGAAAAACTAAAAACAACAGAAGATGTAAACAGCTATATTTCACAAACTGGAAAAAATATTAAAAATGTTACTTATTTAAGACAAAAATACAGAAATAAGCTAAGAAATTGTAAAGATGATAACTTAATAGAAGAATATAAAGAAAAGCGAGATGAATGCACTACAATGCTAAATAAGTATAGAAAGAATCTAAAAATAGCTAATTGGATTTTAGAAGATACACCAAAAGTTAAAGAAGTTATCAAAATTGAAATGCAAATGAAAAATGGGCAAGAAGATATTACTAAAACAAAGAAAAAAGACAGAAACGCAAGATAGAAAAATAAAGGTTGTTATAATAAAGATAACAGCCTTCAACTATTTATAAGGAAATATCAATAAAAAGCTATGAAAATATTGAAAATTGTGATATAAATATATAGAAAAAATAAAAGTTAAAGAAAGGTTTGAAAAATTATAAAAATTACAAAATTTCCACAATCATGTTTGCTAATAGAAGCGGAAGGAAAGAAAATTTTAGCAGATCCAGGAACATTAAAATACAAAGAAGAATATTTTGATACTTGGAATAATGTAGATATTATTTTAATAACACATAAACATCCAGATCATTGTAATACTGAAATATTAGAAAAGCTAAATAAAAATATAATAATATATGCTACAAAAGAAGTTGCAGAAGCAAATAAAAGTTTAAAAATAAGTATTATTAAAGAAAATGATATTATAGAATTAGAGAATATAAAAATAGAAGTAGTACATGCAATACATGGATACCAACCATTATTAAAAGGTGCAAAAGAGGTACACGAAAATGTAGGATATATTATAGATGATGGAAAAAACAGATTATATACAACAAGTGATACAATTTGTTTTAAAAATGACTATAAAGCAGATATTCTATGCATTCCAGTAACGGGATATGGACTAACTATGTCAGCATTTGAAGCAGCTTTATATGCAAAAGAAGTAGGAGCAGTGCTAACAATTCCAATTCATATGGATAATCCAGCATTTCCACCAGATTTTGACTTTATAAAAGAGATGTTTAAAAAATATGAAGTTGAGTATGAAATATTAGAGAATGATGAGAGCATTGAAATAGAATAAAAATACAAGTGCAAATTGTGTAGAAATAGGAGTTAAATATGAAAGTTTTAATATTAAGTTTCAGCAGTAACCAAGTCAATGAAGATAGTTTTATACCAAATAAAATAGGACTAACTTTTTCCTGTGTAGAAGAATGCGAAAAACAATTAAAAACATTAAAATATGAATATGAACATATTTGTATAAATAAAAAGAATATAAAAAAATGTCTTGCATGTGGAAAAAGAGGTTGAGGAATTTGCTTAGATGAACATATTTGCATACAAAAAGATGATTTCAATGAGATTTATAAATATTTGGAAAATTTTGATGCATATGTATTTATTACTCCAGTATATTTTCATGAGATGAGTGAATCAGCTAAAACTTTTTTTGATAGATTAAAAAGATGTGATGCTTTCAATGATAATTCAAAAATAAAAGGGAAGAAAATAGTTTGCATTGCTTGTGCAGGTGGAAGTGGTAGTGGAACAGAAGAAACATTAAAGTCATTTGATACATTAAATTACTTTTTAGGAACTGAAATGTATTCAAGAATATCAGTAACAAAAGCAAATTTTGAAAATCAAAAAGTGATTATAAGTGATGCAATGAAAATGGAGGGGAATTAACATGGAAACATTAGAAGAATATTTAGACTTTGCAAAAGATATAGCAAAATATGCTGGCGAAGTAATGATGAAATATTTTACACAGAATAATGGCGCAAGTTATAAAGGAGATAAAACTATTGTAACACTGGCAGACACAGAAATAAATTCATACTTAATAAAACAAGTTAAAGAAAAATATCCTTCTCATTCAGTAGATGGCGCGAAGAAGAACAGTTTGGTAAAAGTGATTATGTATGGGTATGTGATCCAGTTGATGGAACAGCAATGTATGCTAGACATATTCCAGTAGCAGTATTTTCATTAGCATTAGTTATAAAAGGAGAATCAAAAGTTGGAGTAGTATATGACCCATTTACTGATAGTTTATATACTGCTATAAAAGGTCAAGGTGCATATAAAAATGGAGAAAAGATAACTGTAAATGATTACAAATTAGATGATATGAAAACAGTATGTCATTATGATTTATGGCCAGGAGCAGACTATAATATATCTAAAGTATTACAAGAATTAGAAAATAAAACATATATTATTGGATTAGGAAGTATTATAAGAGCTTGTATGTGTGTAGCTTCTGGAGATTTTACTCTTGCTATTTTTCCAGGTACAAAACATAAAAATTGTGATATTGCAGCAGTCAAAGTGATTGTAGAAGAAGCAGGTGGAACAGTTACAGATTTATTTGGAAATAAACAAAAATATGATGAAAGTATAAATGGAGCAGTTGTTAGTAATGGAAAAATACATAATGAAGTAACTGAAACTGTAAAGAAATATTTAAAAGATAGAAATTAACAAAAAATAATTGGAGGAATTGAAATGGAAAATTATTTTATAATACATGGAAGTTTTGGGAGTCCATTTGGAAATTGGTTTAGTTGGTTACAAGATTTTATAACAACAGATGGAAAACAAGTATATGTACCACAATTTCCAATAGGAGTTGGATATCAAAATTATGAAAATTGGAGTAAATTACTTAAATATTATTTAGATTTAGGATTAATCAATGAAAACACAACAATAATAGCACATAGTATTGCGCCAGTATTTGTTAGCAAATTTTTAGTAGAGAATAAAGTACAAGTAAGAAAACTAATATTTGTATGTGGATTTAACAACTATTTAGGAATAAATGAGGAATATGATACAGTAAATAAGACAATGTATTTTGACAACTTAGTAGATGTAAAACAATATGCAAATGAAATAATATGTTTCTATTCAGATAATGATCCATATGTAAAATATGAAGTAGAAAAAGATTTTGCAAATAAGATTGCAACAGAGCAAATTTTAATACCAAATGCAGGACATATAAATAGTGAAAGTGGATATGACGCATTTGAAGATATAGTAAATTATCTTTAATGTAGATTTATAGGAGATGATTATGAGAAATATAACAGTTGAAATGGCATGTTCTATCAATGGACTAATTGCTACAGAAGATGGAAATGAAGATTTTCTATCTTACAGAGGTTGGGAGATAATGTTAGAATTTTTAGAAGAATATGATGTACTAATATGGGGAAGAAAAACTTGGGAAAACATATTGTCTTGGGGAGACAACTATGTAAAGGACCTAAAAGACATAAATATAATTATTTTAAGTGAAACAAGTAATAGGCAAAATGAATTTTCAAATATTACATATTGTAATTCAATAGAAGATTGTTTAAAAGTATGTGAAAATTTGAAATATGAAAAATTATTTATTTCTGGTGGTGCAACAATAAATAATGCTTTTATGGAAAAAGGTATAGTGAATAATATAATTTTAAATTATAATCCATTTGTATTAAATAAAGGAATACCACTGTTTAAAGGTAATTATTTTGAAAATAAATTAGGTTTTATAGTTGGTAATCCAAAAAGAATGCTTT
>ERZ773224.2538-NODE-2538-length-18791-cov-8.025566_pt1 | contig 18791 bp, 10 predicted proteins | sample MGYA00580526_ERZ773224 | MGnify/ENA primary metagenome ERZ773224 (study PRJEB29015, sample SAMEA2737743) | human gut metagenome | biome: human gut; feature: human-associated habitat; material: faeces | place: China | collected 2012 ... | reverse complement strand
GCTGGAACGGCACCGGCAAGCGCATCTCCATCAAGGATACCCGCGGCATCATCGACGCCATCCTGAGCGGTGCCATCAACGAGGCTCCCACCAAGAAGATCCCCTACTTCGACTTTGAGGTCCCCACCGCTCTGCCCGGTGTTGACCCCGCTATCCTCGACCCCCGCGACACCTACGCAGATGCCGCTCAGTGGGAAGAGAAGGCCAAGGATCTGGCTGGCCGCTTCATCAAGAACTTCGCAAAGTACGAGGGCAACGAGCACGGCAAGGCTCTGGTCTCCGCCGGCCCCCAGCTGTAAGCTGACAGCACCTCTTACATAAGGCCATAAGATCAAGACCCCTCCGATCTCCCGCAAAAAGGAAGTCGGAGGGGTCTTTCTTGTAATCCATCTCGTTTTATAGTACTCTGCGGAGGATACTGCGCATGAAAAAAGCAACGGTCAACGACTACTTCCGACACCACTGGGTGAAGCTCATGCTCTTCGCGCTCTTTACAGCGGCGGTATCCTTTTTCGCGCCGCTGAAAAACTTCCAGCTCAAGTGGCTCATCGACTCCAAGAGCAAGCAGGAGGCACTGGGCTATATGGGGCTGGTGTTCCTCATCACCTTCACCAGCTGGTTTTTCGAACGGCTGAGCCGCCGCTCCTTTACAAAACTCGCCTGCGGCGCCGTGGAGCAGGTACGGGGGCAGGTCATGGAGCGGGTGCTGCGCCGCCCGGTGTCCCAATATCAGCGGGAGGGCGACGCAGCCTATCTCTCCCTGTTGACCACCGACCTGCGCACCCTCTACGACGACTATTATATGTCCCTCTTCAACATCGCGTTCTGGGGCGGCATCATGCTCTGTGCGCTGGGGATGTACCTTTACATCAGCCCGGTGATGCTGGCGGCCATCCTGCTTGTGACCGTGCCGCCGCTGGTCCTGCCCCGGAAGATGAATGAGCGGCTCAAAGCCTCCCGAGACGCTTTTTCGCTCCAGATGGCGGGCTACACCCAGCAGCTCAAGGAGCTTCTGGGCGGGTTCGAGGTCATCCGGGGCTTTCTGCGGGAGGACGCCTATGCCGCCCGCCACCGGGATGCTGCCCGGCAGGCCCGCGACAGCGAGCAGGCCTACCAGCAGAGCCTCAACGCCATGGTGGTCAACACCTCTCTCATCAGCAACCTCATCTTCCCCATCGTCATGCTGGTGGGCCTTTTTCTCGCTTTCGACGGGCGGCTGACGATGGGCACCGTCTCCACCGCCGCCAGCATGGCGAACTTCGTCATCACGCCCTGTAATCAGATCGCCCAGTGCTGGGCCAAGGTCAGATCCTCGAAAGGCATTCGTCAGCGGCTGGAAGCAGCCATGTCCGGCCCGGAAAAAGTCTCTGCGGGCCGGGCCATCGGTAAACTCGAGCACATCGAGTGCAAGGACACCGGCTTTTCCTACCCCGGGGCCGCTGCACCGGTGCTGCGCGGCGTCCGGCTGACGGTCTCCGGGCAGGAAAAAGCCGTCCTCGTGGGCGAAAGCGGCTGCGGCAAGTCTACACTGGCAAAGCTGCTGTTCCAGTACTACCCAGACTATACCGGCAGCATCCTCTTCAACGGCCAGCAGCTGCGGGACATCGACCGTCAGAGCCTCTACCAGCGGGTAGGTTACATTGCCCAGACAACCTATCTCTTCAATGACACCCTCCGCAGCAACATCTGCCTCGGCGCGGACTTCCCCGAGGCTCAGCTTTCCCACGCCATCGGGATGGCGGGCCTCACCGACTGGGTAAGCACCCTGCCCGACGGCCTCGACACCCTCATCAGCGAGAACGGCAAGAATCTCTCGGGCGGGCAGCGCCAGCGCATCGGCATCGCACGGCTGGCGCTTCGCCGGTACGACCTCATCATCGCCGACGAGATCACCGCCAGCCTCGACCCCGACACCAGCGGACAGATCATGGAAAATCTGCTCGCTCTCCCCTGCATGGTGGTGGCCATCACCCACGACGTCTCGGGGGCGTTCATGAAGCAGTTTGACAAGGTATACCGGGTGGAGCACGGAAGCGTCACACAAGCATAAAAGGAGAGCCTGTGCCGGGTTTCAGCACAGGCCCTCCTCTTGTTTTTACCGGTTATTTTGCCGCGTCGAACTCGGCCAGAATATCCTCCGTGGGGGCCGGGGTCACGAGGCTGACCATCGCGCAGACGGCCAGCGAGACGAGGAAGGCGGGCAGAAGCTCATAGATGCCGAAGACGCCGCCCAGCGGGCTGACGAGATACTTCCAGACGAAGACCATCAGGCCGCCGCAGAGCATACCGGCCAGCGCACCCTGCCAGTTGCAGCGCTTCCAGAACAGGGCGCAGAGGACGACAGCGCCGAAGGAGCCGCCGAAACCGGCCCACGCAAAGCTGACGATGCCGAAGACGCTGGAATCCGGGTCGCGGGCCAGCACCACGCCCACCACGCTGACGCAGATGATGGTCAGGCGGGCTGCGAAGAGGCTCTGCTTCTCGCTCAGCTTGAGGTGGCCGAACTCCTGCAAAATGTTCTGGGACACGCTGGACGCAGCGGCCAGCATCTGGCTGTCTGCCGTGGACATCGTAGCCGCCAGGATGCCTGCAAGGATGAGTCCGGCGAGGACTGCCGCCAGCACACCGTGCTGGCTGATGAGGCTGGCGATGTGGACGATAAGGGTCTCACTGGACGAGCCGCTGAGGAATTCCAGCGCACCGGCCCTGGTCATGCCGAGGCCCACCATGCCGATGACGATGGACGCCGCCATGGCGATGACCACCCAGACGGTGGCGATGCGGCGGCTGAGCACCAGCTTCTTCTCGTCCTCGATGGCCATGAAGCGGAGCAGGATGTGGGGCATACCGAAGTAGCCGAGACCCCACGCCATGGTGGAGACGATGTCCAGCAGGCTGTAGGATGCGGCCCCGCCGGTCACAGCGTCGTGGCTGGCTGTCATGGTCAGGTAGCCGGAAAGGCTCTGGGCATTCTCCACCACAGCGCCCCAGCCGCCGGCCACGACGATGCCGTAGCCCAGCACCGCGATGAGGGCCAGCGACATGACCATCGACTGGATGAGGTCGGTGGTGGTGACGGCGCGGAAGCCGCCGAGGATGGTATAGCCCACGATGACGAGGGCCGACACCAGCATTGCCGCCATGTAATCTACGCCGAAGAGGCTGTGGAACAGCTTGCCGCAGGCCGCAAAGCCCGAGGCCGTATACGGCACGAAGAAGACGATGATGATGACTGCGCCCAGAGCGTTCAGCAGGTTGCGCTGGTCATGGAAGCGAAGCGACAAGAACTGCGGTACCGTGATGGCGTCGAGGTTGGCCGAATAGCGGCGGAGCCGCCGGGCCACGATGAGCCAGTTGAGCCAGGTACCCAGCGCAAGGCCGATGGCTGTCCAGCCCGGCGAGGCGATGCCTGTCAGGTAGGCCAGACCCGGCATACCCATCAGCAGCCAGCTGGACATATCGCTGGCCTCGGCACTCATGGCCGTGACCAGCGGCCCCACCTTCCGACCGCCAAGGTAGAAATCGGTGCTGTCGTTGTTGGTCTTGCTGTAGGCGAAACCCACCAGCAGCATAGCCACAAGATAGACGACGATGGTGACGATGATACAGATCTCACTCATATACGTTCCCCCTTTGGTGCTTTTTTCCTCTATGATAAAAGCACGGCCTGATTTTACCACAGTAAAGCATCAAAGTGCAAGACCCCTGGGCAGATTCTTCCCCTATGACCGAAATTTCGTCCTTTGCAGCGCCCAAAACCGCTCAATATGCCAACAGGCCGTCCTCCGGAGGAGGACGGCCTGTTGGTTCGGATGAAGAAAATGATGAAAACAAAGAAGATGACAGATTATTTTGCGGCTTCGCCTTCGGGGAAGATGATCTTATTCACGAAGAAGAAGATGACCATCGAGATGCCGCCGTTGAGTACCGTGGTGCCGATGTTGTAGATGAAATCAGGCACCAGCAGACCGGCCACAGCCACCCAGATGCAGTTGATGGAGTTGACGATGCAGGTGATGAGGCAGAAGGCCAGCAGATACCAGCCGATCTGCTTGGCGAGGTTGCCCTTGCTGCGGAAGACGAGGCTGCGCTGGATGGGGAAATTGATGCACTCGCCGATGACCATGGCCACCATGTAGGCGCAGAAGTAGGGCAGGCCGCCGTGGGCCGCGTCATAGCCGAGGATGTTCCACTTGAAGGTCTCGCCGAACAGGGTGATGTCGATGCCCGGCCAGCCGAAGTCCACCACCGGCAGGCTTGCAAACGCCTTGGGCAGGAACTGCAGAAGCAGGTATTTGAACACGGTGATGAGGTTGGACACGATGACGAACAGTCCACCCTCCCGCACCCATTTGGCCGCGGCCGGATGCTTTGCGGCAAAGTTATTCCAGAAATTCATGGCCTTATTCCTTTCAGCTGTTTTTGAGCCGGTTTTCCATCTGGCTGTTCAGGATGAGATTCTTGACGAACTCATAGATGACCCGGAGGATGCCCACGAGCCAGAAGCCTTTCAGCTCCCAGACGAGGCCGTCCACCATGCCCATGCTCACCATGCCGTTGGTCATCTTGGCCAGCGCGCGCAACGGCATATTATACTGGAACACGGTGTTCAGGTCGGGGGTGCCTTTTGCAAAGCTGCTGTCCAGACGGCAGCGCAGCACCTTCTGTGCCACCCAGCCCAGCGGACTGCGGCCATGGTCCATCTCGCCCAGCGTCATGTTCCGGTCGATGCGGACGACATCCTCCGGGATCGGATGGCCCAGCAGAGCCTCGAACTCGGCGTCGGTCACATAGGTGATCTGGCCGGAGAGGTAGTGGAGCAGGTCGAGACCCTCGTAGGGGTCGGGAGCGTTGGTCCCCTTGACGGAAACTTCCGCCGTCAGGCGGATGTCCGCGCTGGATGCACCCACGCGGAGCTGATAGCTTCCGCCTTCGACTTCCCATCGATCAGTCTTGACGTTCCAGTAGCGGAACGCCTTGTCGTCCAGAGCGATGCTCACCGTCCTGCTCTCGCCGGGGGCGAGGAAGACCTTTGCAAAGCCCTTCAGCTCCTGCGCCGGACGGAAGATTTTTGCGTCCTGCTTTGCGACGTAGAGCTGGACGATCTCGGCACCGGCACAGCTGCCGGTGTTGGTGACGGTGAGGGTCACGCCCTTCTCGTCTGCCTTCAGATCACTGTACGCGAAGGTGGTGTAGCTCAGGCCGTAGCCGAAGGGGAACGCCACCGGCACACCGGCGGTCTGATAGTACCGGTAACCCACATACAGGCCCTCGCGGTACTCCACGTTCCGGCCCTCGCCGCCGAAGTTCGCCTTGGCGGGGGTATCGTCGTGAGCCTGCGCCCAGGTCTGGGACAGCTTGCCGCAGGGGCAGAGCTTGCCCGTGAGGATGTCTGCGGCTGCGCCGGCGCCTGCCTGTCCGCCCAGTGCGCCGTAGACCAGCGCCCTGCACTGGCCGACCCACGGCGTCTCTACCGGCGCACCGGCGCTCAGCAGAACGACGACGTTCGGGTTGACGGCAGCCACAGCGGCCAGAAGCTGCTGCTGGTTCTCGGCCAGCTTCATGTCAGAGCGGTCGAGACCTTCGCTCTCCCGCAGCTCATCGAGGCCGAGGCAGAGCAGAACGGTGTCGGCCTTCTTTGCGAGGGCCACAGCCTCTTCCAGCTTCTCGGCGTCCGCTGCACCCTGACGCTCGAAACCGGAGGCATAGCCCACGAAGGTGATGCCGCTGTCGTCAGCCTTGATGCTGTCCAGCAGGGTGTCCACCTGCAGGGCGTTGACGGCGCTGGAGCCTGCGCCCTGATAGCGGGGCGTCTCGGCAAAGTCGCCGATGACGGCCAGCTTCTCATTGGGCTTGAGCGGCAGGATGCCGCCCTCGTTCCTGAGCAGGACGATGCTCTCTGCGGCCGCGCGGCGGGCAAGCTTATGGTGCGCGGCAGCGTCGAAGGTGCGGGGCGCTTTTTCCACCGCAGCGTGGGTGGAGAGCACCAGTTCCAGCATCTCGTCGAGACGGGCGTCCACGTCGGCCTCGGAAATTTTGCCGTCCTGTACGGCCTTCATCAGCTCCCGGATGGAGTCGCCGCCGGGGCAGGGCATTTCGAGGGTGGAGCCGTTCTTCACGCCGAGGGCGTGGTCATTGGAGCCGCCCCAGTCGGTGACGACGGCCCCGTCGAAGCCCCAGTCCTTCCGCAGAATGTCCTGCAGCAGGTGGGCATTCTCGTTGGCGTAGGTGCCGTTGATGAGGTTGTAGGAGGTCATGATGGTCTTGGGCTTTGCCTCTTTCACCACGATCTCGAAGCCGGTCAGATACAGCTCCCGCAGGGTGCGCTCATCGAGCACCGAGTCGCTGGCCATGCGGCGCAGCTCCTGACTGTTGACCGCAAAGTGTTTGGGGCAGGCAGAGATGCCGTTTTTCTGGATGCCGCGCACATAGGCGGCGGCCATCCTGCCCGCGAGGATGGGGTCTTCCGAGAAATACTCGAAGTCACGGCCGCAGAGGGGGCTGCGCTGGATATTCAGGCCGGGGCCGAGCAGGACAGCCACTTCCTGTGCGGCGGCTTCCTCGCCCAGTGCCTCGCCCACGGCTTCGCCCAGCTTCTCATCCCAGCTGCACGCAGTGGCGGAAGAGGTCGGAAAGCAGGTTGCCGGAACGCTGGGGTTGAGGCCCAGATGGTCGGCGGCACCGGCCTGCTTGCGGACACCGTTGGGGCCGTCCGAAAGGGTGATGGCCGGGATGCCCTTGCCCGGCAGAGCGCGGGTGGTAAAGACAGTCTCGCCCGAGAGCAGGGCGCATTTTTGCTCTAAGTTCAGTTTCTGGATGATGTCGGTATGCTTCATCGCATTTTCCTCATTTTATCCTGAGCAGGGCAAAGGCCCGCTGTCTGGTGCAGCGGGCCTTTGCCGTTGGTTCAGTTCAGGTGCTGCATGGAGAGAGGGTCCGGTTTAGACTTCTTCCTCTTCTTCCTTGCGCTTCTTGTAGTTCTTGATGGCGGTGTACTCCAGGCCAACGATGAGCAGCGCGGCCACGACGTCTGCGCCGATCAGGACGATCTTCCACTTTGCCATGCCGGGGTTCAGGTTCTCAGCCTCATAAGCGCGGCTGTTGACCACGGTGTAGAGGATGTTCTTGGCAGAGGTGCGCATTGCCTGCTTGCTGCTGTTGGTCAGAACGGTCACGTTGTTGTAATCGTTGCCGGTGGTGCAGAGCATCAGGTCGCCGCCGTTGCGGACAGCCTGATCGGCGGTCATGTAGCCGTAGACACCGAAGTAGTCGGTCTCGACGAAGCCGAGGAAGCCCCACTCGCCGCGCAGGACGTTCTGCAGCAGCTCAGAGCAGCCGCCAGCCCAGCGATTGCCGATGTAGTTGAAGGAAGACATGACAGCGTGGCAGTCAGCATCCTTGACAGACATCTCGAAGGGCTTGAGGTAGATCTCGCGGATCGCCTGCTCGTTGGACCAGGTAGCCGCCATGCAGTTACGGTTGCCTTCCTGATCGTTCAGGGCGAAGTGCTTCATGTAAGCGTAGACGCCGTGCTCCTGTGCGCCTGCGATGGCGTTTGCGGCCATAGCACCGGACAGGACACCGTCTTCCGAGTAGTACTCGAAGTTACGGCCGGAGAATGCGGTGCGGTGGATGTTCATAGCCGGGCCATACCAGCCGGAAGTGTTCATCTCATTGGCCATCTTGCCGATGCTGTCGCCGAAGTCGTGAGCCAGGTCCTTGCTCCAGGTCATACCGATGAGGGTAGCCGCCGGGAAACCGACAGAACCGACGCCGGTGAAGTTGTTGTTGATGGACGCAGGGCCGTCACAGTCGTTGGTGCGCACCTTGCCGATGCTGTCCACGGCTGCGGTCTGGTAGCCGCCGAAGCCGATGGTCTGCTGCAGGTCATCGATGCTCATCTCATCCAGCAGGTCATCCCACTTGGGATCGTTGTAGTCCACGCCGCGCAGGTCAGCCAGCTTGAGGCCGTTCTTTGCGCCGGTGGTGATGTCCTCTGCGTTGGGGTCCTCGTCCTTTTCGTAGCCGGACTCGGTGTAGGTGAAGCAGTTCTCGAAGCCAGCCTTGACCTCATCGCTCATCTCATAGGTAGCAGGAGCGGCAATGGCCTCGTCGTAGTTTGCAAAGCCGTCTGCACGGGACAGATAGGTGATCTCGCCTTCGGCGAAATCGAACTGGTTGGTCGCCACGACCTCGTCGCTCTCGCGCTTGTTGGACTCGTTGTAAACGATGTCGGAGGCGACAGTGTAGGTCTTGGAATCCAGAACATTGTGGGAGTCAGAGTTGGTGCTGATGATGTAATCGCCAGCCTCCAGCACATAGCAGCCGTTGTTCTTGTAATCGTAGGAAGCCAGATCCTCGACCGGGATGGTGAAGTCGATGGTCTCGCTCTCACCGGGGGCAAGCTCGCTGGTCTTGGCGAAGTCCAGCAGGTTTGCGGAAGCCTTCTCAATGCCGCCGTTGGTGTACGGAGGATCATTATAGATCTCCACGACATCCTTGCCGGCAGCAGAGCCGGTATTGGTGACGGTGACAGAGAACTTCAGGCTGCTGCCGTCGCTGGTGATGTCGCTCATCTTCTGGGTGAAGGTGGTGTAGCTCAGGCCGTAGCCGAAGGGATAGACAACTTCCTTGTCATAGTCGATGAGGCCCTCATCGGCGGCAGTCTCATAGAACTTGTAGCCGACGTAGATGCCCTCAACGTAGTTGACGAAGGAGGGAGTGGTACCCTCGGGGTCGAACATACTTGCGTTGGAATTGAACTCGGAAGCGTTGGTGTACTTGAAGTCGCCGAAGTTGTTCCACCACGGAGAAGCGGTCAGGTCAGCAGCATAGGTGTCAGCGGTACGGCCGGAGGGGTTGACCTCACCGGCGACCACGCGGCCAAAGCCCTCAAAGCCGGACTGGCCGGTGCCCGGGCAGAGCAGGACGCCCTTGATCTGGGGGTAGTTCTTGACCCAGTCCATCTCGAAAGCGTTTGCGCCGTTGTAAACGACGATGACGTTGTCGAAGTTGGAAGTGACGAGGTCGATGAGCTCTTCCTCGCGGTTGGACAGCTGCAGGAAGTGGTCGCCCTTATCCCAGTCATTGCCCTCGTTCAGGGTGTCATCGTAAGTGCCGTTGTAGTAGCCGGCGCCGCGCTGAGAACCACGGTAATCTGCCACACGGCGGACCCAGCTGCCGTCCACGACAGCAGACATATCGGTGGGAAGGTCTGCGCCCTCACCGCCGACGCGGGTGATGACGACCATGGCAGTGTCAGAGTATTCCTTGGCGTTTGCCATCATCTCGTCGGTGTACAGGCTGACATTCGGCTCGGGCAGGGTCCAGTCCTGCTGTGCCATGCCGACGCTGGGGCGGGTGGAGCAGTAATCGGTATAGAACTTGCTCAGCTCGTCATTGGTCTCGATGCCTGCATCATGCAGACCGGTGAGCAGGTCGGTGACAGGGTAAGCGTCGTTCAGAGCGCCGGAACCGGTGCCGCCATAGCAGGGGCTGGTGGAAGCCCAGCCGAAGACGTTCAGCTTGGAGCCAGAAGCCACAGGCAGGATGTTGTCATCGTTCTGAGCCAGAACGATGCCTTCCTGGGTGATCTCATTGACCAGCTCGGTGGCCTCTGCGGAAGTCTCCTCACTGATGGAACCTTCGCCGGAGACCAGGTCCAGCATGGTGGACATGGGGCCGGTGCAGATGAGGTTGACGACGATCGCCAGCGCCAGCAGAATGGCGAGGCCGGACTGCGCACGAATCATCTTCTTTTTCGCTTTGGGCATCTTCCGCACCGCGAACATCACGAGGAGCGCGAGTACGAGGACGACGCCGAATGCAATCAGATAGTTCTGAATGTTCGAAACTACCTGCATTACATCATCCATATTGATGGACAACATAATTTTCTTCCTCCTTATTCTGAATCCATATTTCCCGGGTACAGCTCCCGGAGCATTACCACTATTATAAATGGATTCAAAGAAAATTCCCAAACATCTTCACAATCTGTCATTTTGGAGGCATAGTTTGCAGAAGTTTCAATTTGGTTTCAAATTTTATTGTGCTAATCCACAATTTCGAGCGCAGTTTTATTGTGCATCATGCCAAAAGCAAAAACTCCCCCAGCCGCTGACGCGGCAGCCCCCTCAAAGAGGTGGCCCTTGGCAAAGAGGACAATGTTTCGCTCTCTACCAAAGGCTCCCTCCCTGAGGGAGCTGTCACCGCAGGTGACTGAAGGAGTCCCTTTACTTTTCCGGGACCGGCAGCAAGATCCGCAGGGTGAACCAGCCGTCGGCCCAATGAAGGGTCATGGTGCCGTCGTGGCGCTGGGCGGCCGCCTGCACGCCCTGCAGGTCGTAGCCGCCGTGGGCGTTGTGGACGGGCAGACCGTCCGCGCCCATCTCCACGGGCTGGGCGCAGTAGTTCTCGAAGCGGAGCATCACGCAGCCGCTCTGGTTGTAGATGGCCACCCGCAGCAGACGCTTTTCGGGGTCGGGCTCGGTCAGCACGCTCTCGATGGCGTTGTCCAGCGGCGCACCCACGAGGGTACACAGCTCCCGCGTGCTCAGAAAGCCCAGCTGGCTGCCGTCGGCCACGCTGGTCATGTTGATGCCGCGCTGCTGGCAGTCCATGCTTTTGGCGGTCAATAGGGTATCCAATACCGGGTTGCCGGTCTTGTTCTCGGCCTCATACTGCCGGAGGCCGCTCTCCATCCGGGCCAGAGCCGCGTCCTGCTTGGCCCGGTCGCGCTCGGCGCGGATGTCCGCGATCTGGATCTTCAGCTCATGATAGCGGCTGTTGATGAGCCGGATGCCCTCTTTGCTCCGCTTGTACTGCTCGTACTGGCGGTGGAGCACCTCGTCCATGGCGGCAAGCTCGCTGTGGAGCGCCGCCTCCCGCAGCTGCTCGTGCTGGACCGTCAGGATGAGCACGCCGCAGATGTCCACCAGCGTGCGGATGTAGTAGACGCTCATGTCCACCTCGCGGTCGCCCAAGAACAGCAGGTTGCTCACCGCGAAGACCATCGCCGCCATGACGACGGCCACGAGGGCCGCTTTTCCGCTGATGACGATATGGCCCTTGGGACTTTTGTGCTTATGCTCCAGCACCCAGATGCAGCCGAAAACGCCGCCGTAGACCACCACCAGAAGCAGCAGTGACAGGCCGTCGGCCCCGCTGCGCTGGGGCCAGAGGAAGCAGTGCAGCTGCCACTCGGCGCTGGCCGCCAGCTCTGCCAGAACGAAGGCCCGGGCGCAGACATAGCCCGCTTCCAGCAGGGAGATGGTGCGGGTGACCCAGAGGTATAAATACTGTATCCCCACAGCTGCCGCCATGCAGGGGATCCACCACGCCAGCGGAACGCTGCCCGTGGCCTGCAAAAAAGCACTCAGGGCCAGCGCCCATGCCGCACTGGCAGCGATGGTGGCCGTTTTGCCGAAGCGGAGGCCCAGCGGCAGGGCGTAGATGCCCACGGCCAGACACTCGGCCAGCGCCGTATACAGGCGCGGGATGCTGGGCAGTGCCGTCATGCACCCTCACCCCCGATGTGGTCGGCCAGCGCCGCGAGGAAGGCTTTCCGCCGGGGGCGGCTGACCTGCAATTCGTAGGGTCCCACCTGCACCATCCCCTGCTGCACGCTCTTCACCTGTGCCAGATTGACAAGGTAGCCGCTGTTGCAGCGGGCAAAGGGCCGCTCGGCCAGCTTTTCCTCAAAGGCTTTCAGGGTGCCTGCCGCCACGAAATCGCCCTCTTCGGTATAAAAATGGACGCGGTGTCCCTCGCTTTCCAGATAATAGATGAGGGACGAATCCAGCCGCCGCATCCCGCCCTCCACCGGCAGGGCCAGATAATGCCGTGCGCGGCGGCGCAGCTGTTCTTCGGCCTTGCGCAGCTGCTGCGAAAACGCAAAATAAGGCACCGGCTTGAGCACATAGTCCAGTGCGCCCACGGCGTACCCGCCGATGGCGTACTGTGCCATATTCGTGATAAAAACGATGATGACGTCTTTGTCCAGCTCCCGCACCCGCCGGGCCGTCTCCATACCGTCCAGATGCTTCATCTCCACGTCCAGAAACAGGATGTCGTACACCGGGCGGTAATCATCCAGCAGCTCCATGCCGTCAGCGAATTCCGTCACCGCGAACTCGGTGCCGTACTGCCGGGTGTGCCGCTGTACATAGCCCTGAAGCTGCGCCCGCACCTCTGCCTCGTCCTCGACCAGAGCAATGCGTATCATTGCCGCACCTCCTTTTTCCGCAATTTTTCTAGTTTTTATTGTAACACGAAATAGGGCGTGTGGCAAATAGGAGAATAAAACAGCAGCCCCGCTTCATCTACTGCGAGGCTGCTGTTCTGTGATTGGAAAATTTCAGGCTCAGTTCGTCTTGACGGCCACAAGGATACGGATCTTCCTGCCGCCGGAGCAGCCGAAGTTGTCGTACCAGCCGATGAGCTTATAATCCTCGGTGTTGATCTTGGGCAGCGAGGTAGCGAAATACTGGCCGTTCGACCACAGATACACCTGCATATCGTCGGCGGTCTCATAGCGCTTGTCGCCGCTCATGACCGAAGCTGCGCCCAGCTTATCGATGACTACCGGCGAGAGCTGGAGCATCCGGTTGATGGTCTTGCCGTCGGCAGAACGGCCGATGGCGATGCCGCCTGCGATAATGGGGTACTTGGTTGCGGTGCTGTAGGCCACCTGCTTGCCGCCGGAGTAGCAGACGTAGGTCGCACCCTCGCCCAGATAGTTGAGGAAGTCGCCCAGCGTACCGCCCACGCTGTCGCCGGTGCGGCGGAGCACATAGCTGAACAGCTGGTCCGTCTTGCCGGTAAGAGTGTTCCAGGTAGAGCTGACGACACTGCCGTCGATGAGGCCGTAGAGCACATCGCTGGTGCTGGGAACAAGGATGTTCTTCACATCCTGGAAGGTCTCCTCATCGGTCTTGTCTACCTTGGTGGTGGTCGTGGTGGTCCCAGCGGGGAGGCCTGCGGCCTCTCTTGCGGCGTCCTGTGCCTTGTCGCTGATCTTTTTGTCGATCTTCTTGGCGGCTTCGTCCGTCAGGCGGCGGACAGAATCCAGCGCAGCGTACTCCCACAGGTCACCGGTCACATCGTCGAGGATGACCCGGTCGATCTGGCCCGCAGAATTGGTGGTGTAGTAGCGGATGTCGTTTTCGCTCAGAGTTACCCCCGATAGGCGGCTGGGGCGAACTGCCCCAGCCACACCCTCCGACGTCGTATCAATGATCTGCACGTTGTCTGCAAACGGGGTGTCGCCCAGCGCGGTGCCGTCGGCGCTGACGGTGCCGCTGGTCGAGCGGGGCGAGATGGACTGGACGCTTTCGCCGTCACCGTCCACGCTGATCTCCACCAGCTTGCCGGCCGGGAAATTGAGCTTATTGTTCACATTGACGGTGCGGGCGGTGCCGTCGGTACACATGACCGAGACAGCCTGCTGCACCTCAGCGCTGTTCGTCTCCACAAGGGTGCGGGATGAGGACTGGACCACGCCGTAGAACACAGCGTCTGCCGCGTCTCCGGTGAGGACGGAGACAGCTGCATCGTTCATGCCCAGCAGCAGAGTGACCACCTGGCCCACGCCGCCGCCGGACAGGGAGGACAGCTGGTAGGCCACAGAGGGCGAAGCGATGGTGTAGGTGACGCCGGCCACGGTCACAGAGGTCGGAGCGCTGGCCGAGGGCGAGACCGCCGTCACGCGGCCTGCGGCGCGCTTGTTGTAGAGCCAGACGGTGCGGGCGCTCTCATTATAATAGTAGACATCATAGGGAGCGAGGGCCGCAGAGGTGGTGACTTCGTCGTTGCGGTAGATGGCCGCCGGGGCGAAGGGCAGGACGGTGGAAGCATCTGCCACGAAGGGACCCTTGACGTTGTCCAGCAGGACCGAAGAGATGTCCACCTGGCCGTTGCTCACGGCAAAGCCCAGGGTGGAAGCGTAGACCTGACCGCTGCCGTTCATAGCGGTGAGGGCGTTGTAGAAGAGCATGGTACCCTGCTCGAGGGTCAGAGTCTCGCCCTGACGGGCATTGATCTCATTGCGCAGGCCCAGCGCGCTGGCCTTGCTGAGCTGTGCTGTGGGGAAGGTACCGCCCAGCTTTGCCACATCATAGCCCAGCAGGCGCAGCGCCATGGTGCAGGCTTCTTCCAGCGTGACGGTGTTGTCCGGGCGGAAGCTGCCGTCGGAGTAGCCGGTCATCCAGCCGTTCTGGACGGCAGTGCGGATGTAGACCGCATAGGGAGAGTCGCTGTCTACATCGCTGTAGAGGCGGCCGGTGCGGCCCTGTGCCGTGGTGGTATCGCGGTAAGCAGAGAATGCGGTGAGGAGGCGGGCCGCCTGCCCACGAGTGAGGGGCGCACCCAGAGAACCGGCCTGCTCGGCGGTCAGACCGCCCAGTGCCGTCGCCGTCTGGACTGCCGCGTTGGAGCCGACCGCAGAAGCGGGCAGAACCAGCATGGAAACAGCCACGCAGACAGCCAGCAGGAATGCGAGGAATCGTTTTTTCATGGTAAACTCCTTAATCATATCTGAGCGCTTCGATGGGGTTCAGGCTGGCGGCACGGCGGGCCGGCAGGAAGCCGAACAGGACACCGATGCCGCAGGAGATGCCCACGGCGATGGCTGCTGCGTCCGCCGAGGGGGTGACGTTCAGGGTAATATCCGTCAGGATATACGGAAGGATCTGGTTGATAATGGCCGAGACGACGTAGCCCAGCACGATGCCGAGGCAGCCGCCCAGCGCCGACGTGACGCCGGCCTCCACGACGAACTGGGTCAGGATGGTGCTCTCCTGTGCGCCCAGTGCCTTGCGGATACCGATCTCACGGGTGCGTTCGGTGACGGACACCAGCATGATGTTCATGATGCCGATGCCGCCGACCAGCAGCGAGATGCCCGCAATGGCCGTCAGGACGCCCACCATGACGTTGATCATGGAGGACATCTGCTTCATGGCTGCGCTCAGGCTCATGACGTAGACATAGTCGTCCTTGCTGACCAGCTTCTTGAGCCGCGACTGCAAAAACTCCTGTGCCTCATCCGAGTGGTCCGCGTCCTGCAGGACCACATAGTACTGGCTGACACTGCTGGTGTTGTTGACGCTCATCAGGGTGGTATAGGGGATAAGAACAATGTCGTCGTTGCCGCCCTCGTACTGAGAGGCAGGTTTGGAGCGGCCCTCCAGCACGCCCACGATGCGGTACTCGCTGGCGCCTACCTTGAGGGTGCTGCCGAGACCGTTGCCGCCAAAGATCTTGCGGTCCACATAGTCGCCGATGACACAGATATTCTTGTTGTCTATCAAATCGGTGTACTGGATGCCGCGGCCCTTGGCCACCTTGTAGTTGTTGATGGTCATGTAATCTTCGTTGACGCCGCTGATGTAGGTGCGGCGGTACTTCTCGCCCGCCACCCGCAGCGTGTCGCCGCCGACACTGGCAATCGGCGAAAGGCCCTTATAATACTCGGGCTTTTCATTGATGATCCTGTACACATCGTTCACTTCCACTGAGCGGGTGCTGGCGGTCATGACGTTGACGGACAGAATATCGCTGCCCATGTCGGAGTAGAAGTCCTGCATCATGTGGGTCATGCCGTTGCCGAGGCCGACGATGACGATGACGGCCATGACGCCGATGATGATGCCCAGCATGGTGAGGAAGGTGCGGACTTTGTTGCTCAAGACGTTCTGGACGGCCTGTTTGAAGGTCTCCTTTATCATGCCTGCGTCCCCTCCTCTCCGGCTTTCGGCTCTGCCATCATGAAGTTCGGCTGAACGACTGCCTCGGGTGCGTGGGCGTCGCCGTCGTAGACGACGCGGCCATCTTCGAGGCGGATGATGCGCTCCGCCTGCACAGCGATGGAGTTGTCGTGGGTGATGAGGACGACGGTATTGCCCTGCTTGTGCAGATCCTGCAGCATTCCCAGAACTTCGCGGCTGGTGTGGGAGTCCAGCGCACCCGTCGGCTCGTCGGCCAGGATGACCGCCGGGCCGCGGGCCAGCGCACGGGCAATGGACACACGCTGCTGCTGACCGCCGGAAAGCTGGTTGGGCAGGTTTTTGAGCTTATTGCCCAGACCCACCCGCTCAAGGGCAGCCTTTGCCGTCGCGTGGCGCTGTGCGGCGGGGATGCCCGCATACACAAGGGGAACTTCCACATTCTCCAAAAGGGTCAGCTTCGGCAGCAGGTTGTACTGCTGGAAGATGAAGCCCAGCTTCTCGTTCCGGATGTGTGCCAGCTCACGGCGGCTCATCTTGCCGACATCCTTGCCGTCCAGCAGATAAGTGCCTTCGGTAGGCACGTCCAGACAGCCGATGATGTTCATGCAAGTGGATTTACCAGAACCGGACTGGCCGACGATGGCCACGAACTCGCCTTTGTTGATTTTGAAAGAGACGTGGTCGGCGGCCTTTACGAGGGTGTCGCCCATCTGGTAATACTTGCAGACCCCATCAAATTCTATCAGCGTGCTCATTCGTCATCTCCTTCGGCGGAGGCCATCATGTTGCTGTAGAAGTCGGTCGCACTGACGCTGGAGTTGTCGTAAGCGATGGTATCGCCCTCCTGCAGGCCGCTCTTCACTTCGATGTAATCGTCATCGCTGATGCCGGTGGTCACCTTGACGTAGACGTAGCCGTCGGGAGCGGTCATGGAAGTCTCAGCATTGGCAGCGCTGGGCGAATCCTTGGTCACCAGCACATAGCTGCCCCGGACGAGGGCGGCGTTGGGCAGGGCCAGAACATTCTTGACGCTGGCGGTAGTGATCTTCGCAGTGGCGTTCATTCCGGGCAGCAGCTCGCCCATGTCGTCGATGCGGACGGTGACGGGGTAGCTGGTGGAGCCGTTGGCGGTAGTGCCTGCCACGAGGATGCTGCTGATGACGCCCTTGTAAGTCTCACCCGGGACGGCGTCGGCGGTGATTTCCACCTCCTGGCCGACCTCGAGGGAGCGGATCTTCAGCTCGTCCACGTTGAGCTTCATTTCCAGATAGCTCATATCGTAGATGGTGCAGAGGTTCTGCATGGCGGTGTCGTTGGCGCTGAGCTTGTCGCCGGCCTTGACTTTCTTATCCACGATGGTACCACTGATCGGGGCGTCGATGGTATAGTGGCTGATGGTCTTCTCGGCAGAAGACATCTGCAGCTCGGCAGCGCGCAGGCTGTCAGCGGCGTTTTTGGTCTGCTTGTCCAGATCTTTGCCGGTAATGCGGAGGATGACGTCATCCTGACGGACGGTGCTGCCCTCCTTGACGCAGAGTTCAGACACGGTGCCGGAGGCAGCTGCCACGACAGTCTCCTCACGCTGGTAAGTAAAGTGTGCAGAGTTGAGGGAGCTGACGCCGTTCACCTGTGCCACAGCGGCCTGTGCGGTGGTCAGGCTGCCCGCGTTGGGAACAGCGATGGTGACGGTGCAGGTCATCAGGCTGGCGTCGCCGGCAGGGTCTGCACCGGAAACGGAGCGGATGGTGCCGTTCAGCGTCTCAAAAGTGGTGTCCGGCATGACCTGTGCGGCCTGACCGGCGACAAAGCTCTGGGCCTCTGCGGCAGGGAAATCCACGGCCAGCAGCATCACGGAGGTGTCGCGGATGGTGGCCACAGTCTGACCAGCCTGCACGGCGTCGCCTGCGGCGACTGCAAAGGAGCTGACCTCGCCGCTGATCCTGGTGCGGACGTTCTGCATATCCGCAATGTCATCGTAATTGCGCTGTGCCTGCTCCACCGAGAGCTGTGCGCTCGCGAGGTTGTTTTCCACATCCGAAATGTCGATGGTGTAAAGAATATCGCCCTTCTCGATGCTGTCGCCCAGCTCAAAATCGGCGGTGAGCACCGTGCCGGTGACGAGGGACTTGACGGTGTAGGAATCGGCGGCGTTGATGGTGCCGCTGCCGTCGTAGACATTCACGATGTCGCGGCGTCCCAGCTTCTCCTGCGTGTAGGCAAGGTCTGCCGACGCACTGCGGCTCTTGCGCGGCACGATGACCGCCACCAGCACCGCTGCGGCTGCGACCACCGCGATGCAGCGCTTTTTGTGGGTCTTGATAAAGTGGAACACCTTATTTTCTCCGCCGGTATTCTCCTGCGGAGAGGCGTCCTGTGTCTTCTTGTTGAAACCTAGCATGAAAAGCCTGACCTCCTGTGTTTCATAAAAAAGAAAAGTTCTTTCTGCCTGTTTTCATCCGTTCTGCGCTTTCCCCCACAGCGTCCGACAAAAACGACCTGTCTGCGAGATACTGCCCCGGGTTAGCGGCGCAAACCGTTATAATGATACCACCTAACAAAACGGACTACAAGAAATTTTTCCTGCACAATCTGCAACTTTTTTGAAAATTTTTCCATCATCTCTGTGTCTGGAAGCTGGAACATCAGACAGAGCTTTCGGATGAAGCGTTCATCCACTCGCTCCGGCCCATCGTGCAGCGGCTTTTGGGATACCGTCAGAAATAACCTGACGATCCGTGAGATGACGGCTCTGATGGGTGGTGACGGCACGATGGAGTAACAAACAGAAAAAGACTTCCGCTTTGAGAATGACCCTCAGGCGGAAGTCTTTTTACTTTCTGAAAAAACAAAAGAAAAAGCACCAAGCATTTCTGCCTGGTGCTCTTTGTGGTGCACCTCGCGCACTCATATCCGAACTTTTCTCCGCTTTCACGGCTTCCCCAAAAGCGACCGTTTCTGTGCCTTCCTTATAGTTAAAGGTAATAAGTACCTTATCGTCGTAGAGATAAATGGCATTGATGAAGGTGTCCACCAGTGCCTGCCGCTGCTCCGGCTGGGTCATAT
>ERZ773224.2536-NODE-2536-length-18794-cov-10.718448_pt1 | contig 18794 bp, 17 predicted proteins | sample MGYA00580526_ERZ773224 | MGnify/ENA primary metagenome ERZ773224 (study PRJEB29015, sample SAMEA2737743) | human gut metagenome | biome: human gut; feature: human-associated habitat; material: faeces | place: China | collected 2012 ... | reverse complement strand
CACAAACTTAATTCCGTTTTTAAGCTAAAAACGGAAATTCAAAAGATAATTAACATTTTGGAAATTCTGCTTAAAAAGCATTGATTTTTAAGCATTTACATGTTATAATTTTATTTATACTACTTTTGTGGTATTTTATATAGATTACTGGTTATCTTTTTTATGGAATTATGAAGGGAATAACCAGTAAAGCTGGGAGGCTTAGCCTTCCAGCTTCTTTTTTTATTCTTGATTATCATTTTGATTTTCATCATTATTGTTTTGCTCATTATCATTTGAATTTTCGTCATTATTACTTTGCTCATTGTCATTTGAATTCTCATCATTATTATTTTGCTCACTATCATTTTGATTTTCATCGTTATTGTTCTGTTCGTCGTTATTGCTGTTTTCTTCATTACTATCTTGATTATCATCACTGGCTTTATTACCATTGTTATTGCTTTGATTTTTATTTTCTACTTGGTCAGGTGATTTTTCTTCTACTTCACTTTCTGATACAAGTCCCAATTTTTTTAGTTGTTTTTCTGCATCATATTTCTTTTCATTTCTAATTATATAATATTTCTTTTCTGTTGATGTTACTGTCATATATACATCATCAAATAATAAACCATTCCATAATTTTTCACCAGATGAATTAATTAAATTATACTTTTTATCCTTACTAGCAACAATTACATTATAATCTGGAATTACCAATAGATTCTCTGCTTCTTTATTTGAAGATGCCTTATAGCCGAAACTATCATATTCAAAATCTGTAACCTGATTTCCTGATAAATTAAATAATCCCCATAATTTATCTTTTCTAACTGGTATTAGGCTTTGGGCTAATATGTATTTACTCTTAATTTCATTTTTTTGAAAATTACTAATATCCATTCCAATTTCATCATAGTCAATAGAAATTTTTATGTTTTCATTTATATCTATAACGCCATATTTTCCATCCCTTTTTACAAGATACATATTTTTGTCTCTATCCATTAATTCAATACTATCATATGATATACTTACTTTAGTAGACCCTTCACTTGAAACAATTCCATACTTTTTATTGCTTTGCACTAAAAAATCACCTGTTGTTGGTATATATTCTATTTTGTCATATTTAGTTTCTAGCAACCTTTCATCTGTATCAATATCAAATACTCCATATTTCTTTTTGTCATTTAGTACTATAGCTTTACTTTTTAATATAGCTTTTGTATCATTAAATTCACTTGAAACATCACTAAAGCCAAAATCTAATATAGAATTTTTATATGACTCTAGCTTATTTTCCATAGTTTGAATTGTTACCTTCTTTTTGTTTACATCATACTTAAAGCTAACATTAAAAGCCTTTTCTATTCCATCCATAGTTGTATACAATATACCACCATTCATTGACTTCACAGGTTCATCTATATAATAATACTCATAATTATCATTTTTAGCAGTTATTTTATATATTTTGTCTGAGCCAAGTGTAAATGTTGCAACTTCCTGTTCTGATTCTACATAACATTTATTTTTATCTTCTGATTTGTTAGTATAATCTCCATTATAACTTTTGTATGATAATTCCTCTGCTATTTGTCTTATTGGGATATACACTTTATCACCTTCAAAAACTAGCATATCGGCTATTTTTGTATTTGTAGCCCCATTTAATGTAACCTTTAAGGTGTTATTTCTTATTACTATATTAACACAAACTATAACCCCTATAAGTATTGCCACTATAACAATGGCAATTAATATAATTTTAGTAATTTTTTCATTATTATTACCAATTTTCTTTTTCTTTTTTGGCTTAGTATATTCTAACTCTTCATCAAAATAATTCATTTGTATTCCCCCTTAAATTTCATACCCATATTGTTTATAAAATTCCTCTTTAAAAGAACCTAAATTATCATGTTCTATTTCTATTCTAACTCTTTCCATAAGTTTAGTCAAGAATCTTAAATTGTGAATTGAAAGCAATCTTACACCTAATATTTCATTTGTTTTTACCAAATGTCTAATATATGCACGCGTATAATTTTTACATGTATAACAATCGCAAGTTGGGTCTAATGGTCCCCAATCTCTTTCATATGTAGCATTTCTTACTACAACTTTTCCATTTGCCGTCATTGCAGTTCCATTTCTTGCAATTCTTGTTGGCAATACACAATCACACATATCTATTCCAGCAATTGCTGCCTCTATTAGATAGTCTGGCGTTCCAACTCCCATTAAATATCTTGGCTTATCTTTTGGCATAAGTGGTGCTGTATATTTTAATATGTCTATAAATTCTTCTTTTGGCTCCCCAACACTTATTCCTCCAATTGCATATCCTGGCAAATCCAAATCAATTAAATCTTTTGCACTCTTTTGCCTTAAATCTTTATAAAATCCACCTTGTATAATTCCAAATAAAGCTTGATTTTCGGTTTTATGTGCATTTTTACATCTTAATGCCCACCTTGTAGTTCTTTCCATTGACTGTTTTGTATATTCATATGTTGATGGGTATGGGCAACATTCATCAAATGCCATTATTATGTCTGCCCCCAAATCTTCTTCTGTTTTCATTACTGATTCTGGTGAGAAAAAATGTTTACTACCATCTAAATGTGACTTAAATTCTACACCTTCTTCGTGAATTGTTCTTAAATCTCCTAAACTAAATACTTGAAATCCTCCACTATCTGTTAAAATTGGCCTGTCCCAATTCATAAATTTGTGAAGTCCTCCCGCTTCTTTTACTATATCTTGTCCCGGTCTTAAATATAAATGATAAGTATTTGAAAGAATTATTTGTGCTTTTACTTCTTCTTTTAATTCTTCAGGTGTCATAGATTTAACTGTTGCCTGTGTTCCAACTGGCATAAATATTGGAGTTTGTATATCTCCATGTGGTGTATGTATTACCCCTCTTCTTGCACCTGTTTGTTTACATTCATGTAATAATTCATATGTTACTGCTGGTTTCATTTTTCCTCCTTTTATTTTATAAACATAGCATCGCCAAAGCTAAAAAATCTATATTTTTCTTTTACAGCCTCATTATAAGCCTTCATTATATATTCCCTTCCGGCAAGTGCTGATACAAGCATTAGTAATGTAGATTCTGGTAAATGGAAATTTGTTATTAATCCATCTAGTATTTTAAACTTATATGGTGGGTAAATAAATATTTGTGTATTTCCTTCTGTTTCTTTTAATCTTCCATTTTCATCTGCAACTGTTTCTAAAACTCTACATGACGTTGTCCCGAACAGCAATTACTCTATGTCCTTCTTCTTTTGCTTTATTTATTATATCTACATCTTCTTGTTTTATATAAAAATGTTCTGAATGCATCTCATGATTTTCCACATTTTCTACCTTTACTGGTCTAAATGTCCCAATTCCTACATGAAGTGTTACATTTGCAATTTTTACACCTTTTTGTTTAATCCTTTCAAATAATTCTGGTGTAAAATGAAGTCCAGCTGTTGGTGCAGCAGCAGAACCTTCATATTTAGCATATACCGTTTGATACCTATCATTTTGTTTTAATTCTTCATGTATATATGGTGGAAGTGGCATTAAACCAATTTTGTCTAGTATTTCATTAAAAATTCCTTTATATTTAAATTCTACCTTTCTTGTTCCTCCTGGCATAACTTCTAAAATTGTTGCTTCTAACAATCCATCTCCAAATATTACTTTAGTTCCAACATGAAGTTTGTTTCCTGGTCTTACTATACTTTCCCATATATCTTTTTCTATATTATTTAATAGCAAAAATTCAACATTTGCTCCTGTTTCTTTTTTTCCATATAATCTTGCAGGTATAACTTTTGTATTATTTCTAACTAGTACATCTCCTGGTTCTAAATAATCTACTATGTCTTTAAATGTTTTATGTTCGATTGTTTGATTTTTTCTGTCTAATACCATAAGTCTAGACTCATCTCTTTTTTCTAATGGTGTTTGTGCAATTAGTTCTTCTGGTAAATCATAATTAAAATCTGATACTTTCACTTTTATTTTCCTTCCTTTTTTATTGTATAAAATACTACTTTAATTTATTTATTAAAAACAAACTTTATTTCTTCAATTATATTTTCTGGTTCTTTGAATACTTCTTCCATTTTATATGAATATATAAAATCTGACTGTTTTGCTGGCTTTAAATTATATATTTCACTAGGAAGTCCTATTTTTTCCCCATTACTTGTTATATTTTTATTCATATAATCTATATACCACTTTTTTTGTCCATCTAATTTTTCATTTTTATAACCATATTTTTCATAATCATGAAGATTTGGTACTTCATATCCATATTCTTTAGAATTTCTTTCTAAAGAGTGTAAAAATTCATGTAATAAAACTTCTTCTGGAAATGTGTTTATTCTTGTATTATATTTATATATATAACTTTTTGAATCATTTGGAAGCCTTATGTTCGAAAATCCTATGCCATAATAATCCATAGATCCTAATCCAATCCAATCATTTACTTTTATGTCATCTGTGTGTTCATCATTTCCAAGCCTTACAACTATATATATATGATCATAATTATTGGCATTTATTACATCTTTAATTTGAGATTCTACATCCTCTGGTGCAACATAATAGCCAAATTGCTCATCATAAGATAATTTGTTAATTGGCGTGTCAATATTATATACATCACATTTGGCAGTCATTTTTCTATCACTTAAAGTTATACATGAATCTTCAAATCTTTTTATTGTATTATTTATATCTGTTATATCATTATCAGTAACACTTAACTTTACATTTTTCCCATCAATATTTACATCTGTATTTTTGAAAATAAAACATGCAAATTTCCAATCACTTGTTGTATCTGGCACACCTTCTTCTATTGTCATATTAGAAAACCATGCTGTTCCTTTACAATTGCCTACATTTCCACCTAATCTAAATCCAATATTTACTTCCTCACTATTTTTAGAATTAAATAAAAGCTCTATTTTTTGCCAATCACTAGAACCAGTTATAGCAATAGACCTTGTAGTTGTACCTTCTATACTAATCTGAGCACCGCTTCCTGATTTATCACTTTCTTGTTCAACATTTTCTGTCTTAACCATACAAGTTACCTTATAAGACTTATTTTTCTCTAATTTCACAGTTTTAGCAATCATTGCATCATTAAAATCATCTGATTCTATTTTATAGCTTCTATGCTTACCATATTTTATATCATTATCTCTTTTAAAAATTGTAATATTAGACTTTTCTACATTTTTTGAATAACCACTAAAATTATTTTCCTCAAAAAACAAATAAGCAAAATAAATTGCTACTATCAACATTACAAAAACAATAAAATTAAATATTTTCTTAGACTTTGTTTTCATCTTAACTCCTTAATTTAGACATTGGGACGGGGTTTTTGTCTTAAGCTTTAAAGCACTTTATGCAATATTTTATTTATTTTATCTTTATTAATTTTAAATATCTTTGCCATATCTCTTAAAGATAAACCACATTCATGCCTTAGTTTTATTAATAAATTTCCAAATAATTCTTCATTTTGTATAATTCTTTCTGCAGTTGTATTATATTTTTTTATATAAGTATTAATAATTTCAGAATAACTATCTTTTTCTTTTATGTCACTTATATCTTCAATATTTGTTAATTTATGAATTGAATTAAATAATTCTTTATAATTTTCTTTTTCTCCAAAAATCTTTTTTATTCCATCTTCTGTTATTAAATCTTTATTTTCTATATACTCATTGTAACTTGAATATTTGTATTGGCTAAACGTATTAACAAGACCTGCTTTTACTGGATTGTTATGAATGTAAACTATGCATCTAAATAAATGCGAATAATTTTTTATCATTTGAGTGTAATACCTATCTCTAAATACATAACCAACTCTTACATTAAGACTATTATATAATTTTGCATAACCTGTATTTACTTTCCTCATAAAAATAGAAATCTGCTCTTTTTCTGCACTATGTACTAAAATATGAACATGATTATTCATTACACAATATGCCAAAATATTTATTTTCGTATCTTTTAAATTTTTCCTTAAAAGGCTTTTGTAGGCCTCTTTCATTTTATCACTTTCAAATATTCTTTCTTTATTTATTCCTTGTACTATTAGATGAAAAAATTCACCTGTTAAATTTTTTCTTGATTGACGGGGCATAAAATAAACTCTCCTTTTATTTTTATTTAAGCCCTCTATATATTTTTACCACAATATTTAATATTTGTCCATACTTTATTATGTTCGTTTATTGAATTTTATGTAAATTTTCATTTTTTCCTAAGACAAAAACCCCGTCCCATTGTCTATTTATTTTTTTTATGCTATAATACAATTTGATTGGAGGGAGTTTAGATGATAGAACTTCTCTCACCTGTGGGTGATTTGGATTGTTTAAAGGCTGCCGTTCAAAATGGTGCTGATTGTGTTTATTTTGGTGCAAATAATTTTAGTGCTAGAGCTTTTGCTTCTAATTTTGATGATTTAGAGCTTGCTATAAATTATGCCAAAATACGTGGTGTTAAAACTAATTTAACTTTAAATACATTAATTAAAAATGATGAGTTTGAGGATGCATATAATTTGGCTAAAAAGGCTTATGAGCTTGGGATTGATGCAATTATTGTTCAAGATTTGGGGTTGGCTACTAGATTAATTAAAGATTTTCCTGATTTGACAATTCACGCAAGTACCCAAATGTCAATACATAATTTGCAAGGAACCTTAAAATTGCAAAATTTAGGTTTTAAAAGAGTTGTTCTTGCAAGGGAACTTTGTGCTAATGAGATTGAATATATTTGCCAAAATTCTAATGTAGAGATTGAATGTTTTATACATGGGGCTCTTTGTATTTCTTATTCTGGTCAGTGTTTATTTTCAAGTTTAGTTGGTGGTAGATCGGGAAATCGAGGAAAATGTGCTCAGCCATGTAGACTTCCATATGAGCTTGTCCAAAATGGAAATGAAACAATTGATAAAGGATTTTTGTTAAGTACAAAAGATCTATGTGGTTTAGATTATATTCCATTTTTAATTAATGCTGGTGTGACTTCTTTTAAAATTGAAGGAAGAATGAAAACTCCTGAATATGTTGCAACTGTTACAAGAATATATAGAAAATATATAGATTTAGCTTTGTCTGGAAATCCTTATGTTATAGATGAAAAAGATAAAAAAGATTTGCTTCAAGTCTTTAATCGTGGTTTGTCTTCTAATGGTCATTTAGATAAAGAACCTAACAAAAATTTAATATACCCTATTAAGCCTAATAATATGGGGCTTCCTTTAGGAATTATTCAAAAATATAATAAAACTAAGGGACATATAACTTTAAAATTACAAGAAGAATTATGTATTGGAGATTGTATTTCTACTCAAAAAGAAAATGGTTCTTACAATGTTTCTGAATTAATGGTTAAAAACAAAAATATTAAAATTGGTAACATAGGAAATTTAGTTACAATTGGTAGAATGAAAGGAAATATATCTGTTGGAGATAAAGTTTATAAAATTTCATCTAAAGTTTTAAAAGACAATGCTTTAAATTCTTTTAAGACTGAAAACAGAAAAATTCCTCTTAATATTAAACTATTTATACAAAATAATAAAAATATCTCTGCAGTGGTTAATTCTTGTTCTAAATGTGATTTGTATAAAAATTTAAATTTTGAATACACTTCTAATATTATCCCTAATACATCAATTAATAAGCCTTTAGACCAAGATACTATAATAAAACAATTTTCTAAAACTAATAATTCAATATATGAATTTAAAAAAATTAAAATTATATTAGATGACAATTTGTTTTTACCAATAAGCAGTTTAAATGATTTAAGGAGAACAATTTTAGAAAATATTGAAAAACAAACTTTAGATAAGATAAAAAGAACTTCTAATTGCTGTTATACTCCAATTGTTTCTAATGCCTCTAACTTAAAAAATAACTATAAAATTTCGTTATTATTAAATGATTTAAATTTAGAGTATGATTATTCTAAACTAAATGGAGTCCATAACTTATATATACCTTTAAAATTTTTTGTTAATAAAAATTATGAAAATATTTTAAAGATTTTAAATAAAAAATTCTCTACATATATATATTTGCCAACTATTATTAGAGCAAATTATAGAAATTTATTTTATGATAATATTGTAAATACAACAAAAAAATATAATATAAAAGGTATAGTCCTTTCTAACATATCAAACTTTATGCTTATTTCGGACTTATATAAAAACAATAAAAACTTAGAATTAATTGCAAATTATACCTTTAATATTTATAATAATGAAACTATTAATAAATTAAATGATCTTCAAATATCTAAGTATACTGTTAGCCCTGAACTTGATAAATTATCTATTTTAAATTTATATGGTAATCCTCAAAAAGAACTTATAGTATATGGTAAAATTCCTTTAATGAATATGAATTATTGCCTACTTGGAAAAAGCAATAAATGCTACCCTAATTGTAATTCTTTATGTACAAATAAAAATAGATATTTCCTAAAAGATAGACTTGGATTACATTTTGATATTGTCCCTGATAACATCCAAACTGTTACCACAATTTATAATTGCAAAACTTTATCAATTTGTCCTACTGATTTTAATTTGGATTGTGCAAGAATTGACATTTTGTACGAGAACATTGATGAAATTAACAATATTATAAATACTGTTAAGCTTGGTAAAAAATTTGAGGGAAAACAATATACTAATGGAAATTTAAATAGAGAAATTTAAAAATAAAATAATGAACTATATATTTATACTGTCCAACTTTTTTGTTTAGTATATAACAATAGTTCATTATTTTACTTTTTATTTATTAATATCATTTCTAAAAATTACAATCTCTTCCTCTTCCATTTCGTAACATTTCATAAAAATCATCTATATTTACTTTTTTTCCAACTTTTCCAAATCTAAATTCTCCTAAATTATTTCTAAAATGTTTTCTTTCTTTATTATTTTCTATAATATTTTCTCTTTTATTAATGGCATTTTTTATTATATTTTTCTTTTCTTCTAATGATGTATCTGTTATTTTTATAACCTCTTTATCATTTAAACATACAGAGACATTTCCTTGTGGAGACACTCTTAATTTATGACAAGATCCGCAAGGATATTTCCATGAAAACATTGCAAGAACTCCTACTGTAATTTTATCATCAATTCTATAATATCTCATGGAAGGATTATCTCCTTGTATATTTTTTCTTGGAATCTGTGAAACCTCTCCTATTTTCTTTAATTCATCTAATATGTTAACTTCTGTAATATATTCATCAACCCAGAAATTTTGTCCATCTTCATTTGACTGATTAGGATTACATGGGAAAAACTGCAAAAATCTAACTATTATTCTTTCTTTTCCATATTTATTATTTTTTTCTATTGCATAATTAATAAAATCTGTTATTTCTTTAATATTATCTTTCATTACTACCATATTTATTTTTATCAAGCAGTCTGTTATTTCTAACATTTTATCAATTCCTTTTAATACCTTATCTAATGCATCAATTCCAACTATATTTTTAAATTTTAAGCTATCCATGGTATCTAAACTAACATTTATTCTACTAATTCCACTTTCTTTTAAATCATTTGCTTTTCTTTCCAAAAAGAAACCATTTGTTGTTATCGATTGTTCTTCATACCCCAATTTTTTTGCATACTTCATAAATTCAGTTATTGTAGTTTTAAATAATGGCTCTCCGCCAGTCCAATGTATTTTCTTAACACCATTTTCTATTGCTGCTTCTAATATCTCTTTAATATCTTTATCACTCATGTCTTTAGAATGACTATTATGTGAATTGCAATATTTGCATCTAAAATTGCAATTTGATGTTATACCAAATCTTAAATGCCAATCTTCCATTTTTCATCTCCTCCTTTTATTAAATTACCTTTCTTCTTCATCTAATGTACATTTTTTTATGTTACTTTTTTTAATTTCATCTTGTAAAAATTCAGTTATAAAAAAAGTCACTTCTTCTAATGCATCTTTTGCATCTGATTTATGTATTGCATTTAAATAAAACACACCATTTTCTATATTTACTGTGTCTTTTTGTGGTCCATATTTGTATCTTATTGTTTCTTTATCACACATTTTACCTAATGGTTTATTTCCACATATTTTTATTAAATCCGTTATGGCATTTTTTCCTGATACTACCCCTATGCACGCATTTCCACTTTTTAATTGTTCAACATTTATTTTTTTAAATTCCAAATTTTCTTCATTTTTATATAATTTATTTAAAAATTTTTCATCTAAATTAATATCTCTAGTAAATAACACATTTAGTTTTTTGGAAATAATTTCTAAGATTTCATCTTTTTTTTCATATGCACAAGGCTTTATCATAAATAAACTATATTCCATTTTACACCTTCTTTTTATTTTAAGTTTTCTAAAGATTTATTTGTAAAATTATAAAGTTTTGTAAAATCATTTTTTATCATTAATATAATTTTATTCATCGTCACATATGCCATATTATATTCATCTTTTGATATCAAATTATTATTAAGTGCCTGTTCTAGTTCTTCTTCATCTAGGGTATAAAACTTTCCATTTGGTAATACAACAACATCTAAATATAAATCTTCACTATATGGTATTCCTAAATCATACTTGCATTTATATCTTTCTATATCAAAATACCACTGTAACAATTTCCAATTATTGTCATACATTACGGTCATACAATATTTTTCGCTATTTGGAAAATATGTCATAATTTTATAATTTCTTGAAATTACTACCTCTTCAGTTCCATCTGGCCTTGTTGCTTTAAAATCTTTTTTTAAATCTTCTATATCTATTAGTGAAATTTTACCATTAAATTCATTGTAGTTTGCATCCATTATTTTGAATTTCTTTTTTAAAATATTCTTATCTGTTCTTCTATCTGCATAATTTATTTTCATATTATCTCTCCATTAACAATTTCATTAAAATTTTATATTTTTCTTCAAGTTCTTTTTTTACATCCTCAAATTCTATTTTTCCCCAGCTCTTTTGTAGTTTATTTATAATTCCGTCAGCACCTTCATCAATTTGACATTGTCTTTTTCCATACCATGCATAAAAAAGTGTAAGTGGATGTTCAATGTGTGCAATAGCATCTGCAGTTGCAACAATTTTTTCTTCTATTGTATCTCTTGTGTACTCTGATAAACCTCTATGCTTTTTTATACAATTTTTTATACTTTCTACTTTCCATTCTTCAATGTTATATTTTGATAAAAAATCTTCAGCATATTTTGCTCCTGTAATATGATGTTTTTTCCTATCTCCTGTTATTTTTGTAACATCGTGCAAATATGATGCAATTTCCACAACTTGTACATCTGCATTAAATTTTAAAGCTAAGTTTTTTGCACTTTTTACTACTGGTTCTATATGGTATTTTACTCTATCATCTTTACAAATATCTTGTAGTAATGCCTTAATATCTTTAATTAGTATCTGATATTCTTCTTTTTGCATAATCCACCACCTTTCATATCATATAAAATATACGTACATTATATATGTATTTTGATTTTATCATTTTTATTCATATTTTCAATTTTAATTAATTTTCATAATTAGAAATATATTCTCATTAATGTTTCGTATAAGTTGACTTTGTAAAAAAATCATTATATAATATTTACAAAATATTACAATTTAGTTTTTTTTCAATAAGAAATATATTTTTAGGAAACTTTTAAGGAGATATTATAAAATGTATAATTTAAAAAGTAATCAGTTTTATAAACTTTTAAGCAAATATAGAAAATCAAGAGGTTTAACACTCGAAAATTTGGGAAATCTTATTGGAAAAACAAAAGCTACAATCTCTAAATATGAAAATGGAGAAATAATTCCAGATATAATTACTATATTGGAGATTTGTAATTGCTTAAATATAAATTTATCACAATTATTTCCTGTCGAAAATAATAATCATTCATGTCTATTTAATAACCCTTTTCATACAGATAAACTGTATTTATATTATTACACAGAAAGCATTCTCATTACATCAATTATGGAACTAAAACATGTTAATGATACTATATTAATTTCACTATACAATGGAGTAAAAAATATTACTCAATATGCTAACGAAACTGCATATTATTATGAAGGAATAATGGAATGTGATAAAACAATAGGCTATATGAATTTATATAATTCTACTTCCCAAAAAACCCAATTAGAAAAAATACAAATTTCTTTTTCTATCCCTTGGTCAAAAAATGTTGAAATTACAAGTTTCTTTCTTTTAGGTATAACTCCAAATTCTATTCCAATTGTAAAGAAGGGGATTTTATCTGTGAATCCTATTGATGATATTGAAACATATAACTCTGAATTATTAATACAAAAAGAAGATTTAGAAAATATAAAAAAAAATAACTCATGGATTTTAGAAAATAAAAATTATTCTAATTTCTTTTTCAAAAAATAATAGTCAGCCGCTTCAAACGGCTGACTATCATTTTTAAATAAGATTTTCTGGATTTAACGCTTTAAGCTCTTCTAATACAAATAATCCGTCTTTTCTAATTAAAACTCCATCAAAATAAATTTCTCCTCCCCCATACTCTGGTGTTTGAATATTTACTATATCCCAATGAATACTAGATCTATTTCCATTATCACTTTTTTCTAGCGAATCTCCAGGAGTAAAATGGAAACTTCCTTTTACTTTTTCGTCAAACAATGTATCTCCTATTGGTTTTTCTACATAAGGATTTAGTCCAAATGCAAACTCTCCAATATATCGTGCTCCCTCATCAGTATCCAATATTTCATTTAATTCTTTTTCTTTATTAGCAGTTGCATTAATAATTTTTCCATTTTTAAATTCAAATCTTATATTATTAAATGTAATACCATTATATGTTGTTTCGGTATTATATGTTATATAACCATTTACACTATCTTTTACTGGAGCTGAAGCAACTTCTCCATCTGGGACATTAAATGTTCCAACATATTTTTCTGCATTTATTCCCTTTATGCTAAATGATAAATCTGTATCATTTCCCAAAATATGAACATTGTCTGTTTTATTCATTAAATCTTTCAATGAATTCATTGCTCTTGACATCTTTCTATAATCCAGATTACATACATTAAAGAAAAAATTCTCAAATTCATCTTTGTTCATTTTAGCCATTTGAGCCATAGCATTATTAGGATATCTCAATATACACCATTTAGTATTTTTTACTCTTTCTTGAAAATGTACTGGTACTGTGTAATGTTTATTATATAGTTCCATTGCCTCTTTTGAAATCCCATTTAATTCAGCAGCATTTGGTATAGCTCTTATTCCAATATATGCATCCATTTCTTTCATTCTATTGGTATCAATTTGCCCATATAATTTAATTTGCTGTTCATCTGCATTTTCAAGCATTACTCTTAAAATTTCATAATTAATAATATTAAACTGTGGTTTGGCACCTAATTTTTGTGCTTGTTTAATTAATTCTTTAGCTAGCGGAATCGCTTCTTCTCCCAAAACTTCTATTAATATGTTCTCTCCTTCTTTTATATCAACTGAATAAGTTAATAAATTATTAGCTAATTTTTCTATTCTTATATCTTTCATAATATTCCTCCATTAGATTTTATTTTTTTTAGTATAACACTTTTAATAATAGTTAGCAATTATTATTAAAAAAAGAGCAACATTTGTTGCTCTTTTTTATTTTCTTAGGAACCCTTTTACTTACTGTCCTTTGAAGCCTCCTTTTTAAGTCTTTCCTCTTCAGCTTTTTGGGCCGCCTCTCTCATTGCTCTTTCCTGTTCTTCCGCATGACTCTTAGCTTCTAATAATCTCTTTCTTTCATCTGCCTGCCTGTTTTTGTTCCTAAAAAATCCAAACATGTCAATTCCTCCTTCTGTTTTTTACATTTTGTTTGGGTATCCTAAAAAAAGGTTAATTATTATTATATTATATTTATATTTATATGTCAATTATTTTTCTTTTAAGTATCTTTTTAATAAAAATGTTAAAAAATATGGAAATGTATAAAACTTACCATTAAATCCTATATTTTTATTGCATAATTTCACACCATATTTAATATCTTTATATTTTTTACTTTCTATTAAATTATTTAAAGAAACTGTTGCATTATCATTCGCTTTTACCTCAACTGGAATTAATGAATTTGCATCCCTAACCATAAAATCCATTTCTATCTTTTTACTATCATCCCTATAAAAATATAAATCATATCCTGCCTTTACCAACATATCACCAATAACATTTTCATATAATGCACCTTTATATGTATTCATATTTTCATTATTTCTTAAATCTTCTTGCACCTCTTCATCTAATGAACCAATTAATAATCCAGTATCAGCAAAATATAATCTATAGTTATCAGGATTGTAATTTCCCTTTAATGGTAAAGTTGCCTGTTCCATTAAATAACTAACGTTTACAATTCCAGCATTTGAAAGCCAATCAATTACTCCCACGTATTCTCTATTCCTTGCACCAGAAGCAATTTTAGAAATTTGAAATTTTTTATTTTCATTTCCAAGAAATACTGGGATTTTTCTGTAGCAATTTAATATTTTTGTTTTGTCAAGTCCTCCAGCATATTTTATTATATCTTCTTCATAGTCTAACAATATTTGCTGCTGCATTTTTAAAATTCCACTAAAATTTTTATTTGTAACAAATTTCTCTACTATAGCTGGCATTCCACCAACTATCATATAATCCTTAAAATTTGCCATCATTACATTATATTGTGTATTGCTTAATGGTTTTAACTCTAACATGCAATTATATAAATCTTCAATTTGTTCTTTTTTGTATTCTTTTGCCCATAAAAATTCCTCAAAATCCAAAGAATGCATTATATAATCTTCTTTATTTCCAACACTATTTGATTCTATTTCTTTATAATTAATTTCCATCAAAGAACCTGAGCAAATAACATCATATCTGCCATCTTCTTTGAATGCTTTTAATGAAGTAGCTGTGCTTACACACTCTTGCATTTCATCAAAAAATATTAATGTATTATGTTCATTTATTTCAAGTTCTGGCATTTTTAATGTTATATTTTTTATTATATTGTCTACTTCAAAACCATCTTCAAATATTGTTTTAAATTGTGGTTGAAATGCAAAATTTATTTCAATAAATGTTTTATAATTATTTTCTCCAAAATTTCTAATTGCATTTGTTTTTCCAATTTGTCTAGCTCCTTTTATTATTAAAGGTAATTTATTATTACTATTTTTCCACTCTATAAGGTAATTATCTATTTTTCTTTTTAATCTTTTCATATTTTTACCTCCTAGTAATATTTTATCACATTTTTAGAAGTGTTTTATTGCAATTTAATCACATTTTTAGATTTATTGTTTTTATAAATCTAAAATATTATTTTATACAAGGATTCTTGCTGCTTAACCCTATTATTAAATCCATATTATCATCTTTAGCAGCTTTATTTTTTCTTATGGCTCCACATTTTTTACATTTAAAAACAATAACATAACCTTTTTTGGAATTTATTTCTAATCCTATTGGTTCTAAAACCCCATGACAACTCTCAGCTCTGTCTCCAGGATTTATGTCTACATGTTTTGAATGTAAACAATAAGGGCAATGATTTCTACATGTATAATTTAATTTTGTAACTTTTCTACCACAATTTTCACATATAAATTCTTCATCTATTTTAGTAAATTTACTATTTTCAAGCATATTGCATACCCTTTCAAACTTTAATATTTAAAATCTCCTCCACCTATAAATTCTTTTAATAATGAATTTGTAGGAACATACTTTTCTGGAATAGCTTCAAAATATTTTAACATATTTTTTAGTCTTTGTGCCTCAGCATATTCTGGACTTTTGTTTGTTATTTCTTCTAATAATGGCAATGCTATATCTTTTAATACTGCAAGCTCATATATTAATGATGTATTAAACATTGCATCTGCTTCTTCTTGAAATGGGAAAATATTTTGTTCTTCTCCTCTATTTACAGAAGCCCATGATTTTAATGTATGTATTGCAGAATATCCTCTAAATTTATAATCCCTTACTATTCTTCTTACAAGTCTATTATCAGTTGTTGAAATTCTATTGAAATAATCCATGTTTAGTACTGTTAAAGCACTTATATATATTTTAAATTTATTTTCTTTTGGTATTTTGGCTGTAAGTCTATCATTTAAGCAATGAATTCCCTCTATTACAAGAATTTGGTCTTCTTCAAGTCTCATTTTTTTACCTTTATATCTTTTGGTTCCAACATGAAAATCAAACTCTGGCATTTCTATTTCTTCGCCATTTAATAATTTTGTTAAATGATCATTAAATAAATTTAAATCAATTGCTTCTATAGATTCAAAATCATAGTTTCCATTTTTGTCTTTTGGTGTATCTTTTCTTTCTACAAAATAATTATCAACTGATATTGTAACAGGTTTTAAACCATTAATTTTAAGTTGAATTCCAAGTCTTTGAGCAAATGTTGTTTTTCCTGAAGATGATGGTCCTGCTATTAATACCATTTTTGTGTTTTTTCTTCTTGCAATTTCATCTGCAATTAATGCAATTTTCTTTTCGTGTAATGCCTCATCTAGCATTATAACATCTTTTATTCGCTTTTCTTCAATTGCTTTATTTAATTTATAAACTGTATTTACCCCAAGCACTTTATGAAGATCATCATATTCGTTTAAAGACCAAGCTAATTTTTTGTTTTCCTTATCTTTAGCTATTTCTAAAGGATTTTTTGAACTTGGATATTTAATTAAAAAGCCATTATCATATTTTACAATCTCAAATAAATTTAAAAATTTTGTATTTGATGCAAGCATTCCATAAAAATAATTGTAATAATCTTGGCAAAAATACATTTTTATTTCCTTATTTGTTTTTAAATCTAATTGTAGTTTTCCCTTTATTGTCTTTGTTTTGTCAAAAAACTCTTGTGCTTCTTTTCTATTCATTACTTTCTTTTCTATTGGTAATTGTGCTAAAATTAATTCTTTCATTTTTTTAGTAACATTTTCTATCACTTCTTCTGTTACTTCCATATTTTCTATTTCACAAAACATAGAGTGTGAAAGCTGATAATTAACTGTTAATAATGCTTCTGGATAAATTTTTGAAAATGCCATTCCCATAATAAAAATAAGTGTTCTTCTATATATTTTCATTCCTTCTTTGTCTGACATATCTAAAAGTTTTATATGTGCATCTTCTTTTAACTCATATTCTATATTTTGATATTCGTTGTTTACAAGTGCTCCCATTACATTATATTTGCTTGTTTCTATTTCATCTTTTAATACTTCTTTTATTTTTGTTCCTTTTTGTGCTTTTATTATTTTATCTTTATAAGTAATTTCCATTGTTTTTTTCCTTTCTTTTTTAGTACCATTCTAATTCCCAATCTGCAAGTTTTACACTGTCTCCTTCTTTTACTCCCATTTTAATTAGTTCGTCTTCAATTCCCATATTTTTTAAGCATTTTTGTAAATAGTACATAGATTCATTGTCTTCTATATTTATTCTTCCCATTAGTCTTTCTACTGCTTTACCTTCAACAATAAATTCATCTTTTTCTTTTCTTATTGTCCATTTGTCTTTTTCATCGTCTAACTCATATACCATTCTTTCTTCTATATCTATTAAATCTTCTTTTGGAAGTGTTTTTAAAACTTCAGCTACATGGTCTATTAGTTCTTGAACTCCTTGACCTGTTACTCCTGAAATTTTATATATTTCTAAGTTTTCTTTTTTGGCTAATTCTTCTATACTTTTTAATATTTTTTCGTCTTGCATTATATCTATTTTATTTACTACTATTATTTGCTTTCTTGTACTTAATTTTTCACTGTATTTTTTTAACTCTTCATTTATTGTATAAAAGTCTTTTACTGGGTCTCTTCCTTCTTCGCCTGAAGCATCTAAAAAGTGTAATAAAAGTCTTGTTCTTTCAACATGTCTTAAAAATTGAATTCCAAGTCCTACCCCCTCACTTGCTCCTTCTATTATTCCTGGTATATCTGCAATTACAAAACCATTTCCATCTTTTGTTTTTACCACACCTAAATTAGGTACTATTGTTGTAAAATGATAGTTTGCAATTTTAGGTTTGGCATCTGTAACTTTTGACAAAAATGTTGATTTTCCAACATTTGGGAACCCTAAAAGTCCAACATCTGCAAGTAATTTTAATTCTAGAATAATTTCTTTTTCATCTATTTTTTCACCATCTTCTGAAAATCGTGGTGCTTGTCTTGTAGATGTTGCAAAATGTGAATTTCCTCTTCCTCCACGTCCACCTTTTTGTACTAATTCTACTTGATTTTCATTTGATAAATCAGCTATTACTTTTCCAGTTTTAGCATCTTTTACAACAGTCCCTATTGGAACCTTTATATATAAGTCTTCTCCATATCTTCCATTACAATGGTTTCCACTTCCATTTTCTCCATTTTTAGCTTTAAACTTTTTGTTGTACCTAAAATCTATTAATGTATTTTTATCTTTATCAACTTGAAAATATATATTTCCGCCATTTCCGCCGTCTCCGCCATCAGGTCCACCTGCTGCAACATATTTTTCTCTTCTAAATGTTGCAACACCATTTCCACCATCTCCGGCTTTAATTATTATTTTTGTATAATCTGTAAACATTTTTTTCTTGTATGATATATTTAATAACTTAAATACACCATACACTCCTTTCTTCA
>ERZ773224.2516-NODE-2516-length-18978-cov-3.179358_pt1 | contig 18978 bp, 10 predicted proteins | sample MGYA00580526_ERZ773224 | MGnify/ENA primary metagenome ERZ773224 (study PRJEB29015, sample SAMEA2737743) | human gut metagenome | biome: human gut; feature: human-associated habitat; material: faeces | place: China | collected 2012 ... | reverse complement strand
GGTGGGCCCGAACGGCCAGGTCATCGTGGACTATTCGCTCTACGACGCCTGCCGCTGGCAGGGGAAGTTGCTGCTGGCTACCAACCAGGGGGTCTTCGCCGTCGACGAGAGCCGTCTGGCGACGGGCGTCGATCCCTCCGATTTCCGCCCCGTGGCCGGCCTGAGCGGTCAGGCGTGGTCGTTCGACCTGCTCGACGGGCGGCTCTACGTGAGCCACAACACGGGCGTCACCGAACTCCGTCCCGATTTTTCGCTGGTACGCCGTTCCGACATGGGCGGTTACGGGTTGCGGCGGGTGAAACTGGGCGAAAAGAGCCGCACCTACTACGCCTCCTATTACAAATTGCGGCTGCTCGACGACGACGGTACGATGCACGAGGTCGACGGACTGGACGAATCGGTCTACCGCATCGAGGCGGATTATATGCGCAACCTCTGGCTCGAACATCCGTCGAAAGGGGTCTACCGCTGCCGCATGAGCGACGACGGCCGGCGCATCGAGGAGCGGACGCTCTACGGAGGCGGTGCGGGCGACGGACTGCCCTACAAACTCCATTTGCTGCGCGTGGGCGGCCGCGTGGCGCTCATGGGCGACGACAGGTTTTTCCGTTACAACGAATATACGGACTGCATCGAGGCGGATACGGTGCTTGATGCGGCGTTCCGCACGGTGGAGGACATCCGCCGCGTGATTCCCTATGCCGACGAACGGTTCTGGGTCATCACCGGCAGCGGTGTCTGGAAATTGCGTTACGACGGCCGGCGCAGTGCCGAATTGACGCCTTGCGCCGGCATTCCGGTCGATAACATGATCTACGGGTACGAACAGGTGGCGCGGCTCGACGATTCGACCTGTCTTTTCTGCGGGGACAACGGCTTCGAACTCGTCTCATCGCAGGCCGTCGAAATCCCCCCCCCTCCGATTCCTCCGCTACTCGAATCGCTGCGTGCGTCGGGGCGCCGGGGCGATGAGGCGTGGTACGATCTCTCGGCTGCGGTCGAGATTCCTCACCAGCGCAACTCGGTGACTTTCCGCTACGCTCCGCGTCGGGGCGCGGTTCCCGGTCTGCGTTTCCGCCACCGCCTGACGGGCATGGAGAGCGCATGGTCGGAGTCCGACCGGACGGGAACGGCCGATTACGCCCGTTTGCCGCAGGGGCGCTACACCTTCGAGGTCGCCGTGGGCGACGTGTTCGGCCGCTGGTCGGAACCCGCCCGTTTCCCGTTCGTCGTTCTCACGCCCTGGTACGCTACCGGCTGGGCCTATGCGGGCTACGTGCTGCTGCTGGCCTTCACTTTCTATTGTCTGTGGCTGTTGGTGATGCGTTTCTATCGCCGGCGTTACCTGCGGCGTCTGCGCTTGCAGGAGATCGTCGCGTTGCGGCGCGCCAACCGGGAGCTGACCCGGCAGATCGAGACGCGCGACGCCGAGATCGTGGCGCAGAGTTCGACGCTCATCGGGCGCAACGAGATCATCCTGCGCCTGCGCGACATGGTCAACGAGTTCCAGCAGAAGCAGGGCAGCCGCACGACGGCGCCCCTGTGGCAGAAAGTCAACGCCTATGTAAGCAGCAAACTCGATACGGAGAGCGACTGGACGCTGTTCCTGATCAAGTTCGAGCAGAAGCACTCTTCCTATTTCCGCATCATGAAGGAACGCTTCCCCGACCTGACGACCAGCGATCTGCGTCTGAGCGCCTGCCTGAAAATGAATCTTTGTACCAAGGAGATCGCCTCGCTGATGAGTCTGTCGGTGCGGGCGGTCGAGAACGGCCGTTACCGGCTGCGAAAGAAACTCGGATTGACTTCGGCCCAGAATTTGAACGAATTCCTCTTGCATATCGATTCGCAGGAGTCGGGGCCGGAGGATGATGAGAAGTAGAATTTCGATTTTTAATCGGTTGATTTCAAATTATTTCATTGTTCTTTGAGAGGTAATTGAGAGGCAGTGGAAGAGTCTTTTTCGAGGGTGGAGTAGTCGGAGTGTAGCCGCTTTTCCCCGCGATTTTTCCGAACCTTTTAATTTTGTTTTCGTAAAAACTTTTCCGGGCGACGCTTCGGCGGATTCCGTTCCGCATTTCCCTGCCGAGGCGCGGAGCCCACAGTAGAAACATAAACCTAAAATTGCAATGAAAAAGAATCGACCAGAGAGTTGCGGCGTCGGCCGCCTCTTGTTCAAGGCGTTTGTATCGGTCGTTCTGCTGCTCGCGGCCTCCGTATCGGGCGCCTTCGCGCAGAGTACGATCGATGTAACGGGAAAAGTCATCGATGCGGACGGGCAGCCTGTCGTAGGCGCCAGCGTCGTGGTCGCGGGGACGTACACGGGTACGACCACGGGCGCGGACGGCGGTTTCGCACTGAAAGCCCGCGAGGGGCAGGAGTTGGAGGTTTCGTTCATCGGTATGTCCACGCAGCGCGTGCCCGTATCGGCCGTGCCGGTTACGGTGACGCTCGAAAGCGAGTCGACGATGATCGAGCAGGCCGTGGTGATCGGTTACGGTACGGCCAAGAAACGCGATCTGACGGGTTCGATCGTCAACGTCGACGCCGCGACGATCGCCAACCGTCCGGCGTCGAACCCGCTGGCCTCGTTGCAGGGCCGCGTGGCCGGTGTGCAGATCACCAATTCGGGTCGGGCCGGACAGGATCCCGAAATCCGTATCCGCGGTACGAACTCGATCAACGGCTTCGCACCGCTCTATGTGGTGGACGGAATGTTCACCGACAACATCAACTACCTCAATGCGAATGATATCGAATCGTTCGAGATTCTGAAAGACCCCTCGTCGCTGGCTATCTTCGGCGTGCGCGGCGCCAACGGCGTCATCATCGTCACGACCAAACGCGCCAAGATGGGGCAGACGGTGGTGAACGTCAACCAGTCGGTGGGCGTGAAGCACGTGGGGCACCGCATGTCGCTGACCAACGGGCCGCAGTTCAAGGAGCTCTACAACGAGCAGCTTTCGAACATGGGCGGCGATCCGTTCGACTATACCTATTATCAGGCCAATACCGACTGGCAGGACGCCATCTTCCAGAATGCCATGATCAGCCAGACGACGGCCAGCATCATGGGCGCCAACGAAAAGAGCAACTTCTATCTGGGCGTGGGCTACACCTACGAGCAGGGCAGCATCGTGGGTGAGGAGATGCAGAAGGTGACCGTCAATTTCAGCGACGAGTACAAGATGAAGGACTGGCTCAAATTCGGCGTGCAGATGAACGGCGCCTACATGTTACCGGCCGATGCGAAGAACGTGACCGGCGCCATCCATGCGGCTCCGATCTCGCCGATCTACGACGATGCGACGGGCGGCTACTACAAACTGCCTTCGTTCCAGAGTTCGCAGATCTCCAACCCGATGATCGACATCGAGGAGTTCGCCGCCCACAACAAGGCGCAGAACTACCGCTTCGCAGGCAATGTCTACGGCGAGATCAATTTCCTGCCCGAACTGAAATTCCGCGCCGCCTTCTCGATCGACTACCTGTCGAACAATTCGCGGCTCTTCACGCCCGTGAAATACGAATACGATCCCGATCTGGGGACGATCAACGCCCGCAGCGACCGCGAGTCGCTGTCGCAGACGAAGTCCAACACGCTCAATGCGCAGCAGGACTACATCCTCACCTATGCGAAGACCTTCGCCGACAAGCACGACCTGACGCTGATGGCCGGTCTGACGACCAACTTCACCAACTACGAGGAGCTCACCGGCGGCCGCAGCCAGAACGTCGCTTCGGCCGACCTGCCGATTCCGAACGATCCCGACAAGTGGTGGATCTCGTCGATCGGCGACACGGCGTCGGCGACCAACGGCGGCTCGCAGTACCGCAAGTTCACGATGTCGTACCTGTTCCGTGCGCTCTACAACTACAACCGCCGCTACCTGGTCAACTTCTCGTTCCGCCGCGACGGTGCGTCGGTGTTCAAGTACACGGGCAACACGTGGGACAACTTCTACTCGGTCGGTGCCGGATGGATCATGTCCGAAGAGAATTTCATGCGCAACCAGCATGTGATCGACTACTTGAAGATCAAGGGGTCGTACGGCGTGCTGGGTAACCAGAACGTCGGTACCGAGGGCGGCAATTATCCCGCGTTCCCGACGCTCAACTCCTCGAACGCCATCTTCGGCGACAACATCATCTCCTCCTATGCGCAGGCCTATCTGGCGACGAATCTGCGCTGGGAGAAGACCAAGGCGTGGGAAGTGGGCTTCGAGATGCAGATGTTCAACCAGCGCCTGCACATCGAGCCGACCTATTACAGCAAGAAGACCGAAGACCTGATCTGCTACCTCGAATCGTTCATGGGCGCGCAGGACGGTCTGATCAATTCGGGTTCGATCCGCAACCGCGGCTTCGAGCTGTCGGGATCGTGGAGCGACACGATCGGCGACGATTTCCGCTATACCGTTTCGGGTAACCTGACCACGATCGACAACGAGGTGCTCACGTTGGGCAAGACCTACTATCAGGGCGACAAGAGCGTGGCCGTATCGGAACCGGGCAAGCCCATCGGTTATTTCTACGGCTACGAGGTCGAGGGCATCTACCAGAACAAGGCCGACATCGCCTCGTCGCCGGAAAACACGCTGGCGGCCGTGGCTCCGGGCGACCTGAAATTCCGCGATGTCACGGGCGACGGCAAGATCACCGAAGCCGACCGTACGATGATCGGCAATCCTACGCCCGATTTCACCTACGGTTACTCGGTCAACCTGCAATACAAGAATTTCGATCTGGGTATCGACTTCCAGGGTGTCTACGGAAACGAGATCTTCAATACGAGCTTCCTGTCGGCATATGCACAGTATAATTATCATACCAAGCGTCTGGGACGTTGGAACGGCGAGGGCACGTCGAACTGGGAGCCGATTCTCGATTCATCGCGCGCCACGCAGATGATGAATTCGAGCTACTTCATCGAGGACGGCAGTTACCTGCGTCTGAAAAACATCCAGCTGGGTTACAGTTTCGGCGACCGGATCCTCAAGAAGATCCGTCTCAAAGCGCTGCGCGTGTTCATGAACATCGACAACCTGGCCACCTGGTCGCACAACACCGGCTATACGCCCGAGATCGGCGGTACGGCCCTTGCGTTCGGCATCGACACGGGCGACACCTACCCCATGCCGACGACCATTACTTTCGGTGTAAACGTGTCTTTCTAAAACAGCATAACCAATGAAAACGATCATAAGAAATCTGAAACTCTGGATCATCGCCGTCGCGGCGGTCGCATCGGCCGCGTGCAGCGACCTGCTCGACCAACGCCCGCAGGGCCAGTGGACTATCGACGACATCGAAGGCGGCGCCTACTTTTCGCAGGTAATGGCGCTCTACACCAAGGCGCGCCACTACAATATCACGTCGGGTATTCCCGCCTTCGCGGTGCATTACTACCGTTCGGAGGATTCGCGTAAGGGATCGACCACGACCGACGGTGCGGAACATGTGCCGATGTACGAGAATTTTCAGTATTCGGCGGCCAATTCGCTGTTGAATCCTTATTGGACGCAGAACTACGAGATCATCAATGCGGCCAATACCGTGCTCGACCAGATGCAGAAGGCGCAGGAGGCCGGTGAACAGCTCGATGAGGCGGAACTGCAATGCGGCATGGAAGCTCGCTTCTTCCGCGGCTGGTGTTATTTCAATCTGGTGCGTGCCTTCGGCGAGGTGCCGCTCGTCGACTTCGCCATCACCAATTCCGACGAGGCCAATATCCCCAAATCGTCGGTGGACAAGATCTACGAGTTGATCGACGCCGATCTGACGGCGGCCGAAGGGCTGCCCCGCCGCTGGGAGTCGAAATATATCGGGCGGGTCACTTACGGCGCCGCACGTGCGTTGCATGCCAAGACTTACGGCCAGCGCGGTCTGTGGTCGCAGATGTATCAGGCTGCCAAGAACGTGATCGATACCAGGGTCTACAATCTCGACACGCCGTTCGACGAGATTTTCCGCGAAGAGGGCGAAAACTCTTCGGAATCGGTTTGGGAGTTGCAGTGCACGGCCACCGTCGCGCAGCCCGCGACCAACGATCTGGGCAGCCAGTTCTGCCAGGTGCAGGGCTGCCGCGGTTCGGGTACGAGCAATCTGGGCTGGGGCTGGCATATGGCCGACCAGTCGATCGTCGACGTGTTCGAAGAGGGCGATCCGCGCCGCGACGAGACGCTGCTCTACTTCTCGACCCCTTCGAAGCCGTGGCCTGCGATCGCTCCGGAGGCCGGCAACGCCCCCTTCAATGAAAAACTCGTATCGCAGGACGGTTTGGACGGTGACTACTACAACAAGAAAGCCTATTGCAGTCCCAAACTGCGCGAATATTACGGCAGCAACGACGGATTCTGGTACAACATTCGTATGATCCGTTACTCGGACGTGGTGCTGATGGCTGCCGAAGCGGCCTGCGAGATGGGCGGCGAGGCGATGATCGAGGAGGCGCTGGATTATCTGGAACAGGTGCGCGCCCGTGCCCGCGGCACCAATACGAACGTGCTGCCCAAGGTGACGACGACCAACCAGTTGGAGTTGTGCAAGGCGATCCACCATGAACGCCACGTGGAGCTGGCGCTCGAATTCGACCGCTTCTACGATCTGGTGCGCTGGCAGGAGTTCAGTATCGCCGGTGCGGAGGACGGTGCTTCGGCCGTGCTCGGCAACAAGGGCTACACCGCCAAGAACAAATACCTGCCGCTGCCTCAGGAGCAGGTCGACGCCTCGAACGGCGTGCTGGTACAGAATCCCGATTATGCTAATTAAAACAAGTCAGATACCATGAAATTCCTCAGATATTTTCCGTTGATTTTGACGACCGCGGCGCTTTTGTCCCTCGGATCGTGCAAACAGGATTTGGGTCAGGATCCTCCCTTCGACTATCCGGATGAGGGCTCGTCGGGCGTACAGCTTCCCGATCCGCTCTACCATTTGGCCTGCGACGACGATCTGTTCCTCGACGGAACGCTCGCGGGCGAGATGAAGACCTTCACCGGCGAGTCGCCGATGTTCGTCGACGGCAAGTCGGGCAAAGCCTACCAGAACGTCGACGGCCAGGCGCTCATCCTGACGCCCGACGCCGCTTCGACGACAGCGCTCAAATCGTTGGGCAGCTACTCGATTTTCATGTGGATCAAGTTCGACGGTACGAACAAGAATGCAGCGGGTCTCTTCTCCATCGGCAACAAGACGATCGAGGTGGCCGACGTCGCCTTCTTCCTCAACAACGGCAACACGACCACTCCGTCGGAGTTCTTCTTCAAGGGATTCATGCAGGCGACCGGTGCGAGCGGCAAGCCCGATGCGTGGTTCGATGCCGGCGACGACGCCAAGATACAGAATATGGCCGGCGTCTGGGCGCATGTCGGCGTGACCTACGACGCAGGGACCTCGACCATCACGCTCTACCACAACGGCGGGGCGGTCTGCGACCGCGTGTTGAAGGACGGAGCCTTCGGTCCGATGACGTTCGACGAGGTGAGCGGCATCTGCCTCGGCGCCTTCCCGTCGCAGGTCGGCCTGGGTTCGGGTGCCGGTTGGACGGCCGAGGCTTCCTTCTATACGGGAGCCATGGACGAGATCTATCTCTACGATCAGGTGTTGACGCCGGCACAGGTGACGGCACTGTACGAACAGGCGAAATAGCAGGGCTCGATTTCTGCATTGATCGGAAGAGGGGACCGAAATCAGGCCCCCTCTTCTAAAAAAACGACGATATATGAAAGGTTTTCCGTTTTTCAAGCCTCTCCTGCCTGCACTGGTTTTGCTGGGTGTCGGCTGCGGCGGCGATTCGACCGACGACCGCACGCCCGCGGGCGATCAGCTGGCGTTGAGTTCGGTTACGATCGGCGGGCAGAGCGGCCTGTCGGATTTCGATGACGTGTCGCCCGACGCCGAGATCGTGCTCGACTTCACGGCGGCGCTCGACGCGGCGACCGTCGAGGCCAATATCTATCTGCTCGACGCCGGAGGCGCGAAGGTGGACGCCAGCGACGTTTACGACGGCGCGAAGCGCGTCACGCTCAAACCCTCCGCCGGGTTGAACGCGTATGCTTCCTACCGGTTGATCGTCGACAGCGGCCTGAAATCGGCTGCCGGGGAGGCGATCCTGACCGGCAAGGTGATCCGGATCCGGACGGGGCTGGACACGAGCGACAAATTCCCGCAGATTTCCGACGAGGAGCTGCTCACCAAGGTGCAGCAGCAGACCTTCCGCTATTTCTGGGAGGGTGCCGAACCGACGAGCGGCATGGCGCGCGAGCGCACCTCGTCGGGCGCGACGGTCACTACCGGCGGGACGGGCTTCGGCGTGATGGCCATGACGGTGGCTGCCGAGCGCGGTTTCGTGACCCGCAGCGAGGCGTGCCAGCGGGTGCAGCGGATCGTGACCTTCCTTGCGGAGCGGGCGACCCCCTATCACGGCGCCTTCTCGCACTGGATCGACGGCCAGACGGGGCAGACGCTTCCCTTCTCGGCCGATGACAACGGTGCCGATCTGGTGGAGACCGGGCTGTTGTTCCAGGGGTTGCTGACGGCGCGCGCCTACTTCGACGGCGCCGATGCGGCAGAGAGCAAGCTGCGCGCCGACATCACCGCCTTGTGGGAGGCCGTCGAGTGGGATTTCTTCACCAAGGAGGGGACGGAGAAGGTGCTCTACTGGCATTGGAGTCCCGACAAGGGCTGGGCGATGAACATGCCGATACAGGGGTGGAACGAGGCCTTGATCGTCTACGTGCTGGCCGCCTCGTCGCCGACGCATCCCATCGGCCGCGAGGTGTATGCCGAAGGCTGGGCGCGCGGTGGTGCGATGCGTAACGGCAAGTCGTTCTACGATACCGTGCTGCCGCTGGGCGAGGATTACGGCGGCCCTCTTTTCTGGGCCCACTATTCCTTCCTGGGGCTGAATCCCCGGGGACTCTCCGATGCCTATGCCGACTATTGGGAGCAGGTGTGCAACCATACCCGGATCAACTACGCGTATTGCGTAGACAACCCCAAGGGGTATGCCGGTTACGGCGCCGACTGCTGGGGACTGACGGCCAGCGATATTCCCGACGGCTACACCGCCTCGTCGCCGACGAACGACCGGGGAGTCATCGCCCCCACGGCAGCCTTGTCGTCGATGCCCTACACGCCCGACGAGTCGATGGCCGCACTGCGCTTCTTCTACTATAAACTGGGCGACAAGTTGTGGAGCGACTACGGGTTTATCGACGCCTTCGATCTCACGACCGGCTGGTTCGACCGGGGAATGCACATTGCCATCGATCAGGGCCCGATCGTGGTGATGATCGAAAACTACCGCACGGGATTGCCGTGGAACCTGTTCATGTCCGATAAGGATGTGCAGAGGGGACTCGCCGAACTCGGATTTACGGTCGAGGCGGGCAGTTGACGCGTGCCGCCACAAGTGATCCGCGACCGTGAAACTCCGTTTTTCGGGAAGCGAAATATTATACCATAAAAAACAGAGATTACGATATGAAAAAAACACTCATTACTCTGCTGGGCATCGTGCTCTGCGGCGCGGCCGTCGCCGTCGAGAAGCCTGCGGGCGCTACGATGGAGCAGTATGTCGACGCGCTGATGCGCCGCATGACCCTCGAAGAGAAGATCGGCCAGCTCAACCTGCCCAGTGCGGGCGACATCACCACGGGTCAGGCCAAGAGCAGCGACATCGCCGAGAAGATCCGCCGCGGCGAGGTGGGCGGTCTGTTCAATATCAAGGGGGTGGAGAAGATCCGCGACGTGCAGCGCATCGCCGTCGAGGAGAGCCGTCTGGGGATTCCGCTGATCTTCGGCATGGATGTGATCCACGGTTATGAGACGACCTTTCCTATTCCGCTCGGCCTGACGGCCACGTGGGACATGGAGGCCGTCGAGCGTGCGGCCCGTATTTCGGCCGTCGAGGCGAGTGCCGCCGGTATCTGCTGGACTTTCTCCCCGATGGTCGACATTGCGCGCGATCCCCGCTGGGGACGTGCGTCGGAGGGCATCGGCGAAGATCCCTTCCTCGGCAGCGCTGTGGCGCGGTCGTTCGTCTACGGCTATCAGGGGCGTGATCCGATGCATTTTGCCACCGACGAGATCATGGGATGCGTGAAGCACTATGCTCTCTACGGTGCTGCCGAAGCGGGACGCGACTACAATACGACCGACATGAGCCGCCAGCGCATGTACAACGAATATTTCCCGCCCTACAAGGCGGCCGTCGAGGCAGGCGTGGGCAGCGTCATGGCGTCGTTCAACGAGGTCGACGGGATTCCCGCCACGGCCAACCGCTGGCTGATGACCACCGTGCTGCGCGAGCAGTGGGGCTTCGAGGGCTTCGTCGTCACGGACTACACGGGCATCTACGAGATGATCGCGCACGGTCTGGGCGATCTGAAAGAGGTGTCGGCGCGCGCCGTCGAGGCGGGTGTCGACATGGACATGGTGAGCGAGGGTTACCTGGGAACCTTGCAGCAGTCGCTCGAAGAGGGGCGTATCCCGCTGTCCGATATCGACCGCGCGTGCCGCCTGGTGCTCGAAGCGAAATTCAAGCTGGGACTTTTCGACGATCCCTACCGTTACTGCGATCCGCAGCGCGCCGCCACGCAGATCTATACGCCCGCACACCGCGCCGAGGCGCGCCGTATCGCGGGCGAGAGCTTCGTGTTGCTGAAAAACGAAGGCGACGTGCTGCCGCTCCGGCGCGAGGGAACGATCGCCGTGGTCGGCCCGCTGGCCGCTTCGCGCGCGAACATGCCCGGCACGTGGAGCGTCGCTACCGACCTCACGAAGCCGCTGACGCTCGTCGAAGGGTTGCAGCAGGTGGCCGGCGAAGGGGTGAAGATCCTCTATGCCAAGGGCAGCAACGTGATCCGCGACGAGGAGCAGGAGCGCTATGCCACGATGTTCGGGCGCGATATTCCGCGCGACGGCCGCACCGACAAGCAGTTGCTCGACGAGGCGCTCGCCGCGGCGGCCGAGGCCGATGTGGTGGTCGCCGCGCTGGGCGAGGCTTCGGAGATGAGCGGCGAGAGCAGCAGCCGGTCGCAGATCGGCATTCCCGACGTGCAGCAGGAGTTGTTGAAGGCGCTCGTGGCGACGGGCAAACCCGTCGTGCTGGTACTCTTCACGGGGCGCCCGCTGACGCTCGAATGGGAGGCCGAGCACGTGCCTGCGATGCTCAACGTATGGTTCGGCGGCACGCAGGCGGCCGAGGCGATCGGCGACGTACTCTTCGGCGACGTCAACCCGTCGGGCAAACTTCCCGCGACCTTCCCGCGCAGCGTGGGGCAGATACCGCTCTTCTACAACCATAAGAATACGGGACGTCCGCTGTTGGGCGACAAGTTCGAGAAGTTCCGCAGCAACTATCTCGATGTGCCCAATACGCCGCTCTATCCCTTCGGCTACGGTCTGTCGTATACGACCTTCGACTACGGCGACGTGCGCCTTTCGGCGTCGGAGATGACCGCCGACGGGTCGATCGAGGCCACCGTGCGCCTGACGAACAGCGGCCGGCGCGACGGCGTGGAGGTCGTGCAGCTCTACATCCGCGACAGGGTGGGTTCGTCGACCCGTCCCGTGCAGGAGCTCAAAGGCTTCCAGCGTGTGGCGCTCAAAGCGGGCGAGAGCCGCGACGTAAGTTTTACGATCGACGTCTCGCTGCTCAAATATTACGATTTCGACCTGCGGTACGTGGCCGAGCCGGGCGAGTTCGACGTGATGATCGGCGGCGCGAGCGACGCGGTGAAGCAGGCAAGTTTCACTCTGAAATAACCTTCGCGGCATGAAGACGATCAAACGGATTACGGCGGCCGTGGCGGCGCTCGCTCTGGCGGGCGTCGTCGCGGGCTGCGCGCAGCGTCCCGCAGCGACGCTTTCGGACGAGGCGTTGCTGGACAGTGTCGAGCGGCGTACGTTCGATTATTTCTGGTCGGGCGCCGAGCCCAACAGCGGCCTTGCGTGCGAACGGATCAACATGGACGGCATCTATCCCGAAAACGACGAGACGGTCGTGACGACGGGCGGCAGCGGCTTCGGCATTCTGGCGCTTATCGCCGGTATGGAGCGCGGCTACGTCACCCGTGAACAGGGGATCGAACGCTTCGAACGCATCGTCTCGTTCCTCGAACGTGCCGACCGCTTCCACGGCGCCTGGCCCCATTGGATCGAGGGCCGGACGGGCCGCGTGAAACCCTTCGGCAAGAAGGACAACGGAGGCGATCTGGTGGAGACGGCCTTTCTGGTGCAGGGGCTGCTGGCCGCGCATCAGTATTTCGCGCAGGGCAACGAGCGCGAGCAGGCGCTCGCACAGCGTATCGATACGTTGTGGCGCGGCGTCGAGTGGTCGTGGTATCGCAACGGGCAGAACGTCCTCTACTGGCATTGGAGTCCCGAATACGGGTGGGAGATGAATTTCGCCGTACACGGGTTCAACGAGTGTCTGGTGATGTATATTCTGGCGGCCGCTTCGCCGACCTATCCGATCGACCGCGAGGTCTATACCGAGGGGTGGGCCGAGAACGGGGCGATCGTCGACGAGCACGAGGTCGAGGGTTACCGCCTCCGCCTGCGGTATCAGGGCGTCGAGGCCGGTCCGCTCTTCTGGGCGCACTACTCCTTCCTCGGGCTGGATCCGCGCGGGCTGAGAGACGACTACTGCGAGGACTATTTCGGCGAGATGCGCGACTATTCGCTCATCAACCGTGCCTACTGCATCCGCAATCCCCGGCACTACAAGGGTTACGGCAAGGATTGCTGGGGGCTGACGGCCAGTTATTCGACGGCGGGGTATGCGGCGCACGCTCCCGTCGAGCGCGAGGATCGCGGCGTGATCGCCCCCACGGCGGCGCTTTCGTCGATCGTCTATACGCCCGAGGAGTCGATGGATGTGATGCGTTACCTCTACGGGCCGCTTCACGAGAAAGTATGGGGGCCTTACGGCTTCTACGATGCGTTCAGCCAGACCGACGACTGGTATCCGCAGAAGTATCTGGCCATCGATCAGGGGCCGATCGCGGTGATGATCGAGAACCACCGTTCGGAGTTGTTGTGGCGGCTCTTCATGAGCCACCCCGACGTGCAGAACGGTTTGCGGAAGCTGGGCTTCGATTCGCCCGTGCTGCAATAAGGGGCGAAGCAGGATTTTTTGAGACGGGACGCATCGGTCGGTGCGTCCCGTTTTTTCAGATCGAACAGAAGAACGTGACCAGGAAGGGAACGCTGAAATCGGTGACGCAGCCGTGGAAGATCGCTACGACGGCATACTGCGGCCCTGCGACGCGGGTGAGGATCGGGAGGGTGGTATCGAAGGTCGTGGCGCCGCCCGACGAAATCGCGGCCAGCGGCCCGAAACGGCCCGCTACCCACGGTGCGGCCAGCAGCGTGAAGAGTTCGCGCAGGACGTTGCAGAGCAGAGCGACCGTTCCCAGTTCGACGCTGCGCAGTTCGGAGATGAAGATGCTCGACAGCGAATAGTAGCCGAATCCCGCGCCGACGGCCATGGCGTCGGCCGGCGGTACGGTGTGCAGCAGCGGCGATGCGAGCGCCGCTCCGGCCAGCGTTCCGACGACGGTGCAGATGGGCAGCAGCGCCATGCGGCGGTCGAGCGAGCGGATACGCTCGACGAGCGTGGCGTCGTGTCCCAGCGACACGCCGACCGAGAACATCAGCCCGTAGAGCATGTAGGTGCTTACGGGCGAGGAGGCTGCGGTAGCCGGAATCCATCCCGCGATGCCGAAAATCGCTCCGGCTGCGAAGAAGGCGACGATCACCAGACTGCCGCTCAGTGCGGCGAAGGCCGGCGGAGCGGGTGCGGCGGAGTCGGTCGCGCCGGTGCGTCTGCCGCCGATCGACCGCCACAGCAGCCAGGCGCAGGCGATGCTTCCCGCCAGCGCTCCCGTGCAGAGGACGAGCGCCTGCACGCCGAGCGTGGCCAGCGACCGCATGACCTCTTCGTTGCCGCCCACTTCCGTTCCCAGCATGAAGAGCAGCAGCCAGATGATGAACGTGATGACGCTGCCGAGCGCACGGAGCGGTCGGCGGCGCAGCAAGCGGCCCGTGAGGATGCCGCCGAAGAGGACAGCGAACAGAATCAACATCGGCAGTGCGGAATTTTGCGTGCAAAAATAGGAAAAAAAGCCGACGGCCGCAAGCTGTGCGCCTGCGGCCGTCGGAATGAGGTGCGTCGTTAACGGACGTCGAAACGGAAGCGGATCGTCCGGCGGTACGCTTCGCCGGGGCGCAGTTCGGCCGAAGGGAAATCGGGGCGGTTCGGTGCGTCGGGGAAACCCTGGCACTCGATCGCCACGCCGTCGTAGTCCGCGTAGGGCCGGCCGCTCTTCGAGAGCCGGCGAGCCAGTTGCCCGTGTAGACCTGCACGCCCGGCTGTGTGGAGCGGACGCTGAGCCGCCGACCCGATTTCGGGTCGTACAGTTCGGCCACGGTCATCTCCTCGTCCGCGCGCCAGTCGTCGACGGCCCAGCAGTTGTCGTAGCCTTTGCCGTAGCGCAATGCGGGGAAATCGGCGCGAATGTCGCGGCCGAGCGGTTTGGACGTGCGGAAGTCCATCGGCGTGCCGGCGACGCCGGCGAGTTCGCCCGTGGGAATCAGCGTTTCGTCGGTCGGCAGCCAGCGCGAGGCGCGGAGCCGCAGCTCGTGGCCGAGCACCGATCCTGCGTTCTCGCCCGCGAGGTTCCAGTAGGAGTGGTTCGTCAGGTTGACGATCGTGGGGGCGTCGCACGCGGCTTCGAGTAGGACGGTCAGGCAGCAGTCGTCGTCCCACGCATAGGCGATGCGCGCCGTGAGCGTACCCGGGTAGCCCTCCTCGCCGTCGGGGCTGGTGCGGGTGAAGGCCACGCCGTCGCCGGTCGTTTCACCCTGCCACAGGCGGTTGGCGAATCCCGTCGGGCCGCCGTGCAGGTGGTTGGGGCCGTTGTTGACGGTCAGCCGGTACTCCTTGCCGTCGAGCGTGAAGCGCCCTCCGGCGATCCGGTTGGCGAAACGGCCGGGCGTCTTGCCGAAGCAGGCGCCGTCGCCGACGTAATCGGCGTAGGCGCGGTACCCCAGCGCCACGTCGGCCATGCGCCCTTCGCGGTCGGGAACGACGACGGCCGTGACGCCAGCGCCGATGTTGCACACGTCGACGTAGGCCCCCGCGGCGTTCGCGAGGCGGAAGACCTCGATTTGGCCCTGCGCGTGGGGTTCGGTGCGGATCTTCGAGACGTCCATCGCGCTAAAAGAGTTTGGCGGGGTATTCGCCCGCGTCGACGAGCGCACGGATTTTGTCGACCACGCCCTGACGGTCGGCTGCGTAGGTCACGCCGAACCACTTGGCCGTGGTGTCGAGCACCTCGACCGTCGCCGTGCCTTCGGTGATGAGTTTGTTGACCATCAGCGGGATGTAATACTCGGCTTTGGGGTTGTCGATGTTGGCGCGCAGGAACTCCTTGAAATACTCCTCCGAGTAGCGGAAGTAGTCGGGCGTGAAGCCCCACATGTTCATCGAGACGGGGGTATTGTCGTCGGTGGTGGTCGGCTGTCCGTCGTCGCCCGTGAAGGTGATGCGGCCGTCGACGCGGGCGATATCCGTCCGTTCGACCACACCCGTCAGGTAATTGTTCGCATCGGTTCGGCAGATGCCGCGCGCCACGGTGCCGCTCTCTGAGAGGGTGTTGCCCACGCGGTAGCCCACCATGCAGTAGCGGTTCTGTCCGTCGGCTTTCGACAGCCACTGACCCAGTACGCGGAAGCCGTCGCGGCCGTAGAAGTCGTCGGCGTTGATGACGGCGAACGGTTCGCGGATGACCGCCTTGCCCATCAGCACGGCGTGGTTCGTACCCCATGGCTTGGTGCGTCCTTCGGGGCGGACGAAGCCCTCGGGCAGGTCGTCGACCGACTGGAAGACCACCTCGACGGGGATGTGGTTTTCGTATTTGGAGAGGATCTTCGTGCGGAAATCCGCTTCGAAATCCTTGCGGATGACGAAGACCACCTTGCCGAAGCCGCCGCGGATGGCGTCGAAGATCGAGTAGTCCATGATCGTCTCGCCGTTGGGGCCGAGACCGTCCAGCTGTTTGAGACCGCCGTAGCGCGAGCCCATGCCTGCGGCCAGTACGAAAAGTGTAGGTTTCATATCGAATCTGTGATTGAATTGCATCGGGGAGGGTTAGTTCATGCCGCGCACGTGTTTTTCCCAGGCCCAGGCCGAGCGGAGCGTCTCTTCGAGAGGCCGTTCGGCCTTCCAGCCCAGTTCTTTGTTGGCGCGCTGCGTGTCGGCCCAGACCGCCTTCACGTCGCCGGCCCGTCGCCCGACGATCTTGTAGTTGAGCGTCAGCCCGTTCGCCCGTTCGAAGCCCTTCACCAGTTCCAGGACTGAGACAGGCGTGCCCGTGCCGATATTGAAAATCTCGTAGGCCTCCTTCATCCGCCGCTGCGTCATGCGGTCGACCGCGGCTACGTGGGCTTTGGCCAGGTCGACGACGTCGATGTAGTCACGCAGGCAGGTGCCGTCGGGCGTGTCGTAGTCGTCGCCGAAGATCGAAAGGCATTCGCGCAGTCCGGCGGCCGTCTGGGTGATGTAGGGCACCAGATTCTGCGGCACGCCGCGCGGCAGTTCGCCGATGAGCGCCGAGGGGTGGGCGCCGATGGGGTTGAAGTAGCGCAGCGCGATGCCGTGCAGGCCCTCGTAGGCCGCGCAGCAGTCGTGCAGGATGTCTTCGGCCATCTGCTTCGTGTTGCCGTAGGGCGAGGTGGCGGGTTTGCGGGGCGTCTGCTCCGTGACGGGCAATGTGTCGGGCTCGCCGTAGACCGTCGCCGACGACGAGAAGAGGATGTTCGGCCGGCCGAACTCCTTCATCAGCGCGCAGACGTTCATGAACGACGCGAGGTTGTTGCGGTAATATTTGAGCGGTTCGGCGACCGACTCGCCGACAGCCTTGTAGGCGGCGAAATGGATGACGGAGCCGAAATCGTATTTTTCGAAGACACGTCGCAGCGCCGCTTCGTCGCAGGTGTCGACCCGCTCGAAGGGAACGTCGACACCCGTGATGCGCCGCACACCCTCGACGGCCTCCGCCTCCGAGTTGGAGAGGTTGTCGATGATGACCGCGTCGTATCCGGCGGCGATCAGTTCCACGGCGGTATGCGAGCCGATGTATCCGGCACCGCCCGAAATCAGTACAGTCTCTTTTGCCATAATCCGAGGATAAGTTGTTGTGCGACAGATGTTCGTTTCAGCCGATCGGTTATTCCATGTCGAAGGTGAATTGGTCGTAGTCGGCCGTGCGCCACGCCTTGTCGCAGGTGACGGGCGAAAGGGCGAACATCGGCGAGAAGGTCCGCACCGATACGGTCCGTCCGTCGGGCAGGAATTCCAGGATGCGCAGCCAGCAGTCGCCGCCGTTGCCGTGCCACTGTCCGTCGGCCGTCTGGGCGTTGAACATCATCTGCGCAACCGATTTGCCGGCGGCGTTCTTGTCCGTGCGGAAGCCGACCGTCTCGAAGTAGTCCGTCGTGGGGTGGCATTCGTGGCCGCAGATGACCAGCCGGATGTTCGACGACGGATAGACGAGCTTGTCCCAGATCGCCTGCTGGTAGTTGGCGTCGGTCAGTTCGTAGGGCTCCGTTTTCTTGCGGTTGCCCTTCCATGCGATGAACGAGTGGGTCAGCAGGATCACCCGCGTGTTCGCATACCTGGGTTCCGCAACCAGTTTGCGCGCCCATTCGATCGCTTCGTCGCGCGGCGCGAATTCGAGCGATACGACCAGCAGATCGCCCCACGTGTCGGTGTGGAACTCGTAGGCGGCGTTCTCCAACGTGGGGATTCCGTGCGCGTTGTTGCATACCGATACGATTTTGTGACGCCAGCACTCGTTGCGCGTCATCGGGAAGTAGTCGGGGAAGCGCGACAGGCGGTTCTCCGACTTGGTGTATCCGTAGTCGTGGTTGCCCGTGCAGACGACGTAGGGCAGCTTGTTGTCGAGCCGCTCGAAGGCGCGCGACGCGGCCCGCCACTGCTCGGCGCTGGTCTGGTCGGTCTTGCGGAAGGCCAGCGGGATGGCTGTTTCGTTCTGTTCGACCAGATCGCCCGTGCAGAGCGCCGTGAGGATGCGCAGCGAGTCGATCTCGCGGGCGATCCATGCCGTCTGCAACTCGAACAACGGCTGGTTGGCGGCGAACTTGGTGTAGCTCTGCGGGTCGGGAATGACGATGACAGAGAAGGAATTCGGGTCGCTCAGGCGGGCGCGCAAGGGGTAGTTCTGGGCTTGCAGCGACAGCGTGCCGGCGAGCAGAGCGAAAAGGAAGATCGTTTTTCTCATGTAACGGGATGGTTTGAATCAGTCGATTTTATGTGCGCCGTCCGAGATGACGACGGGATAGACTTTGGGTTCGTGGCCGAACCGCTCGGTGAATTTGCGTTTGGCCGTGGCGATGAAATCGGCGAAGAGGTCGTCCTTTACGAGGTTGATCGTGCAGCCGCCGAAGCCGCCGCCCATCATGCGTGCCCCCGTGACGCCGCATTCGCGGGCCACGTCGACCAGGAAGTCGAGCTCCTCGCACGATACTTCGTAGTCCTTCGACAACCCCTCGTGCGTGGCGTACATCCGCTCCCCGACGGTGGCGTAGTCGCCACGCTGCAAGGCGTCGCAGACGTCGAGCACACGCCGTTCCTCGCCGATCACGAAGCGTGCACGGCGGTAGTCTTCGTCGGAGATCTCATCGCGGATCGCATCGAGCCGCTCCATCGTGGCGCCGCGCAGAAACTCCTGTCCCAGCATCTTCGCCACGCGCTCGCCGATGGGGGTGCCGCGGCGGTAGGTGTGCAGATCCACGTCGTTCAGCTCGCCGAAGGTGATCGTTTCGCGGGACGCCAGCGGATGGTCGTCGCGCACGTAGAGGGCCAGCTCGCAGTGCTTCACCGGGAAGTAGGCGATGTCGGGCTCGTTGTCGCGCTTGCCGCAGAAGGCCACATCCAGCGTGCCC
>ERZ773224.2514-NODE-2514-length-18979-cov-47.077838_pt1 | contig 18979 bp, 18 predicted proteins | sample MGYA00580526_ERZ773224 | MGnify/ENA primary metagenome ERZ773224 (study PRJEB29015, sample SAMEA2737743) | human gut metagenome | biome: human gut; feature: human-associated habitat; material: faeces | place: China | collected 2012 ... | reverse complement strand
GCAGCTGCCGGAGCGGTGCTTAAGCCGCAAGGCGGGAATTGTGCGGTGTTGCCCATAGCAAAGCAGAAAGGCAGGGGTTCCCATGACAGCACAATTCCGGTATGTAGCAGGCCACATTGAAGTTTATTCCGCAACGGGCGAGTTCCTTTTTTCCGCCGATACCATGCAGGAGGCATGGGAGGACTACCAAGACGAAATGTCCGCGTGACGCGTACAGGTGCAGCTGCAAAATATACAAAATAACGAAATAGCTTATAATATACAAAAAACTTTTGTAAGATTGTACAAAGCGTGCATTGCAAAATCCCCCTGCGCTGGATATAATAAAGACAGAAAGGAGATGGGGTTGCAATGTTGAACCTTCGTTCGTTTGCAAAGTGGGTACGTGGTATTCTGGACAGTGAGGAAGCCTATAACCTGCCGGAAGATGTCTACAACGACGTGATCCCCTCCGGCGTTCATGACTTCTGCCGCTTCGACCGGGAGTACTAAGACGGTACCGTATCGTTCTCGACGATTGGACCCGCACACGGTAATGGTGCGCAGAAGGATGCGGCTCTGACCGGAATTTACCACGAATAGGGCATAAATAAGATATGGATGATTGATTCACCATAATACTGTTTGTTGCACCTTGAAACAAGCAAGCAGGCACCAGGCCACCCACCCGGTGCGCAGCCCCTCCGGCAATGGTTATGCCGGAGGGGTTGTTTTTTTTTGCAAAATTTAGTATCCTTAAAACGTATTGCTTATTGCAGGGTACAATTTTGCACCCCAAAACGATTGTGAGGTACGCCGTGGAACTGACCCCTTACGCAATTTTTGATATGGATGGCACCCTGTTGTGCTCCACCGGCATGTGGGACCATGTAACGGACCGCATCCTTGCAAAATATGGCAAAACCATCACCCATGAACAGCGCATGGCCAACATGACCCTTACGGTGGAAGGAACCGCCGCGATGTTTGTGCAGCAGCTTGGCGTGCCGCTGACGGAGCCTGAATGCGCAGAGCTGATCCGTGCCGAAGCGCGGTACGGCTATGCGCAGGAAGCCACCGTAAAGCCGGGCGTTGAGCAGGTGCTGGCAGCCATGCACGCACGCGGTGTGCGCATGTGCGTGGCATCCGGCACCGAAACACCGCTGATCGAAGCCGCGCTGACCTCCCACGGGCTGATGCGCTGGTTTGAATTTGCGGTGGACTGCAAGAACCCTGACGGCAAAAAGAAGCCGGATGTATATCTGGATGCTTTGCACCGTTTTGGCGTGCAGAACCCCGTGCAGGCAACCGTGTTTGAGGATTCCCCCGTGGGGATTGCCACCGCACGCGCCGCAGGTTTCGCCACCGTTGGCATTTATGATGAACCAATGGCAGAGTTCTGGCCGCAGATTACCCAAACGGCGGATTTTGCCAGCCGCACCTGGCAGGACTGGCTGCAAAATGTGCAGCAGACCGGCCCCGTACCCCACAAATAAGCATGAAACTATAAGAATTGAGGCCTGTTATGAAGCTGATCACCTTTACCGTACCGTGTTATAATTCCGCAGCCTATATGGACCGCTGCGTAGAAACGCTGCTACCCGCCGGGGAGGAGGCCGAGATCATCCTTGTAGATGACGGCTCCAAGGACGACACCGGCAAAATTGCCGATGCCTATGCTGAAAAATACCCCAACATCGTCAAGGTCATCCACCAGGAAAACGGTGGCCATGGCGAGGGTGTCAATCAGGGCATCCGCAACGCAAGCGGTATGTACTTCAAAGTCGTGGACTCTGACGACTGGTTGGATGCCGAAGCTCTGCAAAAGGTCATGCAGACCTTGCGCGGTTTTGCCGCCATGGAGCAGCCGGTGGACCTGCTGATGTGCAACTATGTGTACGAGCATGTGGTGGATAACACCCACCACACCGTCAGCTACAAGAGTATTCTACCGCAGGACCGTGTGTTTGCCTGGGATGAGATCGGCCATTTCCCGCCGAGCCAGAACATTTTGATGCACACCGTCATCTACCGCACCCAGATCCTGCGTGACAGCGGCTTGGAGCTGCCCAAGCATACCTTCTATGTTGATAACGTGTTCGTCTACCAGCCGCTGCCGCTCTGCCAGCGTCTGTACTATATGGATATTGACCTGTACCGTTACTTTATTGGCCGTGATGACCAGAGCGTGAATGAGAGCGTGATGGTCAAGCGCGTGGACCAGCAGTTGCGCGTGACCAAGATCATGATCGACGCGGTGGATTTGTATGCTCTGCCGGAAAGCCAGAAAAAGCTGCGCGCCTACATGTTCAACTATCTGTCCATGATGATGGCGATCTCCAGCGTGTTCCTGACGATGGATGGCCGCCCGGAGGCTTTTGAAAAAAAGACCGAGCTGTGGCAGTACCTGAAAAACCACGATGAGCGCGTGTACAACAAGTGCCGCCATTCCGTCGCCGGTGCCTGCAACCTGCCCGGTACGCTGGGTCACAAGATCACCCTGTGGGGCTACCATGTGGCGCAAAAAATCTTTAAGTTCAACTAAATAATAACAAGCAACGGGGGGCTGCCTGGCAGCTCCCCGTTGTTTGTTATTACAGGATTTAGGGCAATACCGCATAATTCTAAGTACCGATACGGCGAGCGAGGTGCGGCAGATGCCAAGCCAAAAGCGCAGATAATACTGGATGCTGCAAAGGTGAGCGCCGCCAGTGGCGGAAACAGCGAACCGAAGCAGGGGCAGCGGTCGCAGAGTGCGAGGGGCTTTTGCCCCCGAAGCACGATGCGGGTACCGCAACCCGACATTATCGAGCATTTTGGCAACGCAGATGCCGTGCCGCAGCTGCCGGAGCGGTGCTTAAGCCGTAAGGCGGGAATTGTGCGGTGTTGCCGTAGAGCATAAAACAAAAGAAAGGATATCACCGTGAAAATAGCCGAAGTTTCTGCCCGGCCCCCGCAGTTGGTCCAACAGCTGGTGGAGGTATGGCAGCGCTCTGTGCAGGCAACCCACCTGTTTTTGTCTGCGCCGGAAATTGCCGCTATCCGTACTTATGTTCCGCAGGCCCTGTGCGGGGTGGAACACCTGATTGTTGCGCAGGATGAAAGCGGCACACCGGTCGGCTTTATGGGCGTGCAGGAGAACCGGCTGGAAATGCTCTTTCTGGACCCGGAGGCGCGCGGCCAGGGCCTTGGTGCCCGCCTGCTGTGCCTTGGCATGGAGCAGTACGGCGTGAGTGAGCTGACCGTGAACGAGCAGAACCCGGCGGCAGCCGGTTTTTACCGGCACATGGGCTTTGCCGTATACCGCCGCAGTGAGCTGGATGAACAGGGCGGCCCGTACCCGATTTTGTATATGCGGCGGGGGTAAAGCACTGCTCGGCATTGCCCTACGGAGCGCGCGCCAAAATTCTTTCTATTCTTATGGCGTGCAGGCCTGTTTCGTGTTATACTGTATTCATATATTTATAAATGGAAAGGCAGAGAGTTATCATGTATCAGCAAGGCGATAAAATGCTGGAAGTGCGGGAGCTGCTTGTAAAAGCGTTTGCCACCGCGTGGAAAAACAGCGACCAGAGCACCGACCGCGATACTTACATCAACAGCAGCATTACCGTGATCGATTCCATGCAGGTGCAGCCGGAAATGATTTACGCCGAAGAAGGCCAGGGCCTGACCGACGGCGAGGAACTGGACCACCTGGCAGACCTGGTGCGTGCCGATGGCACCTGGGTGTATTACGGCGTTCCGGCGGAGAACTTTTTTATTGTTACCTGGATGCCGGATGCCGAAGCAGCTGAAGCTAAGATTGCCGCCTTGCGTGAGGAAGGCGATTGTGTGGCCTGCTGCGTAGACCTTGCCGAAGAATGGAACTTTGGCTGATAAATTGCCGTGCGGCTGAAATACTTGCAGAGGGGAAGTGACCGCCTTGTCTGGCCATGAACCGCAAATCAAAATCAGCATTCCCGCGGCGGCATCCCGCCTGTTGGGGGCACTGCGCCGCGCCGGGTTTGAAGCCTATGTCGTAGGCGGCTGCGTGCGGGACAGCCTGCTGGGGCGTACCCCCGGCGATTGGGATATATGCACCTCTGCCAGACCGGAACAGGTGCGGACGGTGTTTTCCGCCTACCGCCAGATCTTAACGGGGGAAAAGCACGGTACCGTTGCCGTCATCGTGGGCGGCACCCCCTACGAAATCACCACCTACCGTGTGGATGGCCAGTACCATGACAGCCGCCACCCGGATGCCGTGCAGTTTGTGCCGCAGGTGCAGCCGGATCTTGCCCGGCGGGATTTTACCATCAACGCCATGGCTTATGCCCCCGGCGAGGGACTGATCGACCTGTACGGCGGCCGCAGTGACCTGCACGCCTGCCTGATGCGCTGCGTGGGCGACCCGGAAGAACGTTTTGCCGAGGACGCCCTGCGCATCCTGCGCGCGGTGCGGCTGGCCGCCCAGCTGGATTTTGCTCTGGAGGAAGCCACCGAGTGCGCCGCGCTGGACATGCGACAGAGCATCCAGAATATTTCCGCCGAACGCATTTATACCGAGCTGGATAAGCTGCTGGCCGCCCCCGCTGCGGGCAAAGTGTTGAGCTGCTATGGCAGAATTCTTGCCGGGGCGGTGCCGGAGATTGAGCCATGCATCGGCTGCACCCAGCCGGGGCGCTGGCACTGCTATGATGTGTGGCAGCACACCGCCGTGGCGGTGGAACTGCTGGATGTGGCGGGCATGGACGATAAAAATGCCCGCATTCTGCGGTGGAGTGTTTTTCTGCATGATCTGGCCAAGCCGGAATGCCGCACCGTCGGCCCGGACGGCGCGGCGCATTTCCCCGGCCACAACCAGGCCGGAAGTAAAATGGCGCGCAGCATCCTGCTGCGGCTCAAGGCGCCTACTTATCTTGTGGAAAGCGCCAGCGCGCTGGTTGCTATCCACGATGGTGCCCTGCCCAGCGATGATGCCGGTATCCTGAACATGCTGAACCGCTATGGTGCCGCATTTTTGCAGCGCCTTTGCCGCCTGAAGCTCGCGGATCTTGCCGCCCATGCCCGCAATGCGGGAGTGATGCAGCGCGAACAGCAGGTGCGCGCTTTTGAGGGACGGATGCTGGAACTTTCGGCTACCGCCTGTTATACGGTAGGGCAGCTTGCCGTGAACGGGGCCAGCCTGATGGATGCAGGCATCGCCCCCGGTCCCGCGGTGGGTAAGGCGCTGAACACCTTGCTGCGCGCCGTGATGGAGGGCCGCCTGCCCAACGAGAAAGCTGCCCTGCTGGCCGCGCTGGAAAAGGAGGGCCTGCTGTGATTTACGGCATTGGCACAGACCTGTGTGATGTGGGCCGGATTGAAAAGAGCATTGCCCGCCCGGCATTTTTGCAGCATGTGTATACCCCGGCGGAGCAGGAGTTCATTGTCGCCCATACGGGCAAGAAGCAGGCGGAAACCGCCGCGGCCAACTTTGCTGCAAAAGAAGCATTTTTGAAAGCCTGCGGCACCGGCCTTTCCGGGTTCTCCATGGCGGAAATCGCCGCCCTGCGCCAGCCAAGCGGTGCGCCTTACCTGGAATTTACCGGTAAAGCCGCCCGTTTCATGGCGCAGAACCATTTGCAGGCTCATTTGAGCTTGACCCATGAGGCCGGCCTTGCCGGTGCGTTTGTGGTGTTGGAACGGGTGGAGTGATACATGGTTTGCCGCAAGCAGTAAAGCACGGCAAAGCATTTGTGTGGTTTGCGGTACATTTCAAGGCCCCTCCCCGCCGCATGGAAACCTTGCTGATTGCAGCAAACGCTGCAAATCATTTGTAGGGGGCGATGCTTGCTGTCCCGCATGTTGGGCATATGGCAACCACTTGCATTCCCCGCCAGATAGAATCGCAATGCTTTTTTGCCCCACCGATTCATGATTAAAATAAAGCCTCCCTGCTTATACTGTAAACAGAACGCATTGCAGTATCAGCAGGGAGGTTTTGTTATGGAAGTGCACAGAGGTGAAGTGTTTTACGCAGATCTCAGCCCGGTGGTTGGGTCGGAGCAGGGGGGAGTCAGGCCGGTACTTATCATTCAGAACGATATCGGCAACCGGCACAGCCCCACCGTGATCGCTGCCGCCATCACCAGCAGGCAGGATAAAAACCGCCTGCCCACCCATATCGGCGTGCGGGCCAACCGCTGCGGCCTGGCCAAAGACAGCATTGTGCTGACCGAACAAATTCGCACACTGGATAAACGCCGCCTGAGGGAGCGCGCCGGGCGCATTCCGGAAGATGACATGCGCCGCGTGGATGAAGCACTGGGCGTTTCGATGGGGCTGCACGACCAGCCAGTGGCCCAAAGCACCCATATGGACGGCGGATATTTTTGAAAATCAAATCAGTTCTTCCAGAATGGCATTCTGCACGATCATGCCACTCGGCGTCAGCCGCAGGGTATCGCCATCCAGCACAGCATAGCCGCTGGCGGCGCAGTGGCGCAAAAATGCCATCTGGCCGGCATCGAACCGAACGCCGTACCGGGCCGCATACTCGGTCAGATTCAGCCCGCTGCAAAGGCGCAACTGCATGATTAGGTAATCCTCGGCGTTGCAGGGGCCTTCGTACTGCTCTTGAACAGTCCCGGCAATAAAAGCAGCGGTGTCATTGGGCCAAAAGCGGCGCACACTGCCCAGGCAGCTGTGGGCCGCCGGACCAATGCCCCAGTAATCTTTACAGTTCCAATACAGCAGATTGTGCCGCCCTTCGTGGCCGGGGCAGGCAAAGTTGCTGATCTCGTATTGCCGGTAGCCCTCCTGCGCCAGACGCTGCACGGCGTACAGGTAAAACTCCGCGGCGGCGTCGGCATCCGGCAGGCCCGGCGGCGGGTTGCGGCCAAAGGCGGTGCCGGGCTCGATCTTGAGCAGGTAGGCCGAAATATGGGTGCAGCCACCCGCCTGCAGCAGGGCAAGGGTTTTATCAAACTCCGCGGTGGAATAATAGGGCAGCGCCAGCATAATATCCCCGCAGATCTCCCGGAAGCCTGCCTCCCGCGCCCAGGCAAACGCCTGCGCGGCGGCAGCAGCGGTGTGGGTGCGGCCCAGGCGGCGCAACTGGGCGTCGTCTGCGCTCTGTACCCCAAAGCTGATGCGGGTTACCCCGGCGGCTGCAAAACCAGCCAGATTTTCCGGCGTCACTACATCGGGGTTGGCTTCCAGCGTGATCTCCGCACCTGGCAGCGGGGCGGCGGCTTTGATCAGTCGGTGCACCTGGTCCGGCCGCAGCAGGGCGGGGGTGCCGCCGCCAAAATATAACGTGTCCGGCCTGCGGGAGCTTTTGGAAAGTTCGCGCAGCAGTGCGGTTACATATTCATCCGGCACCCCGCGCGTGCCGGGGGCAGAGTAAAAATCACAATAGCGGCATTTGCTGCGGCAGTAAGGGACGTGCAGGTAAATGCCGTAAGTATCGGGGTTGGGCAAGGCATGGCTCCTTATCTTGCAAAAATGATAGGGCAACACCGCACAATTCCCGCCTTGCGGCTTAAGCACCGCTCCGGCGGCTGCGGCACCTCGCTCGCTGTATCGGCACTTAGAATTATGCGGTATTGCCTTAAAATAGGGCAGGAACGGAAAAGTGTAATAGAGAATTCACATATCGATAACACATTTCACTCAATACAGAGTATATAATAGAATCAGCCAAAAAGAAAGGGGTCTGTTTTATGGACCAGAAATATTATAATATCTCCTATGCCGAAAGTCCGTTCGGCACGTTAAACCAGTATGTGACCCGCACCTACGGCTGGATGGCCGCCGGTTTGCTGGTTACCTTTGCAACGGCATTGCTTACTGTTACCACCCCGCTGTTTGAGCTGATGTTCAGCACCGGCCTGGTATTCCTCCTGAGCATTGCGGAGCTGGTGTTGGTTGCGGTTCTGTCCGCCAGGGTGGAACGCCTACAGCCCACCACCGCAACGGGGCTGTTCTTCGCCTATGCGGTGCTGAACGGCATCAACCTGAGCACCTACTTTATCATCTATGATCTTTCCACGCTGATTCTGGCGTTCTTGGTTGGTACCGTGTACTTTGGCGTTATGGCTGTTTACGGTGCCCGAACCCAGCGCGATTTGAGCGGCTGGGGTATCAACCTGATGGGTGCTTTGATTGCCATTATTTTGACCAGCCTGGTGGGCGGCCTGATCGGCATGCTGACCGGCGCGGGCTTTGGTATGATGGATATCGTGCTTTGCGCGGTTTCGGTCCTGGTGTTTATGTTGTTCACGGCTTATGACACCCAGAAGCTGAAGTACTATTACGCCTACTATGGCGGCGATGCTTCCATGCTGCACAAATCCTCCATCATCGGCGCACTCAGCCTATACCTGGATTATATCAACATCTTCCTGTATATCGTCCGCATCGTGGGCCGTTCCCGCCGCAACGACTGATCGGTTTTGATAATTTGAAAAAAGGGCGCTGTTCCGCAAGGGGCAGCGCCCTTTTTGCTGTGCGTCCAGGGTTGACAAAAAAGGCCAAACGGCCTATAATGCTTTATGTTAAACGCATTGACGGAGAAAGTATGCCTGCAAACTTAGCACAGAGAGGGCGGCCATCGGCTGTAAGCCGCCCCGAAAGCCTGCTGGCAGAAGTTCGCTCCTGAGCGGCCTGTGTGAACCCTGCATTGCAGCCATTAGCGCGGGACGGTCTGCCCCGTTACAAAGCATCGAGTGCCGCCAGACATGGTTTGGCGGAACACGGGTGGTACCGCGGAGTGTAAATGAATGTTACAGCTTCGTCCCTGATTTTACCGTTCAGGGACGGGGCTTTTTTATTTTGTTTTGCAGCAAAAGCGAGCAGCCTTCGCCCCGTAAATCATCAAAGAGGTGCATTATGGAAGAAAAAATCGCCGCACTGCGCGCCGAGCTGGAAGCCGACCTTGCAGCAGTGCACAACAAAGATGAACTTTCCGCCTTTTGGCAGAAGTATCTGAGCAAAAACGGCAGCGTGACCGGACTGACCAAGTCCCTGCGCGATGTTCCCAAAGAGGAACGCCCCGCCGCCGGTAAAACCATCAACGAGTTCAAGGTCTGGGTGGAGGGCCAGTATCAGGCTGCTTCCGCCGAGATCGAAAAGGCCGAGCTTGCCGCCCGCAACAAGGCCGAAGCCGTGGATATCACCCTGCCTGGCACCCACCACGCCACCGGCGCACTGCATCCTATCACCCAGATCAAGAATGAGATCATTGATGTGTTTGCCGGCATGGGCTTTGAAATTTACGAAGGCCCCGAAATTGAGGACGATGACCACAACTTTACCCGCCTGAACGTACCCAAAAACCACCCGGCCCGCGATATGCAGGATACCTTCTATGTGGCGGATGACATTGTTCTGCGCACCCAGACCAGCGGCGGCCAGATCCGTGTGATGGATAAGGAAAAGCCCCCCATCAAGGTTCTGGTGCCCGGCCGCGTGTTCCGCTCTGACTCTGACGCAACCCACTCCCCGATGTTCCACCAGATGGAAGGTCTGGTTGTGGATAAGGGCATTACCCTGTGCGACCTGCAGGGCATGCTGGACCGCTTTGTGCAGGCTTTGTTTGGCCCGGAGGTCAAAACCCGCCTGCGCCCGTCCTATTTCCCGTTCACTGAGCCCAGTGTGGAGGTTGACGTAAGTTGCTTTGAATGCCACGGCAAGGGCTGCCCCCTGTGCAAGCACAGCGGCTGGATCGAAGTTCTGGGGGCTGGCGTTGTGCACCGCAGCGTGCTGGAAAACTGCGGCATTGACCCTGAGGTATACTCCGGCTTTGCTTTCGGTATCGGTATCGAGCGTATCGCCATGCTTAAGTACGGCATCAACAACATCGGCCTGATGTTCGAGAACGACCTGCGCTTCCTCGAACAGTTCAAGGGTTAAGGAGGGAAACAACAATGAAAGTACCATTCAGCTGGCTTAAACAGTATGTGGATATTGATGTTTCCGCCCAGGAGCTGGAAACCAAACTATTCGACTGTGGCTTTGAAGTAGAAGAACTCATCGACCTTGGCGCTGAGATCAGCAAGGTTGTTGTTGGCGTTGTGACCGAGTGCGTGCCCCAGGAGGGCACCCACCTGCATATCTGTAAGGTGGACTGCGGCGACTATGGCCATGATATTCAGATCTCCACCGGTGCGCCCAATGTGTACGCCGGTATGCACACCCCCGCTGCTCTGGACGGCTCCACGCTGCCCGGAGGCATCAAGATCAAGGCAAAGCCCTTGATGGGCATTGAATCCAACGGTATGCTCTGCTCCGGCGAGGAACTGGGTCTGAACGAGGACCTGTACCCCGGCGCTGAGGTATACGGCCTGCTGGACCTGCCCAAAGATACCGTGCCCGGAACCCCCATTCAGCAGGTTGTTGGGTTGGATGATTATATCTTTGATATCTCCATCACCGCCAACCGTGCCGACTGCCAGAGCGTTCTGGGCATTGCACGCGAAGTTGCCGCTGTGCTGAACAAGCCCCTGAAAATGCCTGCCACCGATTACACCGTGAGCGATTACAAGGACCCGCGCCTGAACATTACGGTGGAAGCACCGGACCTGTGCCCGCGCTACCTGGGCCACTATGTGCGCAACATCACCACCGGTGAATCTCCGCGCTGGATGCGCCGCCAGCTGGCCTTGTGCGGCCTGCGCAGCATTTCCAACGTGGTGGATATCACCAACTATGTCATGCTGGAAATCGGCCAGCCGATGCACGCCTTTGATATGGACACGCTGGAAAGCTGCCAGATCATTGTGCGCCGTGCCAAGGACGGCGAGAAGATCACCACGCTGGACAGCAAGGAGTTTACCCTGACCCCCCAGAACCTGGTCATCTGCGATGGCGAGAAGCCGGTTGCCCTGGCCGGTGTTATGGGCGGCCTGAACAGCGAGATCAAGCCGGAAACTACCCAGCTGCTGTTTGAATCTGCCAAGTTTGCCCGCGATAACATCCGCAAGACCGCCCGCGGCCTTGGCCAGAACACGGATGCTTCCGCCCATTACGAGAAGGGCATCAGCGAATATACCACCGAGCTGGGCATGGCCCGCGCCCTGCACCTGATCCAGGAGCTGGGCTGCGGCGAAGTGACCGCCACCGAGTTTGACTGCTCTGCCGGTGCTCCGCGTAAAGGCAAGCACTTCACCGCCCGCATCAGCGCCATCAACGCCATTCTGGGCATTACCGTGCCCACCGAGGAAATTCTGGCCATCCTGAAAAAGCTCAGCTTTGAAGTGACGATGGAAGCCGATGGTGACACTATGCAGGTGGTTGCTCCGCGCTACCGCGAGGATATCGAGATCGGCGAGCCGGACCTGGCCGAGGAAGTGATCCGTGAATATGGCTATGACCATATCACCCCCACCTTCCTGAAAGCTGCCCAGGTCACCACCGGGGGCCTGACGGCTGACCAGCACCGCCGCGATAAGCTCAAGAGCGCTATGTGTGCCCAAGGCTTCTATGAGGCTATGACGCTGGCATTCTATGCGGATGCCGACCTGGATGCCCTGCACATTGCCCCCGATGCACCGGAGCGCAATGTCATCCGCATTGTCAACCCCATCTCCTCCAACCTGACCATCATGCGCTCCCTGCTGGCACCCAGCCTGTTGAACGTGGCGGTTACCAATCTGAAAAAGGGCAACGCTGCCGGCCGTCTGTTTGAGCTTTCCAACATTTATGTGCCCAAACAGCTTCCGCTGACCGAGCTGCCGGAAGAGCGCCTGCACCTGGGCTTTGTGGCCTTTGGTGAGCATGAGGACTTCTTTGCCGTTAAGGGCGCACTGGAAGACTTGGCTGCTTCCTTCGGCGTAACCTTTGAGGTGGAGCGTGCCGAGGATGTGCCTTACCTGCACCCAGGCATTGCCGCTTACATCCTGTGCAACGGCGTGCGTGTGGGCAGCTTTGGCAAGCTGGCCAACGATGTGCAGGCCGGTCTGGATCTGCCGCGTGACAGCCGCGCCAACCAGAAGATCTTCCTGGGCGAGATCGATTACGAGACGCTGGTGGCACAGCTGCCTGCCGGTCTGCGTTATCATCCGCTGCCGGAGTTCGATACCGTGGCCCGTGACTTGGCTCTGGTTGCTGACGAGGAAACCCCCTGCGGCACCATCATTGCCGAAATGAAGCGCGCCTGCAAGCAGCTGGCCGATGTGGAGCTGTTTGATATCTACCGCAGCGAAGCCATTGGCGCCGGCAAAAAGAGCATGGCGTTCACCTTGCACTTTGCACCGGAAAACAAAGCCCTGGAAGCTGCCGATGTGGACCGCTTTGTCAAGAAAATCCTCGGCAACCTCAAGTTCAAGCTGGGCATCGAGATCCGCTGAACTCTTTTGCCGCGTTCGCTGCCGCCCGGCGGTAAGCTGAACGCCTGAACGGAAATAACACAAAACCACCCCTTGCCCCGACCGCACGGGAAAACCTTGTGCGGCAGGGCAGGGGGTGGTCGTTTTATATTCGGCCACTGGCCTAAATGCGCCGCGCCAAAAACAAACCCGCCGGGGCAGGCAGCTGTTGTGCTGCGCCGCCCCGGCGGGTGCTGCTATCTATGGTGCTGTAGTCAATCAGGTATCGGAATCCAGCTTCAGCACAGCGGTAAAGGCTTCGCTGGGCAGGGTCACGCTGCCCAGTTTGCGCATCTTCTTTTTACCGGCTTTCTGCTTTTCCAGCAGCTTCTTTTTACGGGTAATATCGCCGCCATAGCACTTGGCCAAAACATCCTTGCGCACGGCCTTGACTGTTTCGCGGGCAATGATCTTGCCGCCCACGGCCGCCTGAATGGGAATTTCAAACAAAGCGCGCGGGATGTTCTCCTTCAGCTTTTCGCAGATGCGGCGCCCCTTGGCGTAAGCGTTATCCGCAAATACGATCATCGAAAGCGCATCCACGATCTCGCCGTTCAGCAGGAAGTCTAGCTTGACCAGCTCGGACTGGTGCCAGCCCTCCCACGCATAGTCATAGCTGGCGTAACCGCGGCTGCGGCTCTTGATGGCGTCAAAGAAGTCATAAACAATCTCGCCCAGCGGAATCTGGTAATGCAGGTCCACGCGAGTCTCATCCAGGTAATCCATCGCAATCAGGGTGCCGCGCTTTTGCTGGCACAGGTCCATCAGCGGGCCAACATAATCGTTGGGGGTGTAAATGTGGGCATCCACAAATGGTTCTTCCGCCTTGGCAATGCGGGCCGGGTCGGGATAGGCGAAGGGGTTATCGATCACTTCCACCGTGCCGTCCGTCAAGGTCAGCCGGTACTGAACACCGGGGGTGGTGGTGATCAGGTCAAGGTCAAACTCGCGCTCCAACCGCTCGGTGATGATTTCCATGTGCAGCAGCCCAAGGAACCCGCAGCGGAAGCCAAAGCCCAGGGCCGCACTGGTTTCCGGCTCAAAGCTCAAGGCGGCATCGTTCAGCTGCAGCTTTTCCAGCGCATCTTTCAAATCAGGGTAGTCGGCGCCATCGGCGGGGTAAATGCCGCAGAACACCATCGGCGTTACCTGGCGGAAACCGGGCAGAGCTTCCGCCGTGGGAGCTTCGGCCAGGGTGATGGTATCGCCCACGCGGGTATCGCGCACGGTCTTGATGGAGGCCGTCAGGTAGCCGACTTCACCGGCCTCCAGCTTATCGCAGGGGGCCAGGGCAGTAGCACCCATGTGGCCTACTTCCACCAGCTGGAAGGTTGCGCCGGTGTTCATCAGCTTGATGGTATCGCCGGGGCGCACGGTGCCTTCAAACACGCGCACATAGACGATAACGCCCTTGTAGCTGTCGTAAATGGAGTCAAAGATCAGGGCTTTCAGCGGGGCATCGGGGTCGCCCTGCGGGGCGGGAACATCCTGCACCACGCGTTCCAGCACTTCGCGGATATTGATGCCCATCTTGGCGCTCACGCGCGGGGCATCCATGCAGGGCAGACCGATGACATCCTCCACCTCTTTGGCGGCGGCATCCGGGTCAGCGCTGGGCAGGTCAATCTTATTCAGGATGGGCACAACTTCCAGGTTGTGGTCAATGGCCAGGTAGCAGTTGGCCAGCGTCTGGGCTTCCACGCCCTGGCTGGCATCCACCACCAGGATGGCACCCTCACAGGCAGCCAGGCTGCGGCTGACTTCGTACTGAAAGTCAACGTGGCCCGGCGTGTCGATCAGGTTGAACTCGTATTCCTTGCCGTCATCGGCGTGGTAGTGCATGGTAACGGCGCGGGCTTTGATGGTAATGCCGCGCTCGCGTTCCAGCTCCATGTCGTCCAGAATCTGGTCCTCCATGGTGCGCTTGTCCACGCTGTCGGTCAGCTCCAGAATACGGTCCGACAGTGTGGACTTGCCGTGGTCAATGTGGGCAATGATACAAAAGTTGCGAATATTGTCGCGTGCCATCAGGTTTCCTCCAAATCGTTCCAGATACGCACCGGCGCGCCGTCCCGCAGGTAAACACGGGGAACCCGGCGGCTGATGCCGCAGATAATTTCATAGTTGATGGTGCCGGTCTTAGCTGCAATGCTGTCGGCGGTATCTGCGCCGATCGCAGCGTTTTCAGGGCCGAATACCGTTACTTCATCATTCATTTTAACATCGGGGATGTCGGTCACATCCACCAGGGTCTGATCCATGCACACCCGGCCGATTATCGGGGCGGGCTTTCCGCGGATGCTCATAACCCCCGCATTGGGGTTGCCATTGCTGCCGGAAAGCGCGCGGGGGTAGCCGTCCGCATAGCCAACGCATACGGTGGCAACCTTGCGGAGTGTGTTGGCTGTGTAGGTGCGGCCATAGCTCACGCTCTCACCGGGGAAAAGGTCCTTCACAAATGTCACAACACTTTTCAGCGTCATGGTGGGGCGCAGGCCGTCAAAATGCACTTCCGGGCTGGGATCCAGCCCATACAGGATAATGCCTGCGCGGGTCAGGCTGTGGTGCCATTCCGGGTAGCGCATTTGTGCGGCAGAGTTGGCGCAGTGGATGGTGTGCAGGGCAACGCCGTCCGCCTGCAGCCGCTGCACGGTGCGCTCAAACAGGGCGTGCTGGGCTTGGGTGTAGGCTTCGTTTTCCGGTGTGGTGCTGTCTGCCACGGCAAAATGCTGGAAAATACCGCTGAAGTGCAGCTCGGGCAGGGCGGCGCAGCGCTCCATGGCAGCGATTGCCGCCTCAAAGTCAGAACGCACGCTGAACCCAATGCGTCCCATACCGGTATCAACCTTAAAGTGGCAGTGTACCTCCACGCCGGCGTTTTGGGCGGCAGCGGAAAGCGCCTTGGCATACTCTTCGGAATAGACGGTCTGGGTAATGCAGTTGAACGCCAGCTGATCCACCTGCAGCGGGTCGGTGTAGCCCAGGATCAAGATGGGTTTACTGATCCCGTGGCGGCGCAGGTGCCGCGCTTCGGCCAGGCAGCTGACCGCAAAAGCGGCTGCACCGTTTTCTTCCAGCCAGGGCCCGGCCACAGCGGCGCCGTGGCCGTAAGCGTCCGCCTTGACAACGCAGCACACCGGCGCGCCCACCGTCTTTTGGATCAGTGCCAGGTTGCCCTGCATAGCATCCAGATCAACCAACGCCCAACAATGCTTTTCGTACAGTTCGTTCGTCATTGCAATCCACCCCATTTCGATACAAAACACAACGGGGAATCTAGCCCCGCGTGCGCCCGGTATGCAGCGGCCGCCAGCCGTCAATGCCGCTTTGCTGCAAAGCGTGCAGTGTTTTCTGACGGAAAGCCAGGTCGTCCCGGCTCATCTGCTGCACAAACAATTTGGTCTGTTCGCGCACTGTGGCGCCATCAGCCGGGCAGCGGCTTTTGATGATGGGCAGCCCGGCGTGGTATACCGCGCTTTTTACCTCGCTTTCGGTGGCAAAGATCATTGGCCGGATCAGCGTAATGTTGCGCTGGTCCAGATAGGTCACGGGCGAAAAACACCCAATACGGCCTTCCCGCCAAAGGTTCATGTAAAAAGTCTCCACGGCATCATCCAAGTGGTGCCCCAGCGCCACTTTGTTGCAGCCAAGTTCCTGCGCGGCAGCGTGCAGTGCCCCGCGCCGCATTTTGGCACACAGCGCGCAGGGGTTCGGCTCTTTGCGGTAATCAAATACCACGGGGCCGATATCCGTGCGCCGTATTTCGTAAGGAATGCTTTCCTGCGCAAACAGGTCCGCAAGTGGCTGGTAGTCGGCTTCCACCCCGCCAAAGCGCGGGTCCAGCGTGACCGCCATGACCTCAAACGGAACGCCGAGATACCGCCGCAGGTGTCCCAGCGCCACGGTCAGCGCAACGCTGTCCTTCCCGCCGGAAACACCAACGCATACCCGGTCGCCCGGTGCGATCATCTCGTAATCCTGCACTGCCTTGCGCAGCAGACCCTCCAAGCGCTGCATGCCCGTTCCACCTTACCTTTATACACTCTAAGACGATACTATAAACATCGCTATTATAGCACATCCTGCTGCCCAATGCCAACAGCCGCAGCCAAATCGGAAGAATTTTATCAAAGCACCGCACAGGAGCTGCAAAAACAAAGCCGCGCCCGCGCCGCAGTTTGGCTGGCAAAGCAGGGCAGGGGAGAAAACCGGAAACCAGCAGACTGCACAAAGCGGGCAGAACACTTTGCTGCAGGGTACACAAAAACAGGTGCAAAAGGCAAAACAGTAAAATGCCGTTTGCGAAAACGTTAGAAAACAAGAGAAAACACAAGAAAACAAGAGCTACACGAGAATAAAATGATTTTATTTGCAAAATCCCTTGACGAAACAGCGCGTATTTGCTAAAATCATACTTGCGCGAAATCAGCGCAGTGCCGTGCTGTGCATTGCGCTTTGAATAAACCGAAATGATTCGGATGCGTCACTATAAAGTATGGAGGATTCAAATCATGAGCACTACTCTCGCTAAGCCCGCTGAGATGGTCGACCGCAAGTGGTATGTTATTGATGCTGCCGGCAAACCGCTCGGTCGCGTTGCTGCCCAGGCCGCTGTCCTGCTGCGTGGTAAGAACAAGACTACCTTTACCCCCAATGTTGACTGCGGTGACCATGTCATCGTGATTAACTGCGACGAAGCTGTTCTGACTGGCAAGAAGCTGGAAAAGAAGTATCATCGCACCCATTCTGGCTGGATCGGCGGCCTGAAGGAAACCCAGTATAAGACCTTGATGGCTGAAGCCAGCGATAAGGCTATGACCTACGCTGTTAAGGGCATGGTTCCTTCCAACACCCTGGGCGCTAAGGCTATGACCCGCCTGCACTGCTACAAGACTGCTGAGCATGCACATGCTGCCCAGAAGCCCGAAGTTGTGGAATTTTGATAAGGAGGCAATAGAAGATGTACGAAACTAAACAGTATTTCTACGGCACTGGCCGTCGTAAGCATTCCGTTGCCCGCGTCCGCGTCTACAATGGCACCGGCAAGATTACCATCAACAATCGTGATATCGACGATTACTTCGGCCTGGAAACCCTGAAGCTGATGGTCCGCAGCCCGCTGGCTCTGACCAACACCGATGGCAAGTTCGACATCGTGATTAACGTTGTCGGCGGCGGTACTTCCGGCCAGGCTGGCGCTATCCGCCACGGCCTGTCCCGCGCTCTGCTGCAGTTCGACCCCGAGCTGCGCAGCACCCTGAAGAAGGCTGGCTTCCTGACCCGCGATCCTCGTATGAAGGAACGTAAGAAGTACGGCCTCAAAGCTGCTCGTCGCGCACCGCAGTTCAGCAAGCGCTGATTTATTCAATCCGATTCTTATTATGTCGGCTCATTTTGGGCCGACATTTTTTATGACGTGTTTTCTGTTACAGTCAGGAACATAGTGCCTGCCCGTTCAGGCGGTTGGACTTGATGTGGAAGGGGAACTTATGTTATCAACAAAAACAAAAGAGCATATCCGGCGCCGTGCCGCGCTTGGGTTGCCGCGGTGGGGAACTCTGCTGGTAAGCCTGGGGGCGCTGGCGGGCTGTGTGGCCTTCACCGGCAGCCAGCTGCATGTGGTTAAAATTACCGATACCCACGGTGCACAGGGCATGGCTATCACCTCGGCGCATGATATCAAAACGCTGATGCAGCAAGCCGGCATTGCGGCACCCGATACCGAGGACGAGCTGGAAATTACCGAGGATGCAGGCCTTGACCAGATCCACATCCTGCGCGCTTACACCGTGCCCGTCACGGTGGACGGCGGTGTGCAGGAGGTTGTGGTGACCGGCGGCACTGTGGGAGATGTTCTGGCGGAAGCCGGCATTACCCTTGGCCCAGATGACTGGATTGAGCCTGCGCTGGATACCCCGGCCCAGGAAAACACCATGGTGACCATCCAGCGGGTGCGCTATGAAGAATACACTCAGGACGAAGTGATTCCCACTGAGACCCAGTATGTGGAAACCAGCCTGTTCTACCGCAAACAGAGCAAAGAACAGCTGATCCGGCAGGGCAGCGACGGCCTGTGCAGCGTGAGCTACCGGGAAACCTATGTGGATGGCGAACTGACTGACACAACAGAAACGAACCGCGAAACTGTGATAGAAATGGTGCCCACCATTATAAAACACTATGACGAGCAGGCACCTGTCAGCTCCTTCGTGGGCCCCGAGATCGTGGACGGCAAACCATGCGAGGGCATTGCGGCGACTTATACCGCACAGCGTTCCACCGGGTATTCGGCATCGCCGACGGCAAAAGGATCTTCGGGGCGGCGGCTGACCTATGGTACGGTGGCGGTCAACCCCAATGTGATTCCCTATGGCAGCCTGATGTATATTACCTCCGCAGACGGCCGGTTTGTGTACGGTTATGCTTATGCGGCAGATACCGGCACAGCCATGATGACGGGGAGCGCATTTATTGACCTGTATTACGAGACTTACTCCGAAAGCGTTGATAATGCAGTGATTGCCGTGAATGTGTATGTACTGGACAGCGATACCGCAGCCAAGTATAAAGAAGAAAACGACGCCATTTTAGAGGCAGATAATACGCCCGGATTATAAGGCAATACCGCATAATTCTAAGTGCCGATACGGCGAGCGAGGTGCGGCAGA
>ERZ773224.2511-NODE-2511-length-18995-cov-5.067107_pt1 | contig 18995 bp, 17 predicted proteins | sample MGYA00580526_ERZ773224 | MGnify/ENA primary metagenome ERZ773224 (study PRJEB29015, sample SAMEA2737743) | human gut metagenome | biome: human gut; feature: human-associated habitat; material: faeces | place: China | collected 2012 ... | reverse complement strand
TCGGATTTGATTTTGCAAAATATGCAGATACGGTTGAATATGGCTTTGTTTACACATATGAATCCCTTGACGGATTAAATGATTTCCAAATCAACGATAGTTTAAGAGTAGATAACAGTGCTGAAAATCATAAAAGAACAGCAGATAAGCGAACTGTTGAGGGTACAGTTTCAACCTACAATGCAGTATTTACATGTATTCCTAAAGATCATTTGACAGATAAAATATCTGCAAGAGCCTATGTTTGTATTGACGGAATGTATTTTTACTCACCTGTTACAACAAGAAGTTTTGCTCAGGTTGCAAATGCAGTAGTCGCAGATGATGCAGTTGATGAAAATGTTAAAAATACAGTAAGCAAATTGTTAAATCAGGAGGGATAAGCAATGAAAGAAAAGTATTTAAAGCCAAGCTGCGAACTTGAGGAGTTCAAAATAATTGATGTTATCACCACAAGTTCAGAACCCGACACCGATATTCCGTGGGGTTCATGATGAAAAAGCAATTACTTATAATTTCAATAATCGTTGTTATAGTCAGTATTTTTGTTTCCTGTTCCGCAAACAGCAGTAGTGAGAATGTTTCCACTACTGCTGTTACAGATGAGCAAGGCACAACGCATTATTATGAACCTGTGACAGAAAATGAAAGCACATCTGTATTTGCTGAAATCGTGACTGATGATAAAGGCGAAGCAGTTACTGAAAAAAGTGGTAAATATGTTACTAAAGAACACACAACCATTCTAACTACTGCTGAAAACACAACATCATCAAAAGAAAGCAAGAGCAGTACGGCAGATAAGCAACAAGCAGGTTCAACAACAAATCTTGCTGATAATGAGATTGAATTTAAAACATCAACTAATAAAAATACAACTACAACAAGGAAAAATACAACCAAACCAACCGAAAAAGAAACAGCCCAAACCACTGCACCAACTACAAAGGTTGTTACTGATAAAGACGGCTGGATTGATAAGTGGTATTAAAAAAGATTAGAAACGAGAAGAATTTTGAAAAAAGTATTATTAATCATTATGTGTATTATTATTTCATTTTGTTTTGCTTCCTGCAGTAATAATACATCATCTGAAAATAAGACATCATCAAAAAACAATAATCAAATTGTATCAGAGCAGAAAACTGATACTGTTTCTGATACAGTTACAGAAACATCAACAAAACCAAGTGAAAATACTGAAAAAAAGATTGTGAAATTTTATGTAAATCACAGTGGTTTCAAAATGGATGTGAATTTTGACGAAGATGACATAAATGAAATATTGGATGCAGAAAAGAATGTGTCTGTTCCCGATGTAAAAATGAAGACATCCTTTGCCGAACTTATAGCAGTATACGACGATAATACTGAAGGTGTTTTCGGCACAATTTATATGGGAGAAGATGATTGCTACTACTTAAAATTCGCTAACAGCGAAATTGAAGGTGCCGCATATAAAATGGGTGATTCTTCATTAACCGAAAACCTATTTTAAAATTTGAATTATCAATTAACCAATTACTGTTGCAAAAAGGAGATCGATATATACATGAGAAAATCTTTTTCTTCTCAAAGCAAAACGAAGTCAAATGATATTTACGATAAAAAATGTAAGATTATTACTGAAACAGAATTATATTTTGGAGATAGTGTATTTGATATTATTATCAAAGTCGGCAAGCCTGATAAAGTTGATAAACCAAGTATTCATAATATCTCACTAACATATTCAAAGGTTTTATTTGACACAAGTGTATATGTAAGTTATATATTTTCACACAACAAATTAAATTCCGTTCAGTATAAAACCAAAAAATTATCAGCAAATGAATCAAACGATTTTCTCATAAGTGTAGAACAAATTATAAAAAACAATACCGATGAAAGCATAATTTGTTATGAAAGGCAAAACAAAAAGCATTGGGAACTTTCTTATGGAATATCTAACATTCGCATATGTTTGTACTTTCAAAATAATATAGGATTCCTCGCTATTGATTACTGTTAAAAATTCTCTAAAAGAAAGGAAATGAAATGGAAAATACATACAAAACTAAACTATGGAAAAAGGTTATGTGCGTCTTTTTGTCAATCATTATGGCATTCGGCACGCTTGTAACCGTAACATTCGGCAGCTTTACATTGTCAGATTGGATTGATGTCAAAGAAGCATTTGCTGCGACATCTTTATCCCCTGTACCTGTATTTTACAGGAACGGTGAACTTGTTGGTATTTATCGTGTAAATTACACTGATAAAACAAAGTTACAGTATAAAATCGGTGATAACGGAACTTGGAAAGATTACTCTGTTCCTTTTGCAATTCCGGCTCACAAAACCACAAAAGTTTATGCCCGTATCGGCACAGCTGGGAAAGCCACATATATGAATTTCTCAAACACAAAAGAAGCTCTCGGCGTGTATACCGAAAGCAATACTGATTTTTCATTTTCATATAACGGAATTGATTTCGGCTATACAAGAATATATAACAGTGCCGATAAAAATTGGTTTGAATCAATCCACAGTAAAGTTCTTGTTACCGACAGCAGACTTGAGGTTACTCTCCCTGACGGCTCAAAATATCCTATGATTAGAAAAGATTCAACAACTTATGTTGACGAGCTTAACGGATATACCTTGACTAAGACAAATAATAATTATATCTTCGATGACGGAACATATAAATATTATTTTGCAATCAAGGTATTAAACAGTGTTGCATATCTCAGCGCTATTGAGGATAACAACGGCAATAAGCTTAATCTTAACAGAACTACAAACAGCAATGAAATTTCAATTTCTGACGCAAGCGGAAGAAAATTCAGCTTGTCCGATTATCAGGCAATTAATGCACCTGACGGAAGTGACGTTAAGTATTACAGCCAAAAGGAAATTACAGACCCTAACGGTAACAAACTCAAATATACAACTAAACAAGACAAATATATTGAGATTAAAGACCAAGCAGGCGTAATCTTAGGCAAATATAAATATACTAACAATACAACCGATTTCACTCTTGTTAAAAGTAATGATAACAAGATTGAGTATTATTCAAACGGTAGATTAAAGCAAATCACATATAAAAACGGTTCTTGGATAAAGTATACCTATAATGATGCCAGTATGAATTATACCACCCTTACATCAAGCGGTGAAACGACAAAGACCGTGTATAATGATGCTTTTCTCCCTGTTGAATATACTGACGAATCAGGCACTAAAACAGAATATACATACGATAATCATTACAGGGTTAAGACTGAAAAATCAGGCGATGAAACTACTGCCTACACTTATGATTCAAAGGGTAATGTTTTGTCTTACGTAACAAGTAATGAGAAAAACAATACTTACTATACCTATAACAGCGCCGGTAAGGTTGTAAGAGAACAGACAGGCAATGACTATACCTATTATACTTATGACGCTAAGGGTAATAATCTTGTCCTTGCAACTCTTAAGAAAGACTACCAAGGTGAAGCTCCTGCTCTCTATGATTCAAGCCTTACTTGCTTTGATACTACAACATATACTTATGACAGCAAAGGCAGAATTTTAAAAGAAGAAAACAGTGACGGATCATCTGTATCGTATGAATATGACGCAAGCGGTAATGTAACTAAGGAAACGAATGTTACAGTTGAAAATGATAAAACAAAAACAGCCGTTACCACATATACGTATGACGATATGGGCAATCTCCTCACCACTCAAAGCGAGGGCGACTCTGCGACATATGTTTATGATAAAGCAGGCAGAACACTTCGTGTAACTCAAAACGGCGAAACTACCCGTACTCTTTATGATAACGAAGGCAGAGTTATTCAGGAAATTGCTCCTGAGGATTATGACAGTTCTAAGGACGGCTTGCCAACATCAAACACATACGCAGATGCAAATGCCGGTCATAGATATGTATATAACGAAACTACAGGTAATCTTGACAGCGAAACCAACCGCCTTGACGTAACCACAACGTATAAATATAACGATGTCGGTGCGAAAATTCAGGAAAAGTTTGACATTTATGAGTTCAACTACATTCCTCACGGCGAGCTTGAAAGCGTTAAGGTATCGGGCAAAACCAAGGTTTCATATTCTTATAACGATAATAATAAACTATTATCAGAAAGCTATGCAAACGGCGATACTGTCCGTTATGAATACGACGATAACGGTAACCTCGCAAGGCAGTACCACAATGATGATACATCACCTTATGTAACCTATTCATACAATACTGATAATGAACTCACACAGAAAATTAATTCTGATACAGGGTTAAAATATGCATATGGTGAAAATAACAGCGTATCTGTTTACAAAATTTCTGACAACACTCTCGTTCAGTCATATACAGAGGACGTAACCGAAGCGGACGAGGATAACGGCATTGAGGCAAAAACCGATGTGACCGAATCGCATTTTGGCACAACATATTCTTCAGTTATTAAGGATAAATCTGTATCATATATAAATGGTAATAATACTTTTGAATATAGTTATACAGAAAATGATAATGCCGTAGCTTCCGATGTTATTAAGTATAACGGCACAAGTGTATTAAATGCAGGTTACACTTATGATAATAACGGTAATGTTACAGAAAAGAATTATGGTAATTCAAGGTCTGTTATCAATGCCTACGATATCAAAGGCAGAATTACTTCAACATCATATAACGGTAAAACATTTAATTATACTTATGATATAAATAGCCAATTAACTGCTGTCTCAGGTAATAACTATTCTGCTTCCTATGCATATGACAGCCGTGGTAACATTACAAACAAAAATGTAAATGGAACGAGTACAACATTTACATACTCAAATTCCGATTGGAAAGACGAACTAACCGCAGTGAACGGCACTCCGCTTACATATGACGAAAACGGCAATGTTCTCACTTACGGTGATAAGTCATTCATTTGGAATACCGGCAGAAATCTTGCAAGTATAGTTGACGGTGATAACGAATACAGTTATACTTATGATGAGAATGGTATTAGAACATCAAAGACCGTAAATGGTATAACAACAAGTTACAATACAAAAGACGGCGTTATTCTATATCAAACAGATGGAACAGATACCCTTTATTTCCAGTATGATACAAGCGGAGTACCGCTCGGATTTATATGGAACGGCACGCAGTATTTTTACATTACCAACCAAATGGGCGATGTTATATCCATAACCGATGTACAAGGTAATGAACTTGCACAATATTCCTATGATGAATGGGGTAATACATTAAGTACATCAGACAATGATATTGCAAATATCAATCCCCTCCGCTATCGTGGTTATTACTATGACAATGAAACAAGCTATTACTATCTTCAGTCACGTTACTATGACCCATGCATTTGCAGATTCATTAATGCGGATGATACTGAAATAGCTAAAACTTGGAAAAATGATAAATTTAGTAACAATTTGTATTTATATTGTAATAATGATCCGATTAATTATTCGGATTATACCGGCTATTATAGTGCAAGAAATGCACAAACATATGCTGACAAGTGGTGGAGCGGACATAATCCTAATTACAAATCAAACGAAAATAATGGCGGTGATTGTGCAAATTTTGTCTCTCAATGTTTATACGCTGGCGGTTTATCTAAAATGACTGGTTCGTTTGGTAGTAGCAAAGGGTGGCATCATTTAAAAAGGTTAGGAAAGTTTCAAATATCTAATGCGTGGGGAAATGCAAGCTACTTATTTTCATGGCTATGTGATAATAATTTTGTACAGACAACGTATATTTTGCAGACTAAAAGTGATGTAGAAAAAGCGGCAAAAAATATGAAAGCTATGAGTAGGTGTACCAGTGTAATATTTTTTGACAGCAATAAAAGTGATGGTAAAATAAATCATGCTACAATAAATGGAATGATATCATATACTAGTTCAAGAAAGGATATTGCATATTACGCCCATACAGATAAGAAAAATGGTACATTTTCTGGGGACTACCGTTCTTCAGTAAAGGATTATCTGGGTAAATCAAAAGGCAACAAAATTGTATACATTTTTGTTATATCATTTACATTTGGATAAATAGGTGAGTTTTATGAAAAAAACCTTTAAAATTATTTCTGTGATTTTGGCTTTTGTAATAATTGCAGTTTCTTTAAACTATATTTATGTTTTTTATTCACGGCAAAAAGTCAATGCATATATTAAAGATATTGTTATTATTAACGAGCCGCAGGAAACAGAAGAAATTGCGAAAGTTTTAAATACGACAATTTCAGATAATTTTGATTGGCAGGATAACGCATCGTTTGAAAATCTTTCCGACGATGAAAAGAATATGGCATATAATTTAGACGATTATAATGTGTACCGAGTGGATACGATTTTTGTAAATAAAAGTAATATTAATGTCAGCGTCTCTGTTAAAGACTATTGTTCCATAGATAAATATATGGCTGTACCTACAATATTCGGCTATAATGCAACAGCAAGCGGAGAAAGTGAAACATACTCATACTATTATTTTATATCTAAAGATTATTCACTTGATGAAATTCAAGATTACTTGAAAAATAATGGGATTAATTATAATGCGGTTTTTGAAAGGGAACGCTCCGCCGGATCTTTTAATCTTAATGCAAAGCAACAGTAGAATTTAATGTTGTTTTGCCAATGAACATTCTAATGCTAATGTAGGTCACAGATATGTATATAACGAAACAACAGGAAATCTCGACCGTGAAATCAACCGTCTTGATGTTGTAACCGATTATGAGTATTACGAAACAGGCGAAAAGAAAAAAGAATCTTTTGATATTTATGAATATAATTACAATATTAAAGGTAATTTAACCAAGGTTTATGTTGACGGTGTGAATACTTTATCATATAATTATGATGAGGATTATAACTTAACAAGCGAAGTCTATGCAAACGGTCAGTCAATTCGTTATGAGTATGATGATAATGGTAATCTTATAAAGCAGTATCATAATGATGATACAACGCCGTATGTTACCTATTCATACAATACCGATAATGAGCTTACTGAAAAAATTAATACCGATACGGGTTTGAAGTATGTCTACGATGGCGATAATGTTGAAGTTTACAAAATATCGGATAACACCCTTGTTCAGTATTATACGCAAACCAAAACAGAAGCCGATGAAGAAAACAGTGTTGAAGCAAAAACGGATGTAACCGAAACACATTTCGGCAGCACCTATTCTTATACAACTAAGAATAATTCAATTTCATATCAATACGGAAATAATTCTCTCGCATATTCTGCAAAGTCTAATGATAAATCGCAGACTGTTTCAGATTCTGTCAAGCTTAACGGCACAAGTGTATTAAATGCAGGTTACACTTATGATGATAATGGTAATATTACCAAGAAAGATTATGGTAATTCAGGGTCTGTAACGAATACTTATGACACTAAAGACAGAATCACATCAACATCATATAACGGCAAAACATTTAATTATACTTATGATGTCAACAGCCAATTAACTGCTGTAAGCGGTACTAATTATTCTGCTTCCTATGCATATGATAATCGTGGCAACATCACAAACAAAACCATTAACGGAACAAGCACAACATTTTCCTATTCAAATGATGGCTGGAATGATAAACTCACATCTGTAAATGGTACATCATTAACCTATGATTCAAACGGTAATGTATTAATATATGGTGATAAATCATTCACTTGGTCAAGTGGCAGAAATCTAGAAAGCATAGTTGACGGAGATAGCGAATACAGTTATACTTATGATGAGAACGGCATCAGAACATCAAAAACTGTAAATGATGTTACAACTTACTTCAATACCCGTGATGGTGTGATACTCTCTCAGACTGATGGTACAAATACAATGTATTTTCAGTATGACACAAATGGTACTCCACTTGGGTTTATTCTTAATGGTACGCAGTATTTTTACATTACCAACCAAATGGGTGATGTAATCAGTATTACTGATGCACAGGGCAATGAACTTGCACAATATTCCTATGATGAATGGGGTAATACATTAAGTACATCAGACAATGATATTGCAAATATTAACCCTCTTCGTTATCGTGGCTACTATTACGACAGCGAAACAGGTTATTACTATCTTCAATCAAGATACTATGATGCAAATATTTGTAGGTTTATAAACGCTGACACATACAAATATGCAAAACTTCAAAAAAATGACTTTGCTGGATATAGTTTATTTACTTATTGCTGCAATGATCCGATCAATTATTCCGATCCAACTGGATATTTTATAGTTAAACGTTGGATGATTTCGACACTCGTAGATGGTGTTATCTCTCTGTGCGGTGCTTATGCTGCTTATTATCCCGTTAAAAATCTAGCTCAACAAGCAGCAAGAAAAGCTGTTGCTGGAGGATTTAAGAACAAGTTGTTAAAGCTTCTAAACATAATTGGCAGAAAAGCAACAATAGCAGCTGGCAATATTCTTCATAATTTAAGAAGATTGTGTGTTCAATGGGGAGCTAAATCATTTAAAGCATTTTTAGATAGAAAAACTGCATCTTGGGTTGCACAAAAATTTTTAGGCTTTATTTTTTCATCATCCGTTAAAAAATTTTTAACACTAGCTATAAATGATCTTGATATATTCTTAAGTCCCGGAGGTGCTGTTGCAGGAATACTTGATTTTGCGTACGATGGAAAAATTAACAATGTAGTGTATAGATTTTAGGTGAACCATGAAACTAATACTAAAAACAAATATAGAAGATTCACTGGTATGCAGAGTGGATAATAAAAATTACAAAAATTTCAATTTGAGAAAGAATTATAAAATTCTACTTCCTGAAAATGCGAAAAAAATCGAAATTATTCATAATGATTTAAATAAGAAAAGCATAATAGGATTTATTGTTATGTCGATAGTATGCTTTTTTCTGGAGAGTCAAAAAACCTTTGAAAAACGGGAGTTCATTTCTTTTTATGAATTTGCTAAAAACAGCTTGGTAAATGATTTTTATTTTGAAACTGAAAATAACAATAAAAATGAAATTTATGTAATCTTAAAAGAAAAAGATTTTGGAAAATTTAAATGTTTATTCTGGTTTTCAGAAGATGTAAAAATACATAATCATTTTCCTAAAAAAGCACTAACGCATAGCCTGTTGGAATTGATTTCTTTTTGGTTAGTAATACTGTCAATTCCTATCATAGTGCTAGTAGGTATTATTATAACCGCATATGTTAAATCAAACAGTATTTTTGAATTAGGAATATTTCTTGTTATCTTCTTATTTTGCGTGTTTGTAATCAATATAATTTGTTTTGTATTTCAATATAGAAAAATTTTAAATAATTTGAATAATAGAGATGATTAGAAAGTATTATTTTGTATATACAGAAGAGAGATTACTGTGTTAAAATGTGCAAAAAAAAAGTGAATCATATCTGCTCAAATTCAATATTTAATATCACGATATAATCCGAGTACAATGGCAAAGAGGCTACTTCTTTGCCATTAGGTCTCATTTACAACGGTACGCAGTATCTGTATATGACCAACCAGATGGGTGATGTTATCGGTATTACCGATACACAAGGAAACGCACTTGTTCAATATGAGTACGATGAGTGGGGTAAAATAGGTTCTATAACCACTACAAATAATACTGATGAGGAAAACACTCTCGCCAATATTAATCCTTTGCGTTATCGTGGATATTACTATGACAATGAAACAGGTTATTACTACCTTCAGTCAAGGTACTATGATGCCAATCTTTGCAGGTTTATCAATGCTGATGATTATAACTATCTGGACAAAGACATCGTAGATGGATTAAATCTATTTGCTTATTGTAATAATGATTCTGTTAATAGGTTTGATTTGGATGGGTGTTATAGTGCAAGTAAGGCACGCACATATGCAGATAGTTGGTGGAATGGAAGGAATACTAAAAAATACAAATCAAACACATCTGATTGTGCTAATTTTGTTTCGCAATGCCTTTATGCAGGCGAATTAAATAAAATGACTGGTGTCGTTGGCAGTTCATCAGGGTGGCATCATTATCATGTGCTGAATAAGTTTCAAATATCTGATGCTTGGGGAATTGCTGATAAGTTATATAGATGGATAGCGAGTTATCATTGTTCATCTGTAAGTAAATGTACAACAAGAGGTATGGTGGATAGTTATGCAAAAAAAGCATATGATAAATATGATAGCTCTTATTGTAAAGTTGCTATATTTTTTGATTGGACCAATGACGGAAAAATCGATCATGCAGCATTAATGGGATTTGTCCAAAAAAGCGGAAAAAAATATTATATATATTACTATGCTCATACAGGTAATAGAAGTGGTAAACCTCAAAAATATACAGTCGATAAAATGCGAAATGATGAAGTTCAGAAAGGTACAAATGGAAAGGCATTAAAAGAAACTGTGCTAATGGATGTATCATTTACATTTACACAGAGGTCACATCCTGCTATATATTTTTGTATTCTTAAATAAATTTTGAGGTATTGATATGAAAAAATATATTTGTTTATTCATGATTTTAACTACTTTAATTTCTGCATTTTTTATTGGATGTCAGAAAAACACTAATCAATTGGAAAAAGTAGATATTATAGTCAATTCAGAAAATGAAACAATTGATAAAAATACGAATAGTGTAAGCGTAAATTTTACTGTAAACAATAACTCAAACAAATATATTGTAGTCAGTTATTTTGATGATGTATATGGTGAAAGTTATTTAACAGTCGATGAAGCTCCATATACTATAATAGAGCCGCAATCAACTAATCCCGACTTTGGGTATGGTTATGAGTATTCTAACCAAAAGGAATATGAAGAAATAATATCAAAAATTAATAAAGAATATCATTTTAGAGTTTATTTGTGTGACAAGGATTATTTGAATAGCGATAATCCCATTCATAACGATATATACAGGGATATTACGGTTGAATTACAAAACTAATTACGACACGACACAAGGGACTGTTCTTTTGTGTTATTAGCAATCATCACTGCCGAAGAAAACAATGAGGAAGACTCTTTTGTGGCCGTGATTAATTAATCACAATAGGCAGTGGGCAATTTTGTCCACTGCCTTATTTTTATACAAGGCTCATATTATTCTCCCAACCCCAAGCAAAGCCTTTAAAATCTTTCACCCAACTTTCAAGGGATTGGACTTTAACTGTGCCGGATAGATTGTGTATCACGTTACCATTTCCGATATAGATGCCGACATGACCGTAGGGATTAGAAGCATATCCGTAGATTGTTGCACCGACACGTATCTTACTAAAATTACTTGATATTTCTCAACATATTCATATTATAAATCAGTAAATTTAATAGAGGTTATCTTTGTCGTATATTAAATCAAGTAAATACTCTTTCTGTTGTATATATTAAGATGAGTACTTCACCTATCCTGATGACAGGAGCCACCTTCCACCAGTTGAGTATAATACTCTCTTGGCGGAAGAATTTTCTTTTTGCTCATTGCATTTTCAATTTGTAAAGCAGACTGCTTTTGCCACCATGTTTTCTGTATCTCTGTTCAGTAACGATAAAGCCTTCTTTTCTTAAATCTTTCAAAGCTCTCCGAACTGTAGATTCAGAGAGTTTTAATTCTTTAGCTATAGTAGGAATAGAGGGCCAGCATTCTCCATCATTATTGGCACGGTCATAAAGATAGATATAAACAGAGACTGCCCGGTGTGACAAATCAGCCTTGTAAATATGATTAAGTCTGCCTATCGTGTTCACCCTCTTTTCTTGACGGTGGTTCAATTTTAATAGAAGTAGCCTTCTCTTGCTTTTCGGCATTCTGTTGGCTTTCATCGTCATTTATTTCTGCTTTTTCATTTTCAGCAGACTGTTCTGCTTTTACATGATTTTGCCCGCCTGATGATGAGTTGTTGTTATCTTCATTTTCCTCGTCAGGATCCATCCATTCAGGATGATATTTGCGTATTATCTCATCTATCAATTCATTCTTATTGGCATATTTAACCTCTCGGTTGCCTTGCTCAATCATTTCATATGGTTCTTCAAATTCAATGCCCCATTTAAAAAACAATTTCAGCTTCACTTTCATCGGATAACAGCCTGTTTTCATAACGATAAAATTACCCTTTGGCAGTGACTTCAACTCATCGGGTGTCATTAACGGTCTTTCTATCATCTGCAAAGACTGTGAAGGATCGTTTTTGCTTCTGCTTACCGAGCCTGTCATCACCGTTCGGCTCCCAAGTGCTTTTGACAATACATCTGCTGAACTGCTGTTTGGTGCAAATCCACCGAATATCGTGAGCTGTGTATTATCAATAATGATTTCACTGCCTTCTTTACCATAATTCTTTTCAAGCTGTGCAAAGGATTGTATGATTGGCACAATCTGTAATCGTCTTGAACGGGATGCACTGAACATCATTTCTGCTGATTCTATCTTGGGCAGCGTGCCGAACTCATCGCAGAAGAATACACAGCGGTTTTTCAGCTTGCCGCCGTTCTCATCAGCAACAGATAATATTTCTCTGTATAACTGCTGAATTATTAAAGAAATCATAAAAAACGTATTCGGATTTTCTTCGGGCATAACAAGAAAGATTGCAGACTTTTCATTACAAAATCGTTCTGCATCTATCTCTGTATCAAAGCACAAAATCTGCTCAAGTTCTGAGTCGAGAAAAGCATTAAGTCTTGATAATGCAGTAGACATAACAGATGCCATGCTCTGTTCTGCTGTGTTCAGAGCTGCCCCTGCAAACCACTTTGCTTTGTGTTCATCAGGAAGAAGTTCCATTAAGGTCTGAAATTGATTCTTTCCTTTATTGCCTTTACCCTTTGCAGGAGCCAACAGTTCCTGAATGATTTTAAACACAGATACAATGTGTCTTTCCTGTGGTTCACAGAATTCAGCAACAAGCAGTATTGTTGCTGACAGCAGACCTTCAGCGGCATCATAGAAATATGCGTTTTGTCCGAAAGAGGCGGAATCCATTCCTGAAAGGATAATTGTTTTGGCAATGATCTTTGCGTACTTCTCTGCCTTAGCCTTGTACACCAACATCTTTGGATTTTCCTGATACATATCCATGTATTTATTTACAAGGTGCAGAAGATTGTTGCCGTTACTCTTGGTTGGATTACGCAAATCGATAACAGATATATTATATCCGTAATATTTCTGTGCAATTGTTCCGTAATTTCGTAGGATATCCCCTTTGGTATCCGTATTCAGGAAGGACATACCTGATGCGAGAGCATATTCAATGCACGGATACATCCAATATGCTGTTTTGCCAACACCGGCAGCACCAATCATAAGTGCATGAACATCTCCTGTATCCACAAGTGCTGTTGTGACGAACTTAGTTCCTTTACAGCCAACGACCAAACCTTGTTCTGTTGGCAGACAGTTTCCTTTACGCCATTCTTTCGGATTGAATGGCACTTCCACATAGGTGTCATGGATTTCCTTTTTAGTTGCCCAACGAGCAGTACCGTGCTGTCCGTTGCCAACTGTTTTGTTTTTAATTCCGTTCAGGCTGTAGACATGAGTTAATAAGGTTATACCTCCGAGTATTGAAACCATAACTACTACAACTGCAACCAAAGCCATTATATTACCCAATTGATTTCACTCCCTTCTTCATCTAAATAAATCCCAATTTGTGTAATATATATATTGACTCCAACAATTTTGAAATAACATTTATAATATACTTCTTTCTTCCCTTCACTAGTCTCAAGATAAACAGCTACTTTAACATGTTTATTAATCCAGTTTTCATTGTCATATGAACATTCTACTGATTTTACTGTATGATTTTTATCATCCCAATATATGTTATTTAGGATTTTTTTACTATCTTCTTCAGAAATATATTTACTATTACAATTTTCAGTAAAAATTGTTTCAGTAAAAACATCACCTATTTGATCTAAATAGAAAAATCTTACAGGATATATAATAACTATCATTATTGATATTATTAATAACGTAACACATATTATCTTTTTTTTATTCATACAAACTTCCTCTCTCCTCTATATGTTACCCTGTTTTCATTGGCAGGTGTTGCTTCCTGCAACTGTCTTCCCCTATACCAGTTAAATGACATTCATCCTTTTGTGATATTTATAATCAGTTATATATTCTACTATTTTAAAAGCAAAAACATAACAACTTTATTACATAACTTCAAACTTTTCTCTGAAATATTCTATAAATTCCTTTGCTTCATTATTGGGATTCGCCAATATTGTTGCCTCCTCACTGTACCAAGAATATTCCAAGTCATGAATTATAATGGGTATTTTACCAAATTTTTTATTTACAATTCCATGAAGTTGCAAATCTCTTGCAACCTCAGAAATCATATTTAATACTTCATAATAACCATTTGGTCCTTTTCCTATGTAGTTCATATTTTCATCATATGATTTTTCAAAATCTTCTGAACCAATATTTTTTACACCATTGGATACAAGAAATTCTAAAATAATTTCCGCTGTTTCATCATCTTCCTCCGCGTTTAAAATTACTTTTAATCCTTTAACGTCATCACTGTCATATTTATCATCTTTCTGAATATATCCAATTGATATTTCAAAGAAATTTTTAATTCCCTTATATACATAGGTTTCATTTGAATAAACTAATATTGATATTGCAGCTATTTCATCTTCTTTCCATTGATTAATAATTTCAATAAATTTATCATAAAAATACTTTTTGCAACACATAATTAAATCTCCTCCACTTATTTTTCAAACATACTTTTAAGGCGTCTTCGAGCTTGCTGCCAACAATAAAGCTTTTATAAAAGTCTAACTTTTTGGGGTCACATCAGATGTCATACTTCTTTCCGGTCTTTTTGTATGTAACGGTTTCCCTTATAAGTTTTGTCTCATATTTTTACGTTATTACTTAAAACTTATTGTCAATTAAGCAACATAACTATATTCTCTTTTATAAATAGTATATAAATAATCACTGCTAAAAGATAAACTGTTCTCTTTATAATTACATTTCTAAATTTAAAATTAATGTGTTCACTATAATCCATAAATAATATAAAAGACACAATAATAGCTAATACATCAGTTGGTTTTATTGGAAACAGCCAAAAATCATAACATATCTCATATATTCCTAATATTATACATGCACTATTAACAATTATAATTATTATGTTATTTGTAATATTTATAAAATCTGCATCTATTGCTATTGTTATTGCAAATAAAATTACAAATATCACAAACATAATAAATTCAAACATTCTAACTTAACCCTTTCTTTATATATAATACGCCCCTAGGCAAATTAACAAATAACTTTTTAAATTGCCATGCAACTCCTATCAAAGTACCCACTGTAATAATAACTATTCACCATTGTTGCAATGTACTGCACGATATTATTGCATATGATAAACGTACTATTGTTTTAGCTACAAACGATGTAGCTCCTGCCGCCATTAACCCATATCTTCCATGGTCATAAGAATATGTCTTCGTGCCTATCTTGTTGCATAATTAAGATACATCTACCCTTTATTTACTATCATATCACAATGTGTGTTATGTAATCTATTCAAAAACAAAAATTGTTCAATTCCTATTTTTTAAACATAAAAGCGAGGATGAAAATCATCCTCGCTTTTATAATATCATTATTATACTTGTAAGCCACCAGGTGCTATTCAAACTCGGCTTGTACCGAGCTTGGCTTAAACATATTGATTTAGGTTTTGTGTGTTTTTATCTGTTGATTTACCTATATTATATTATTTGTATTATCCTTCTGATCTCGTATTGCCATAGTGTTGCCACGAAAGTATTATAGCATAGGCTAGCTCTTATTTCATCAAGTTATTTTAATACCTATAAAAAATACGTTTCAAATTAATGAACTATTATTCTTAATAATGACATTCTCAATACAATATTTTATTTTTTTATAATAAACAAATACAACAACTTTTCTATTATCACAATTATCATACCATACAAATAAAGGTTAATATCTCCAAATATATTAAATAAACAACAAATTAAATAAACAACAGGAAACACTAAGTAATTGCATGTTCGAAAGATTAACTTATTCTTTTGTTTTCTAAATGCCTCCATTATGTTAATAATTGCTACTACTAATAATAAGATTCCTACTATCATTATGCCCTCTCTACTTTATATGTATTATGAAAATATTTATATACTTTTTTAACTTTGAATTTATTATACCTTTTATAATATGCTATTGCGTTTATAATCTGTGATGCCATATATGTTGCATACATAATCCCAGAGCTTCCTAAAATAAACCCACCAATAATCAATGCAACTGTTACACCTGTTGATAATCCTAATGTAAATATATGTCCTGCAACTGCAAATTTTATTAATGAAGAACCAAGGCTAATATATGCATAGCTAACTCCTGCAACAGTTACAATCAAATTAGCTATTTCGTGAATACATGCAGTCTTTCCTGTAAAAGTTCCTGTTATCGCAAATCCACCATTATCTGCGAAATTTATTGGATTACTATTACAATAACAATAGAGATTATCTTGGAAAATAGCATTTAGTCTTACATTAAATATACTCACATCATCTGCATTTACAAATCTTCCCACCTCTGCATCGTAATATCTGCTCTGCAGATAATAAAGATTTGTATCGCTTTCAGTATCAGTGCAGCTTCCGTCATAGTAGTATCCTCTGTACAATACATGATTTAACTCAAAGGGAACCTCATATCCTTCATAACAGAAACTCTTTTCTGTATCTGTGATGACATTTTCCCATACATCATATGTATATGAAGCGATTTTTGCTCCTCTGGCATCAAGCAGACCTGTCACATCTCCCTGCAGGTTCTTTTCATAATAAATTCTTGTGGCTTTTAATGTTTCATTTATCTCACTTAACTGGCTGTATTCAAAGCCTATAACATTATTACCTGAATCATACATGTACCAGATGTCATACTTCTTTCCGGTCTTTTTGTATGTAACGGTTTCCCTTATGAGTTTTGTCTCATCCCATTCATATGTGGTTGTTGTTTTTTCTGTATCCTTATAAGTTCTAAGTCCGTCCTCATTATACTTAAATGTTACCCTGTTTCCATTGGCAAGAGTTGCTTCCTGCAACTGTCTTCCCCTATAAATGTTCTAATCATATGCTATTTGTTTATTTAAATCTTCCTTTTATAACATCATCATAAAATAAAACTACTATCAAAAATTGTTTTTGTTTACTTTTATAATCAGTGCCTTATTCTACTATTTTTAAGGTAAAATACAACAACTTTATTACATAGCTTCAAACTTTTCTCTGAAATATTCTATAAATTCTTTTGCTTCATTATTGGGATTCTCCAATATTGTTGCCTCCTCACTATATCAAGAATATTCCAAGTCATGAATTATAACGGGCATTTTCCCAATTTTTTTATTTACAATTCCCTGAAGTTGCAAATCTCTTGCAGTCTCAACAATCATATTTAATACTTCGTAATAACCATTTGGACCTTTTCCTATGTAATTCATATTTTCATTCATAAAAATACTTTTTGTAACACATAATTAAATCGCATCAATTTACTTTTTGTTATTGATAGCCTTTTATTTCACAATTAATGTATTTCCACGGATCACAAATTTCATTAATTCCACCATTTTCTTTATTTTTAATTTGAATTGTTCTATTTTCTTCTGCAATTTTAATCAATTTTCTTGCTTCCCCCCGTTCCACTAATTTCGAAAGTAAAATGTAATTGTTGACCATACTTGAATTATCAATTGATTTTCTAAGCAATTTTATGCACTGATTTTTCCAACCCTCATTTGCTCTCATATATATATCATAAGCATTTAGATAATTTTCTAAATCTTCTTCAATTCTAAACTCAAATTGTCCTTTTCTTTCCTTTAGTCTCCTCAAGAATCTATTTGGTTCAAAAGGCAACCATGTTGATGATAAATAACTTCCAATTACATATGCCAAATAATTGTCTTCACTTATTACACAATCATATAATATTCTAATTGATTGATAGTAATCAGAAATTGGTGTTGCAATCATAAGAAGAGCTAACTGTACAATATAATCAATTTTTCCACTTTTTCTATATTGAACAATCAAATCTTTTTGAATATTATAGTAACTATTATTTTCATTATTCTTTATTAAATCGTACTTGTTTAAATCAATCAATTATATTCCCCTTATTTTAATAACTTTCCAATAACGCGGCTCGACCACCCTACAAACATATCCATGCTTCGAATCTTTCCATCACTCAAGTAAAAACGAATTGTTACTTTAATTCCATTTATAGTCGTTCTAACTTCATTTGAACCGTTAACTGCCTGTACCATCTTACCTTGTATTATATTAATCCCCTTGTCAAATATATTCCGCTTTGAATATCCAAGTTTCATTATTCCATCTCGTATGTGAGCTTTAGAGAAAATATGTGTAGCATATCTATCGAATAATTCCGTGAACTCACTTGTAGTTTTATTTATACCAAGTAACCACAAAACAAATCGAGGCATTCTTTTCATTATATTTGGATGTGTATATATGAAATTTGTCACTGCCTTTAATAATGCTGTTCCTGCGAACCAGCCTATAACTGCTCCACCGACACCTATGCCTGCCCTTATTGCCCAATACTTTATGCCTTTTTTATATCCAAAATATCTAGCAACATAATCCCCTAAACCCCATCCTGCAACAGCACCTATGGTTGCCATTGCCCATTGGATTGGTGTTCCAAATAAGCCATTACAATCTACATTATTAACAGGATTACTACTGCAATAACAATACAAATTATCTTTACTTACAGTATTATCTGTTATTCCAAGAAAATTAACATCATCTGCATTTATAAATCTTCCCACCTCTGCATCGTAATATCTGCTCTGCAGATAATAAAGATTTGTATCG
>ERZ773224.2496-NODE-2496-length-19103-cov-6.345863_pt1 | contig 19103 bp, 19 predicted proteins | sample MGYA00580526_ERZ773224 | MGnify/ENA primary metagenome ERZ773224 (study PRJEB29015, sample SAMEA2737743) | human gut metagenome | biome: human gut; feature: human-associated habitat; material: faeces | place: China | collected 2012 ... | reverse complement strand
GCTCCCTTTATGAGAGACAGTGAAATAAAAACACTGTCAATCACGAAGGGAGCATATCAGACCGGCGGGGATTTTTTCGAATTCTTAAATTCTCCTTAACCCCTTGACAAGTGAGGTTTAATGCGTTAAACTGCAAGTATCAGGTTTAACGCGTTAAATCTCATATCTGCAAAACCACACAAAGAAAGGATGAATCCCCATGAAACGTTTTTGTGCCGCTATTCTGACCCTGTCGTTGCTGGCCGCTGCGCTTTCCGGCTGCGGCGCAGCCCAGAGCGCACCGGAAACCGCCGCTGCGCAGACCACCTTCCCCACGGAAACCGCCGCCCCGGAAACAACCGTCCCGGAGACCCAGCCCACGGTCACTGTAGATGCTGTGCCCGTGCAAAAGGACAGCCAGTATGAATCCGCACAGCCGGGCATTGCCGAACCGGTGATCACAACCGGCCAGACGACCGTCCATGTCTCCACCGCCGATGAATTTCTGGCGGCCATCGCCTCCGATACGGAGATCATCGTGGACGCGGAGCTCATCGATTTCAGCACCGCTTCCAATTACGGCACCTATGGCACTTCTGAAGGAAATTACCGCTGGAATGAGGAATTCGACGGTCCGGAGCTGATCATCCAGAATGTGACCAACCTGACCGTTCGCGGCTCCGGCGAGGAACGGACGGACAAGGTCCTCTCCTGCGTCCCCCGGTACGCCGATGTGCTGACCTTTGAGAACTGCGCCAACATCTATGTGACCCATATCACCGTGGGCCACACCCAGGAGCCCAGCCAGTGCGCCGGAGGTGTGCTGCATTTTATCAACAGCCAGGATATTCTGGTGGAGGACTGCGACCTCTACGGCTGCGGCACCCTGGGCGTTGACGCGGACAACAGCCTGAATATACAGGTCATCAACAACCTGATCCACGACTGCAGCTATGGCGGCGTGCAGTTTTCAAACTGCCAGAATGTCCGGGTGGACGGAAATACCTTCCGGGATCTGGGAATGGAAGACTATCCGGGAAGCGTATTCCGCATCTACGACAGTGTGAACGTCACCTGCAACGGAAAGGACGCCATTCCCTTTCAATAAAAAGCATAAGGAGCGTACCCATATGGAAACACCCAAAATCTTTGAAAGCGAATACCGCTTCTGCCTGCTGCTCTGGGAGCACGAGCCTATCAATTCCACGCAGCTGGCCGCCCTGTGCAAGGAAAAGCTGGGCTGGTCCAAGGCAACCACCTATACGGTGATCCGCCGTCTGGCTGACCGAGGGGTACTGAAAAACGAGAACGCCACCGTCACCAGTCTCGTGACCAAGCAGGAGGTCCAGCGCTCCCGGCTGACGGAGATGGTGGACGAGACCTTTGAGGGCTCTATGCCCGCCTTTATCGCCGCCTTTTCCCACAGCAAACGGCTGTCCAAAAATGAGGTGGACCAGCTGCGGGAGATGATCGACAACTATAAGGAGGAATGACCCATGCAATCCCTCTTTTCCAATCTGCTCACCGCCAGCGTCAGCGGCAGCATCGTCATTCTGGCGGTGCTGGTATTGCGGCTGGTGCTGCGGAAAACCCCCAAGAAATTCATCTGCATCCTTTGGATGGTGGCAGGGCTCCGGCTGCTGCTGCCCGTCCCCCTGCAAAGCAGGTTCAGCTTACAGCCCCCAACCATTCGCCTGCCCCAGTCGGAAACACTGCAAACCTACCTCGTGCCCCTGTGGTGCATTGTGGCGGTTTCGCTGCTGTGTGCAAGCCTCATCTCCTATGCCCATCTGCGCCGCCAGGTGAAGGATGCCCGGAAGATTCGGGGCGGCTGGGAGTGCGAGGGGCTGGAAACGGCCTTTGTGCTGGGGTTTCTGAAGCCGAAAATCTACATCCCCGCCGGGGTCAGCGACAACACCCGGCAGCAGATCCTGGCCCACGAGCGCACCCATCTGGACAAGGGGGATCACTGGATCAAGCTCATTGGCTTTCTGGCCCTGGTGCTCCACTGGTTCAATCCCCTGGTGTGGGTCAGCTACATCCTGCTGTGCAAGGACATTGAGATGGCCTGCGACCAGCGGGTGGTGCAGTTCATGGATCTGCCGGAGCGGAAGGCCTACTCCGCCGCCCTGCTGGATTGCAGCACCCACAAGGTCCACTACGCCGCCTGCCCTGTGGCCTTCGGCGAGGTCAGCGTAAAATACCGGATCAAATCCGTGCTGAGCTATAAGAAGCCCGCCTTCTGGATCAGTCTTTTGGGCGTGCTGGCCATCGCCCTTGTGGCCGTGTGCCTGGGGACAAACCCGGTGGAAAAGCAGGAAGACCCGGAGGCCGCCCTGGTGCAGAGCAGCCAGGAAGACCCGGCGGACTTTTCCCCCGCCGCGCAGCCCCAATATCCCGAAAATCCAGACTGGGGCATCACCCTCTCCGTGGAAGATCTGACCGTCACCGGCGGCAAGCTGATTTTGAAAATTGCGCCGGAATTCTGCCGCACCCGCGATACCATAAAGGTTTCCGGTTCCCATCTGGAGCGCTGGAACGGAAGCAGCTGGGAGATCGTTCCTGTTCTCGCCGGCAATGCGGAGCTTTATCCGGAAACGAACTACGGCTTCTCTTTGGGACAGGATACCACCCAGAGCACCTATAGGGATTTGGACTGGTCGCTCACATACGGAGCACTCTCTGCCGGAGATTACCTGATTGCCATGAATATTTCCGGTGAAGGCCTATCCGGCAGCTTCTGCGTTCCCTTCCGCATCTATCGGGAAGCCCTGCCCAGTGCCCAGGAGGAAGCCCTGACCCGATGCACCAACACCATAAACGCGCTGAACAGCAAAAGCGCCATCTCCCTTCTCTATGGAGAAAAGAACGCCTTCAATGACGATGTCTCCCCCACAGCCAGGATCACCAAGGACGGCCAGCGGTACCGGCTGGACTACTACGCCGGAGAATACCTAGCTTCCAGCATGCAGACGGACTACAATTTCGCCGACCGCATGAAGGATATGCTGAATGATTTTCTGCCCGACGAGAACCGGAAGATTCTGTTCCCAGAGGGGGAATCCTGCATCGATGCCCAGCAGATCCGGTTCCGCTCCGCCTGGGCGGACGCGTCCGGCACGACCTACCAGGGCACGGACACCTACCGTTTTGACGAAACCGGCAATCTCACCCGGGTAGACCGGCTGGTGCAGGACGGCAGCGGCACCGTGCTCTCCCATGACTACCTGGAAGTCCTATCCCAGGACTACGGCGTATGCGTGAACTACATTGCAGACTGCGCCTCCCTGGACTATGCCGACTCCTTCTCCACCGGTGCGGATTCCCCCTGGAACATTTTCCTACGGGTAGACGACGACCTTCTGCTGCCCACAGGGGGCGAGATCATGGTTTCCTGGCAGGGTGTCGGCAGGGGCAGCTACACCATGGACGACCGCTACTGGCTGGAAAAGAAGACTTCCGACGGCTGGCAGCGGCTCCAGGGGGACAACACCTATCCCTTCGGCACCGTTCTGCAGCCTCTGAGCAGTATGAGCCAGATATTTTCACTCGACTGGAGCAGCACCTACGGTGTCCTGGACTCCGGCGTCTACCGGCTGGGCACCCGGTTCTACAGCGGCAGCGAGAGCATCATCCAGTATGCCCAATTTGCCATTGGCCCCACCGGGGGCATCCATGGAGCGGGCGCCGAGGAGGCCATGGCCCGGGTGGATGCGGCCATTGCCAAGCTGAAAACCGCCAGCTACCATGTAAAGAAAGCAGAGGGCTACCCGGAGCACGGGGAACTGGTACAGAGCGAGGAAATCTTGCAATATGGAGGCGATCTGGGTGTCGCCATCTACAACGAGGGCACCTACAGCCATTGCTTTGTGGAATCCGGTGATGACCGGCTGTGGGACGGCTGGTATAACTATTCCTACTACCCCGGCCCCTATGACAGCTTCTATTTTCCCGAGGGGCAGAGTGTCATCTCCGACCGGGAGATCAGCTTCCTCTACAGCAGCTCCCAGGCCTCTGAGGACAACCCTCTCACCCGCTGCACCTACCGCTTCGACGAGCAGGGCAATATCACGGAAATTGAGCGGGATGACTTCGGCCTCATCTGGGGCGGATATGTTGTCCGCTACACCTTCCTGGACACCCCGGAAAGCGAGATTCAGCAGACCGTGGCGGATATGAAGAACAACGACTACCGGCTGTTCCTGCCATAACCAAAAACCTGTCCATGCTGACCGGCGCACGCCGGTTTGCATGGACAGGTTGCTTTTTCTTTTGCTTTCCAGCTTTGCTTTTGTTGACCGGTCGTAGATCACAGGCAAACACAATGCTCTTGAATGTAACTTTTTTATGCTATACTCTCTATAGCACTCTCTTTTTGCCATTTTGCGTCTTACAAGGAGGTACGATGACATGAGTCAGGAACAGTTTGCCGCATTGCTCCCCATCGTCAGTGCCGACCTCATTGGTGAAATCACCGCGGCACAAGGCATAACAGAATCCGATGCCATTCAGCTGCTGTATCGTTCCAAGCTCTACGCTGCCCTGGAGCAGGAGGAAACAAAACTATGGCAATACAGCACCCCTATGCTGTATGCACTCTTCGTTCAAGAGCTGTCCGGGAAAGAATTGACCTATCCTGACGTTTAGGAGAAAAGCCATGAGTCAAGAGACGAAATTTGCAATTTTCTGTTTGGAAAGCTATAAAGTGCATCGGAGTCTAACCGGAAAACAGGCCGTGGAACTGTTTGAAAAATATGGTGTTTTTGACTATATCCGTGAATTTTATGACGTGCTGCACACGACCGGGTATCAATATATCAACCATGACATTGATCTGTATCTGAAGGCGCGGAAAGCGGAAGTACCGGGGTAACCCGTAGGAAGAGAGCTTTCCACGCCCAAAAATGCCCCCGGGCAAGTCTGCCTCGCAAAGAGGTTGGCTTGCCGGGGGGCATTTTCTAAAAGGTCAGGAATTCCGCATCCGGTTCCGGTACTCGTTGGCGTTGATGCCCTCCAGCTTTTTGAAGGTTCTGGTAAAATGGGCGGCATCGGCATAGCCCACCATTTCGCCGATCTGGCCGATTTTCAGGCCGGGGTTTTCCAGAAGGCGCTTGGCATTCTCAATGCGGATGGAATTGAGGATATCGTAGAAGCTCATCTCCATGTACTTGTTCAGAAGCTTGCTCAGGTGCCACTGGGACACATAGCACCGGTCCGCCACCTCCTGCAGCGTCAGCTTCTCCTGGTAGTGCTCGCGCATATAGCGCACGGCGGAATCCACCAGGAAGCTGCCTGCGCCCTGGTGCTTTTCCTCCTCCTCGGGCGGCTCCTCCTGGGGCTTTGCAGAGGGCTCCTTTAATTTGGCGGTCATGGCTTCCAGGGCCTCATTGATCTCCGCCATTTTGGTGGGCTTCAGCAGAAACCGGGTGACACCCAGGCGGATGGCCTCCTGGGCATAGGAAAAGTCCCGGTAGCCCGTCATCACCGTCACCTGCATATCCGGGAACTCACTGCGCAGCCCCGCCAGCATGGTCAGGCCGCTCTGCCCGGGCATCCGGATGTCCGTAAAGAGGATATCCGGCTTTTCCTGCCGGATCAGGTCGTTGCCGGACTTGGCGTCAAAGGCCGTGCCCACCACCTGGCAGTCGTAATTCTCCCACTTGACGACCCGTTTCAGGCCCTCCAGAATGACAGCCTCATCATCAATCAGAACAACACGGTACATTTTCTCTCTCCTCATCCATTGAGCTTTAGTGCGGCCTCGATGGCCTTCTCCGGCGTGACCTTTCCCGTTACCACCCGCCGGATGTTGGTAAACAGATAGTCCTTTGCGGCTGCGGACATCCGGTCCTGCACAGCCCCCACAACGCCGGTGAGCGCTGCATTGCAGTCTGCCGCAGACTGCTCCAGCGCGTTCAGGTCTTTCGGCACAGCGCCGCTTTTCAGAGCGGTGATCTCCGTCTTCACGAAGGTGCTCAGGGTCTCGTCACTGGTCAGCTGGCTCACAAATTCCACGGCTGCGGCCCGCTTCTGGGGATCGTTCCAGGCCTTTCTCGTAATAAAATAGCCCATGGAAATGCCGCCGATGGTATCCGTGGCCGGGCGCTCTCCCTTGCCGGGGACGCAGCAGACCACATAGTTTTCCAGATTCTGGGGATAGCTCTCCGCAAAATAGCCGCATTTCCAGGACCCGTCCACAAGGAACGCCGCCATCCCCTCGGCAAATTGGGTGACTGTTTCCGAATCGGTAGCCGTCATGGTATTGGCCGGGAAGTAGCCCGCATCGTAGAGCTGCTTCATATCCTTCAGGGCCGCGATCCATTTTTCCGCAGTCTCGTCCATAACCAACTGCCCGTTTTCCAGCCTGGGCAGCTCCAGCTGGCTTTCCAGGCTGCCATTGTTCATGATCAGAAACTCAAACAGATAGTGGGGGATCTCCGACAGGGAGCAGGCAATGGGGATAAAGCCCGCCTGCTTGATTTTTTCACAGTCCTCCAGGAATTGCTCCCAGGTGTAGTCCGGCCCCGGAACCGCCACGCCGCTTCTCTCCAAAACCTGCCTGTTTACAAACAGGTTCTCCCAGTAGCCGGTGGAGGGCACGGCATAATGCTTGCCGTCCGCAGCCCGGACGATCATAGCGGGCTTCATATTGGTGGCGTAGTCCGGGTACATGGTCCTTACTTCCTCGATGGACACCAGCTTGCCCGCCCGGATAAAGGGCTCGGCATCGGCATTGGTGAAGAAGAACAGCACATCCGGGTCAGACCCGGTTTCAAAATCCGTGAACACCTTGTAGCGCCACTCTTCACTGGCTCTTGAAGAATCGTCCAGCACACGGTTTCCTGTGGAGGCCTCGTAGGCTGCCACGGCATTTTCATAGTTTTTTCGGTTGCCATCGTCTGCGCCATAGGAGGTCACGACCTTCAGTTCGACGGTTTCATGCTGTGTTTCAGCGCCCATTGTGTTCTCCTCCTTCGAGGAGAACACCCGGCCTGCGCAGGCCGCAAGCCCCACACACAGCATCAGGCACAGCGCCGCCGCTGCAATTTTCTTCATTTTTCGCTCACCTCTCCGGATTCTTTTTCCGCCTGTGCGGCGCTCTCCCGCGGGATCACCAGCCTTGCCCGGATAACCCCGGGAGAAGCCTCCTCCACCGTCAGGCCGCCCCGGTCGCCATAGAGCAGCTTCATGCGCTTATACACATTACGCAGGCCAACCCTGCGCTTTTCCAGCGGCGCGTCGGAGCAGATGCGCCGGATATTTTCCCGGTCCTTCTCCGTCATGGTGCCCTCGTGGAACACCTCCAGGGTGACTTCCTGCTCGGTCTGGCAGGCCCGGAGCGTCAGCTTCCCGCCCCGGTTGGGGGTAATGTCGTGCTCCACGGCGTTCTCCACAATGGGCTGCAAAATGAGCCTTGGCACCGGTATCTTTGCCGCCTCTTCCTCAATTTCCCGCTCCACCTGGAGTCTGCCGCCCAGGCGCTCATTGATGATGAACAGGTAGGCATCCACATAGCTGAGCTCCTCTTTCAGGGGAATCTGGTTTCTGCCGTCCCGGTCCAGCACGGCCCCCATCATGGTAGAAAGGGCCTCGATCATGGCGCTGACCCGGTCGTCTCCCGCCATGCGGGCCTCCCAGTTGATGATCTCCAGCGTGTTGTTCAGAAAATGGGGATTGATCTGGGATTGCAGGGCCTTCATCTCCGCCCGCTGGGTGGCCCGCTGCTCCTGATAGGCCCGCTGGAACTGGTTCTCCAGCTCTCCGGACATGGTATTGAAGTTCCGGAACATCTGCTCAAATTCCCGGTTGGGAGCAGGGGCGGTGATCTGATAGCCCCGCTTGCCGGATTCCACCCGGGCATTGGCGTCTGCCAGAATTTCCATGGGACTTGTGACATTCTTATAATACTGCCGCACCACGATAATCATCAGCGGCAGCACCATCAGCACCACCATGCCGATGCCGAAGAGAATCCAGGGATTCTCCGTCCAGGGATTGAATTCCTCCGTGGTGCCCGTCAGCGCCAGCACATGGCCATCCACCGTGCGGGTGCTGTAGAGGTCCTGCCGGACGGGGCGGGATTCCTCCCAGTCCACCGGTACGAAGCTGTCCTCCCGGAGCCGGTAGGGGTTCCCGTCCAGCCATACGCTGATGTTCTCCACCCGGACAACGGCGGAAATGGGCCGGAAAAAGGTATCCGCATCCAGAAGCATGATGACCGATGCATAGGGCTGGAAATTCATGTCCAGCAGATTCCGGACCATGTACAGCTCCCCGTCATAGGACAGGAAGCGGATCATGGTATCGGTTTTCCCCATCTGCTCCATAATATCCGGCAGCCTCTTCTGGAACTTGTGGATCAGATCGATGCCGGTGGTTCCACTGGTCAGGTGGTAGGCGCTGACGGCCACGGAATCCTCCCAATAGTGGACAATGACGCCCTTATACAGGCTGGTCCGTGTGAATATCCGCAGGTAGTCATTGGTCTGCAGGTACAGCTCCGCCCGGTCGCCGTTCGTTGTATAGCTCTGGTAGGCCTGCCGGATGAGACCGTCGTAGGACACGGATTTGGAGGCGGCAATGGCCTCCTCCAATCTGCTCTGGACCTGCTCCATGGCCTTTTGGGCGCTGAAATTGATCTCCTGTTCGATGGTCTGGCTGTAGGTCCGCTCAAAAAAGGCCCCCGCAACCGTCAGAACGATCACAATGGGGATCAGCCAGCAAGCCAGGATCATGGCAAGCAGTCCGGATTTTAAGGAAAAACGCTTCGCAGTTTTCTTCTTCATACGCTACCTCTGCCATTTCTCCCAGTCATTTCCCCCATTGTAGCACAAAGCCGGGAATCCCGCAAGGGGACTCCCGGCAATTTGTATAAATTACAAATCCAAGGCTTTTCGCCAGATGTGAATATAATCCAAAGCCTGGGCTCTGGTCTCGCCCTCTGCGGCCATACGCAGCAGGGGCTCCGTGCCGGAGAAGCGGCAGATGATCCAGCTTCCGTCCTTGAAGAAGACCTTGCAGCCGTCTGCCCGGCTCACATGGTCGATCTCTTTGCCGAAATCCGGCAGCTGCTCCTGCACAAAGAGAAGCTCCTGCAGCTCCGTCTTCCGGGCGGGCTTCATGGTGAAGGCCGCATCCTCATAATAGAGCATTCCGTACTTATCGGTGATCTCCTTGTAGAGCTCGGAAACGCTCTTTCCGGTGACAGCCAGCATCTCCACCAGCAGGGCTGCGGCATAGATGCCGTCCTTGCCCGCAATGTGGCCCCGCACGGCCATGCCGCCGGAGGATTCGCCGCCCACCACGGCATTGGTCTCGGCCATCTTTGCAGAAATGAATTTGAAACCAACGTTCACCTCATAACACTTCTCACCGAAATCCGCCGCCACCCGGTCCAGCAGGTGGGTGGTGGAATTGTTCCGGACACAGGGGCCGGTCCAGCCCCGGTACTTGCGCAGATAGTAGTACAGCAGCACAAGCAATGTATTCGGGTGCAGGAAGTTGCCCTCCTCGTCGATGACGCCCAGGCGGTCCGCGTCGCCGTCTGTGGCCAGACCCAGATTGCAGTGGTTGTCCACCACATAGTTGCTCAGCAGATGCAATGTATCCGCGCTGGGGGCGGGCATTTTACCGCCGAAGAGGGTATCGTGCTGGTCGTGGATCACGTCCACATCGCAGCGGCAGGTCATCAGGATGGTCCGCAGGCTGCTCTGGCTGACGCCGTACATGGGGTCTACCGCAATGCGCAGCCGGGAGGCTTTGATCTTCTCCACATCCAGGAATTGCAGGATGCTGTCGATATACTCGTTGAAGGGGTAGATCTCCCGGATCTTTCCCTGCTCCAGCGCCGCATCGTAGTCCACCTCGGGGATGGCTGCGGGGTCGACCTTGGCGATCTCCGCCTCGATCTTATTGGTCACCGTCTTGTCCGCGTCCCGGCCCCCGGCGGTGAAGACCTTGATGCCATTGTAAATGGCGGGGTTGTGGCTGGCGGTGACCGCCATGCCATAGGGCAGGTCATACTGCTTCACCGTGAACATGATCAGCGGCGTGGGAGAGGAGCGGTTGACGACCAGGGGCTTATAGCCGTAGCCCGCCAGGACCTCGGCCACCCAGTGGCAGGCCTCCTTGGACAGGAAGCGCCGGTCATAGCCCACGCAGACCTCCGTGCCCTCCAGGCCCTCGGCCTTCATGAGTCCGCACAGGCCCGCCGCCACCAGGCGGATATTGGCTTTTGTAAATTCATCGGCAATGACGGCACGCCAGCCGCCGGTTCCGAACTTGATCATCTTTTTTCTCCTCTCTCAGCCCATGATAACTTCGATTTCACTGACGCTGCCCGGAGCCTGAACAGGGATGGAATCCACGGTCTCGCCGTTCAGCCGGATCTCCGCCACGCCCTTTTCCACGCCCTTGGGGTTCGTCACACGGATGCGGTACTCCGCCCCCCGCCAGATGCGGTCCACCGTAAATTCCTTCCAGTCCGCCGGGATGCAGGGGTCTACCGTCAGGCTGTCGAACTCCGGGCGAACGCCCAGCAGGTACTGGGTGGCCGCATAGTAGGCCCAGCCGGCGGAGCCGGTCATGAAGGGATGGTGGGCCTCGCCGAAGGTCGTATGATCTCTGCCGGAGACGAACTGGCAATAGGAATAGGGCTCCGCCTTGCGGACCTCGATCCGGTCATTCTGCATGGCGGGACACAGGGCGTCGTAGAACTTCATGGCCCGGCTGCCCCGTCCCAGAACCGCCTCGGCGCACCAGGCCCAGGGGTTGGGGTGGCTGAAAATGGAGCCGTTCTCCTTCAGGCCCGGATAGACCCGGGTGACGAAGCCGATGTCGTCATCCGGCACGGTGAAGCAGGGGGCGTTCAGCATCAGGCCGTAGGGGGTATACAGGTACTCGTCCACGGCGTCCATGGCCAGCTTTCCCTGCTCGGGGTCTGCCACGCCGGACAGCACCGCCCAGGTGTTGCTCTCCATGTGCACCCGGCCCTCGGTATCCGCCTGGGTGCCGATCTTCCGGCCCTTGGCGGTAATGCCACGGATGAACCACTGGCCGTCCCAGAGCTCCTGGCGGCTGATTTTCTTCACGGCGGCGGCCATGGTCTCATAATAGGCCGCATCATCCCGCCGGCCCAGCTTCTTGGCCAGCTCCACAAAATTGCAGATGGCCCAATAGTGCAGGAAGCTGACCATGGCGCTCTCGCCGCCGCCCAGGTTCAGGCAGTCGTTCCAGTCCGCCCGCAGGCCCTTGCAGATGCCGTGCGCGCCTACCTGCTTGGCGGAGAAGTCCAGGATGCGCTTCATATGGTCGTAGACCGTGCCCTCGCCGCCGTCGGCATAGCGCACCACCGTATCCACAAAGCCCACGTCGCCGGTCTCCCGGACGTACTGGACGATGGAGCTCACCAGCCACAGGGCATCGTCTGCGCAGGCGTCCTTCAAGTCGTGGACGATCTGGCTCTTATCCGGGGTGGGCACCACCGTAGGGGACTTAAAGGACTGCTGCTTCTCCTCGGGCTCGAACCACCTGGGCTCGAACAGGTGCAGGCCGTAGCCCTCATAGGTCAGGGCCTTCAGCAGCTGTACAATGCGCTTCTTGCAGCCCTCGGGATCGGCATGGACCACCATCATAGCGTCCTGTGCGGTGTCCCGGTAGCCCAGACCCACCCGGCCGCCCACCTCGATGAAGGAGGTGAACCGGGAGAACATGACGTTGATCTCGCTCTGATACAGGTTCCAGATGTTCAGCTCGGTATTCATGGCCTCGCTGGGGGTGGAGACCTGGAGACATTTCAGGCGCTCGTCCCAGAATTTTGCGGTCTCGGCAAAGTCCCGGTCCACCCTCTGCTGGGTGTACTTCCGGCGCATGGTGCGCCCCGTTTCCAGGCCGCCTTCACCCAGCAGGAACAGAAGCCGCTGCTCCTGGCCGGGCTCCAGGGTGATGGTCTTCATCAGCGCGCCGCAGTGGTTGCCGCCCTTCCGGAAGGAGCCGGAGCACTTGCCCGTCTCCACGGCCTGGGGATTCCGCTCGGTGCGGTAATCCCCCAGGAAGGCATCCCGGCAGCAGTCGAAGCCGTCCGGGGTGAAGTCAGCGGTGAAGAACTGGAAGCCGTCCTCTTCATAATAGAGGTCCTCTTCGATAATGCCGTCTTCATACCGGCTGCCGGTGGCATAGAGGCTCATCTGGAAATTCTGGTTGTCCATGGGAATCTGGTGGAAGCTGAATTCCAGATAGGAAAATACGGACAGATTCCGCTTTTTTCCGGAATCGTTGCGCAGCCGCACGTCCCAGATCTCCACCGGGTCGTCAATGGCCGCAAACAGGGTCTGCTGGGCATTGATGCCGGAGTAGTCGCAAAGATACTTGCTGTAGCTCAGGCCGTGGCGGCAGGAATAGTGCTCCTTGGGCTTGCCCACGGGCTGCCAGGACACGGACCAGAAGTCCCCGGTGTCGTTGTCCCGGAGGTAGACATAGTGGCCGGGGCCGTCCACGGGGCCGTTGGGCCGGAAGCGGGTAATGCGGTGGTACTCCGGGGACTTGTAGAGCACATAGCCCGCCGCAGTGTGATTGAAGACACCGTAGAAATCCTTCAGGCCAATGTAGTTGGTCCAGGATGCGGGGACATCCACCCGGTCGATGACATACTCCCGGCTGGCGTTGTCAAAATAGCCATAACGCATAGGACAGATTCCTCCCATGATGATTTTTTCTGCCCTTAGTATACCGGATTGTTCGGCAAGTTGAAAGAGACACAGCGGTTAATTCTTGTCTCTGCTTGTCCATCTTGTACACAAGCGGAAAAAGCGCGGCGGCGCTCCCGCCGTTTTCTCTTCTTGACGAACAGGTGTCTTCGTGATATGGTTGGTCTATCCTAATTTCTTGGAAAGGAAACACACAAGATGGAATATACATCCCTTCCCCAGGCCCTGGAAGCCCTGGAAAAGCTCCAGAGCACCCTGTTTGCCTACAACCACGCCATGGGTATCCTCAGCCAGGACGCCTCCACCGCCGCCCCTGAGGGCTCCTGGGAAGCCCGGGGGAAAACCATGGAGGTGCTGACTCGAGTCTGCTATGACCTGACCGCCGACCCTCGCAACGGCATTCTCTATGACTACCTGTCCGCCCACGCTTCGGAACTCACCCCCATCCAGGCCCGGGAGCTGGAGGTGCTGAAAAAGAACTACGACCGGATGCGCCGCATCCCCGCCCGGGAATACGTGGACTACAGCGTCCTGCTGAACGAGGCGGATGCCGTCTGGCACAGGGCAAAGCCCGCCAACGATTTTGCCGCCTTTGCGCCGTATCTGGAAAAGGTCGTGGCCTACTGCCGCAAATTTGCGGGTTACTACAACCCCGACATGGCCCCCTACGATGCCCTGCTGAATGAATACGAGGAGGGCATGAATCAGGAAACCCTGGATGTCTTCTTTGCCCGGCTGCGCAGCGCCATTGTGCCCCTGGTTGAAAAAATCGGCAAAAAGGCCCAGATCGACGACAGCTTCCTGATGAAGCACTACCCCATTGAGCAGCAGCGGCATTTCAGCGACTACCTGATGGATGTTATGGGCATTGATCGGACCTACTGCGCCATTGCCGAGACGGAGCACCCCTTCACCAACAACTTCGGCAGCCACGATGTGCGCATCACCACCCACTACTACGAAGACAATCTGGTGTCCTCCATGTACTCCGTCATTCACGAAGGGGGCCACGCCCTCTATGAGCTGGGCGCTGACCCCTGCTACAACTACACCGTGCTCTCCGGCGGCGTATCCATGGGCATCCACGAGAGCCAAAGCCGCTTCTACGAGAATATCATCGGCCGCAGCCGTGCCTTTGTCCACGCCATCTTCCCCTATGTCTCCACCCACTTCCCGGAGCAGCTGGCAGGGGTCACCGAGGAGATGTTCTACCGGGCCGTGAACAAGGCCCAGCCCAGCCTGGTGCGGACCGAGGCCGACGAACCTACATACCCATGGTGTACATATGCGGCATGAGAAAATCAAAGCCGCATGAATACAGCCAGATCAAAGTCTACACCGTTCCGCTGCCGGTTTGTTGGGTCACTTTCCTGGGCGGAATAGTCGATATGATCAATCACCATTTTCAGCGCTTTGTTTTGTGCTTCCGGGGTGGCGGTATCATCCCGCAGCAAACGGATGGCGTGGCGTAATGCTGCCACACGCTCTGCGTAGTCAACGGACTGCGGCAGGGCGCTTTTTGTTTTATAGATAGCTGCCTGGCATTCGTCCATCTTTTCCCGGAGTGCCTTGTTTCGCCGCTCAAAGACTTCCTGTGGGTAGTTCGGATTTGTTTCCAGCAGGTCATACTGCCGTTCCTCCTGGGCACGGTAGTCCTCCATCTGCTTTTCCAGCTTGGCAAGGAGCCGCTGCTGAATCTTCCGGGCGTCACCGTCGCCGTTCTTGATTCTGGCCAGCAGCTGGGGCAGGTGCTCTTTCTCCAGGATCACCAGCAGGCTTTCCACAATGTCCTCCCGCTTGGCTGACTTATAGCAGCGTGGCCTGGTGCGGCACTCTATCCGGTCTGCGGCGTGTTTGTACGGGTGGTGTATCATTCGGTTCCCGCACTTTTTGCAGACCAGCAGGCCCGCCAGCGGGTTCACAAGCTCTTTGCTAGGGTCTATCCTTGGGTTACGTGCCACAAGGGCCTGAGCGGCTTTCCATTCATCCCGGGAGATGATGCCGGTATGTTTACCCTCCGCAATGATTATATCCTTTTCTGGCTGCGCCAGCGTCTTTGTGACTATCCTTCCGTTTTCAAGCACCTGGGTTTCCTTCTTCTGGTTAAAAGCCACATACCCGGCATAATGTGGATTGCGCAGCATGACCCGGATGGTGTCCTTTTTCCACTTGTCAATCCGTGCAGGCTTGACGCCCATTTCATTCAGGCGGTCCGCAATGCGCAGCGGCGTGAGCTGCTCCTGCGTGTACCATTTGAACACAAGGCGCACAGCAGCCGCCTCTGCCTCATTTATTTCAAGGGTGTGGTCTTTCCCTATCTTCACTTTATTATAGCCGTAGGGCGGCGTATTGCCGATGTAGCAGCCTCGTTTCACAGCGGCCACACGGCCACGGAAAAGAATCTCTTTGGTGTACTCCAAGAAGTCGTTGCCCCGGAGCAGCTCATCCTTGAAAAATTTCCGCTCCATTTTGTTTTCCAGGTCATACACCATGTAAGGCGTGGCAACCAATGACCGGCTGAACCGGAAGCTGTCTATAATCCGGGAGCAATCGGCCAGGTCTCCACGGCTGAGCCGGGAGGGCTCCATGCAGACCACACCGGCCACAGCAGGGTCCTCTATGCGGGCCAGCACGGCCTTGATTTCGTGGCGGGCGTCAATGGATTCACCGGAGACGATTTCCCGGTAGATGTTTTTCTCCGGTATCTGGCTGCCGATTTCCCGCTGGCACCATTCCTGCAGGATGTTTTCGTGCTTGGCAAGAACCTGCTCCACCGTTTCGTTGGGATCATCCTGCCTTGACTTTCTCAAATACATTAACCATGTTCCGCTTCTCTCTATCATTCCATCTTCCCCCTTGGCTGTGGTTTTCCACAGCTTTTTCACACTCTGTTTATCTGCTTATATTTATAAATCCTACATTGTCGTTCAACTCATCCACGATAAAGGCCGCCAGGAGCACGGCCAGCAGGACGCAGACGATCACAGCCAAAAAGGCAATGATCTGCTTTTTCCACTTCATCAGGGATTCCTGCTTTGCAATCCTGGTCCGCAGCTCCTCCATCAGATGGGTGTCTGCCTCTGCCTGCCCGGCTTGTGGCGGGCTGCATGACATTTCCCCGCTGTTCCCCACCAGGGCGCACAGGATGGGCGACAGGGTGGAATAATTCACGTCCCGCCGGGAGCCGCAGAAAAAGGCGTCAACCGTGCCCTTTGGGATGCCGGACCGTTCGGCCACGTCCGCATTGGTCAGGCTCTGGAAGTCTTTCCGGGCCCGCAGGAAGTCCCGGATTTCGGCCATGTTCATGATATACAGGTTCGGGTGGCATTCTTTCCCCAATTTCTCACATTCGATACACTTTTCAAACATATTAACCTCCCCGATTTCCAACGCAAGCAGGATATTTGCATATCGCAAGCGGGCGCTTGCATTCCTAGTATTGCAACTATTCCGATTGAAATGTAGAATTTAGTCAGATACCGGTAATTCAGTAACGGACAGATGCACAAACAAATTTGTTTTTCCAGGCTCCAAAGAGTAGAACGTTTCTCCACTGATAGCATCCTCTTCTTTTTCCAGAAGCTTGTACGGGCCGCCGCCAATCTGGCAGGTGATTCCCGCAATGCGCTTCTCCTGAATACATTTCAGCAGGTGGGTGCAGGAACCGGATTTGATATAACCAACGTGTTTCCCGTCGGCCATGACCTTGATAGCGTTCTGGTCATAGGCGTTGTCCGGTTCTGGAACCAGTTCAATCTTGGGCATGAGAAAATCGTATTTCCAGATTTTTTCTGTATCGTATAGCATGAAAACGCCGTCAATCAACTGCTTTTTGCTGAGACTATATTCTGGGTTTTCCTGTGCAAAGCTCATAATGTTCTGCTCGTAATGCGTGACACCCGCAACCTTGTAAGTTTTCACTGTTCCGACAGGCACCGCTGTGGCGGGCTGCTCCTCTGCCTGTGCAGGTTCTCCGGCTGCTTCTGGCTGCTGATCCTGTGGCGCTGCTGCTTTTTCCTTTGGATTTGCCAGGGCACAGGCCAGTCCGAAAGCGATAGAAAGCACTACTGCCAGAATCGCCGCAATGTCAGAAACAATACCGTCCTTTTTCAGCACCCCAAACACAGCATAAACAATGGCGAAGAAGATGAACGCAAGCCCAGCACCCAAAACGAAAGCAATAATCCCCACCAAGGCCTTTTTGACGGTTTCACGCATTTTCGCAAACATACAAAACTCCTATCTTACAATTCACGCCGATGCAGCAGCCACTTGGCAAAGCCGATAATTTCGGCGTTCTCCGCATCGGTAAATTCTACATGACCAAGCTCCCGGTGCCACTCCTGCATATGCCGGAGCTGCATTCCCTCTGAGGCCACCATGGAGACCACCGTGGATTCTTCCCACTTGTCCAGCCCAATCAGATGGGCGGGGGATGTGTCCAGGGCAGCGGCCAGCGGCTCCAGCATGTCGGCACTGAGCTTTGTAATGCTGCCGGATTCATACCGGTACACCGTGGAGCGGTCTTTTCCTATTTTGTTCGCCAGGGTATCCGCTGACATTTTCAGCTCCACCCGGCGCTGCTTGATCCTCTTTCCAATGTCCATCTTTTCACCCCTTCCGTATACACCAGTCCGGGATATGTCGCAGGAATGCGACAAAAACCATACTGGAAAATGTTTCCAGTTTACAGAAAATTTCCCCTGGTGTTAAAATTCCCAATGTACAAGACGTACAACGCAATTGTTCACCTTGCGCAATAGAAAGGAGTACCAAAAATGACAGCCATGCAAGAACTATTATCCTACATATCCGCAATGACACCGGAGCAGGTGGAGAAGGTTATTTCTCATCTTCCACAATTGATTTCAGCACTCGAAGCGCAAGGGCAGCCTGTTCCTCCGATAGAGATTGAGCAAACGCCATAAGCGCCCGCTTATTTGCTGTAAGCCCATCGTTTTCGGTGGGCTCTTTTTCTTCCTCTATAAGGTCCGATTTCAAAATCCCGAAGTAGTCGGCCATGATTTCAATTCGATCAATTCGAGGATATTTGCGGCCATTTACCCATTCCGAAACCGTCGAATACGGAAACCCCCATATATCGGCAAGCTCCCGCCTGTCTTTTCCACTTTTTTCGATGTACTTCTTTAGATTCTTTGACAGTATTTCTTTGTTCCCAAGTGAGCTCATTGGTATCACCTCCATTTCATTCCTTTTTATATTACACCCATAGTGTAAAAAAATCAATAATAAAATAAAAAAATTACGCTTTAGGGGTTGACAACTACAAAAAGTTATTGTAATATAATGTTACGCCGAAAGCGTAATAGACGGACGGAAAACAGTTAATTTTATAGCACGCTTTAATTTTTTTAATCACAATAACGCTTTAAGCGTAAATAGCCGACAGGCAGGAGGAAATAGAAATGAAATACGTTCTTTACATCGATTACAGAGCATCCTACAAGCCCATGTATAGCGAATATCGCCCCATGAACGCAAAGAACATGACTGAAGCGGTTATCGAGGCGGACGCAGCCCATGACCCCGAAACAATGTATCTTATCCGAATCATGGAGAAGGACGGAAAGGCCGAGAAACTAGGAGGCGGCATTAAGGCCCAGGCTTACACGGCAATTATGGAAAAACGGTCGACAAAATGGGCCGCGGAAGGGCGAGACCACAGCGTTAAGCACTTCATCGCTAAGTTCGCCGATTGGTTCGAAATCGCATAAACCCCGGGCGGGGCAACCCGCCCGACACAAGAAAGGAGAAAAGCATGTTTATTCTGCGGAATATCTTTGGCATGATCAAAGTCTTTGACAATCTAGATATTGCGCTTGAAGCGTACGAAAATGAATGCGATTTTTGCGAGTATTGCGGACTGTACAACGCAGTCACGGGAGAAACAATAGCAGAATCGTTTTAATTGCCGAAGGGTGGCGGCAAAACCGCCCTGTGTAATGCAGCCGGGGAAGTACCCCGCCGGTCCGAAGCCCGGAGAAATGCAGACGGCACCCGGAAATATAGACATCCCGGAAAACCCGGAAACGGGCAAACCCAAGACCGTGAAAGTCGGTGCCGGGTATCATGACTCATAGAAAGGAGGTACAACGCATGAGAATTACGCTCAAAGCGGCAAGAATTAACAAGGGCTACACCCAGGAATATGTCGCTAAGAAGATTGACGTTACCAAGAAAACGCTTGGAAGCTGGGAAAGTGGGAAGACGATGCCGAAAGCAGACAAAATCATTCAGCTGTGCAACCTCTACGGGGCAAGCTATGACGACATTGCGTGGCGGGCCTAAATTTTTTTGAATTTGATTACGCTTTAAGCGTAAAGGAGGGCACCATGGAAGAAAATGAAACATGGGAGGGCTGGACCGTCTCCACGGAATATCCGGGATACCGCTACCATG
>ERZ773224.2493-NODE-2493-length-19117-cov-30.556710_pt1 | contig 19117 bp, 18 predicted proteins | sample MGYA00580526_ERZ773224 | MGnify/ENA primary metagenome ERZ773224 (study PRJEB29015, sample SAMEA2737743) | human gut metagenome | biome: human gut; feature: human-associated habitat; material: faeces | place: China | collected 2012 ... | reverse complement strand
TTGATTAGTTTTACTTTATCACCAAATACTCCGATTATTCTATATAGATTATCTGTTGGGCATGGTGTTGTTGTACTTCCAAAACAAACATAGTTGTTTACTTGATCACTTGCTCCAGCAAATCTGTATGAATTGTCTCCTGCTCCATTTGTTAGGCTTGCATCATGATAATAGATACTATTAGTTCCTTGCGTTCCTGTGTACAATGATTTTACATAATCTGCTAGTGATGTTGGGTCAGCTTCTCTATCATATGACTTAACTGCTACTCCTGCTTTAAATGTCTTGCCCATAGTACTATTATCAGCAACATCTCCATCCAAAAATAAGTAAATATCAAAACTTTTATTCCCTTTTAAAGGAATACTTTCACTATGTATTTTATAAATACTACCATAAGTTCCTTTTAAACCTGTATTTAATTCTGTTTTTTCAGTATCGGTAAAATCACTTACTCCATTTGTTGCAGATGACAATATTCCTTCTTGTATTACATTCTTTGTACCTGTTTCAGTTAATATATATCTTACATATTTTGCATCTATTGTATTTGTGCTTAAAGTAGCTACATACAAATTAAAACCTACATATGAATCACAATAACTAGTTACTGTAAATTTATATGGTGTTGTTTGTAATCCTTTGTTTCTTGACATTGGATAACTACTTGATAAATTAACATTACTTGTACTAGTAAGTTTTATTTTGGCACAACTATTTAAACTTACTTCAGTTATGTTACCTCCTTGTTCAATTGGTTTCATAAAAGCCTTAGTAATTCCAAGTACCAGTAACAATACAAATATTACAGACACCAAACTTATTATCATTATTTTCGTACTTTTTTTCATATAGCTTCTCCTTCTACACTATATTAATTATAAAATAAATTGTTATTTTCTTCAAGTCTTATTTGTATCAAACTTTAAAACTATACAGAAAAACTCAATATAATTTAATTTTGTTGAACTTCTTTCTTTCAACACTAATATAATAACATATAATATATTTAAAAAGGTCACCCAAAAAGCGACATTTTCTAGTTAAACATTTTTTTAGGTTTTGATGTTGACATTTACGCCAGATTTCGAAGAGCCAAAATTATCAACTTTTAACATTAACATTTCTATCAGTTTTTATAATAATATTTATAATAAACGGTATTTTTAAAAATTTTAAATTTTAAAATCTTTTTTGCATGCAATAATTTTTAAAAAAGCAAAATATTTTTTTAAAAATTTAAATTTTAAAACAAATATGATATTTTACAGTACTCAAAAAGAGGTAAAATCGTACAATATTTGTCGTACTTTTTTGCCTCTTTTTTTTAGGTTTTACCGATGTATTTTCAAAACTGTCCGTCAATCAGTTTACCAAAATCGGATCAGCGGCTGTGCCGCTTCCCGATACATAGTTCACGGAAGATGAGAGATAGAAGACTGGCCGCACCGCATACGCATTATCGCCAACATAGTAGTAGTACACGTTGCCGGTGTGAGTCACATCGAACGCAGTGTACGAACGGTCCGCACCACGGGAAATAGTCCATTCTACAAGTCCCATATACATCCAATTTACATTTTTAATGACTTCGCCATCATAAGTCCTTAAATTTGCTGTCCATGCACTTGGTGCTGCTGCAAATCCATAATCACTTGCATACATTAAGCCTATTTTTGCAGGATGTTCTGTTTCTCCATTTGATGAAGTTGATCCTGGTACTGGTTTTACTACTTCTTTTTGATATGCTGTTTTGGCTGGTTGGTATCCTATATTTGACCATGTATTTCCTCCAACCTTCCACGTTGTCATATCTATTTTGTTTGCCCATTCTACTCCTATTTTTGTTATGAAGTTTTGATTTAAATTTGTTTTATTTAAATTTGACAAACTCCATGTGTTTTGATCAGACTTATTCCAGTAATATCCTGCTATATTGGCTAAATTATTTCCTTTATAATATGAAGAATTATTCCCTGTAGCTGTATATGCTTGTTCATAATCTCCATCTGTACCTAATAATGCACTTGTTGCATAATCTGATTTAATTAGTTTTACTTTATCACCAAATACTCCAATTATTCTATATAGATTATCTGTTGGGCATGGTGTTACGTTTGATCCAAAACATACATAATTATTTACTTGATCACTTGCTCCTGCAAATCTGTATGAATTATCTCCTGCTCCATTTGATAATGTGGCATCATGATAATAAATATTGTTAGTTCCTTGTGTACCTGTATATAATTTTGCTATATGGCATGCTATACTATCATCGTTGCATGATTCATAATAAGCAATTTCTCTATCATATGACTTAACTGCTACTCCTGCTTTAAATGTCTTGCCCATAGAACTATTATCAGCAACATCTCCATCTAAGAATAGATATAAGTCATAACTTTTAGTTCCTTTTAAAGGAATATTTTCACTATGTATTTTATAAATACTACCATAGGTTCCTTTTAAACCTGTATTTAATTCTGTTTTTTCAGTATCAGTAAAATCACTTACTCCATTTGTTGCAGATGACAATATTCCTTCTTGTATTACATTCTTTGTACCTGTTTCAGTTAATATATATCTTACATATTTTGCATCTATTGTATTTGTGCTTAAAGTAGCTACATACAAATTAAAACCTACATATGAATCACAATAACTAGTTACTGTAAATTTATATGGTGTTGTTTGTAATCCTTTGTTTCTTGACATTGGATAACTACTTGATAAATTAACATTACTTGTACTAGTAAGTTTTATTTTGGCACAACTATTTAAACTTACTTCAGTTATGTTACCTCCTTGTTCAATTGGTTTCATAAAAGCTTTAGTAATTCCTAGCACTAGTAACAATACAAATATTACAGACACCAAACTTATTATCATTATCTTAGTACTTTTTTTCATATAGCTTCTCCTTCTACTCTATATTAATTATAAAATAAATTGTTATTTTCTTCAAGTCTTATTTGCATCAAACGTTAAAACTATACAGAAAAACCCAATATATTATATATTGAGTTGTATGCGAGATAATTTATTACACGCGACTCTCACTTAGCGAGATACATTTATCAGGTAGATAATAATATCTACATCCTTAGTATTTCAAGGACAACTCAATAATAACATTTCATTTTCATTTTGTCAACACATTATTTTGTTTTTTTGTAATTCCATCAACATTTTTTTCTTTATTTTATCTATATCAACTACAAATATATTTATACCATTATTTTTTAAATTCATAAGTAACTTAAACTTTTTAAAAATTAAATTTTGTAAATTTTTATCTAAACACAATACTTCATCTCCCTCCTTATGAACATGATCAATATACTTTTCTATAATAGGAAAAGCATTCTGAATTAATATTGCTGAATCTTTATTGAAAATTTTCTTTATTAAAATAAAATCACATCTATTATATTTCTTATAACTATCATGAATTATTTTTTTATATTTTTCTATTTTAGAACTAAAAGGAATAAGCCAAAATATATTTTCGTCATTCAGCACAAAATATGATGGTCTTGTTCTATTATTCTTATGATTTAACATCAAATGTTTATCATTAACAATTTTAAAATACTCATCCTTTATATGATACAAATATCCCGTTTCTATTTTCATAAATAACCTACTCCCTTCAAAAAACACAACAAAAAACCCAATATTTTATATATTGAGTCAATGTGAGTTAATTTTATTACACGCAACCTCACCAATGCGAAAGACATTCTCAGACAGATATAATCATCTGTATACTTATATTTCCTAAGTACATATTCATGTTATCATATATTTCGCACTTTGTCAACTCAATACAATTTATTTTTGTTAAACTTCTTTCTTTCAACACTAATATAATAACATATAATATATTAAAAAAGGTCGCCAAAAAAGCGACATTTTCTAGCGACAAATTTTTCCCGTAAACAAAAGAAAAAAATGTAAGAAATTAATCCTACATTTTACTCTTTAATGATCCCAACTTATTATCTTTATAAAACCCAATATTAAATATATAATTAAAAATTTATAATAATCATCTAAAACAAACTAAGTTGAGCAGACTCAGGCATACCCTTAAATACTCCAAGTTCTCTTAATGCATTAACTGTTGTTTGATTAACTTTACCTCTATTTTGAAAATCTTCTACACAATAAAATGGTTTCTTATTTCTTTCTTCAACAATCTTATTTGCAACGTTTTCACCTAAACCATCAACAGCCATAAATGGTAAATACAAGCACTTATTTTCTTCATCTATATAAAATGTTTTAGCAAGTGACTTCGTAATATCAATATTTTTAAAAGTAAATCCTCGTGCAAGCATTTCAAGTGCAACAGCTAAAGTATCTCCAACTGCTTGTTCTTTTGCACTAGCTCCAAAACCTTTTTCTTTTATTTCAATAAGTCTACGTTTTATCCCATCATAACCTTTAAGCATTGCATTAACATCAAAATCACTTCTTCTTATACTAAAGAATGCAGAATAATAATAAAGTGGATAATAAACTTTAAACCAAGCAACCCTATAAGCCATCATTACATATGCACAAGCATGAGCCTTCGGGAACATATACTCAATTTTTCTACAACACTCAATAAACCACTCAGGTACACTAAATTCTCTCATATAAGCTACATGTTCAAGCCATGTATCAGGTTCTTTCTTAGCTTTTCCTTTACGAACAAACTCAGATATTTTAAAAGCTCGAGATGGATCCAACCCATAATTAATTAAACTAACCATGATATCATCACGACAACCAACAACTTGATCAAATGATGCAACATTATTAACAATTAAATCACGCACATTACCTTGCCATACATTGGTACCGTGAGAAAGCCCTGCAATCTTAACTAAATCTGCAAAATGAGTTGGTTTTATTTCAAGTAACATATTAATTGCAAAATTTGTACCAAACTCAGGAATACCAAGAGTTCCAGTTTTACATAAAATTTGTTCTTCCGTAACACCCAAAGCCTTCGGTGAAGTAAACAAACTAATAATATTATGATCATCAAAAGGAATTTCTTCTTTTATATCAATTCCTGTTGTATCCCCTAAATATCTAAGCATCGTCGGATCATCGTGACCAAGTATATCAAGTTTTAAAACATTATCATGAATTGCATGGAAATCAAAATGTGTTGTATACCAAGTACTATCTGGTTCATCTGCAGGATATTGATATGGTGTAAAATCAAATACATCCATATACTGAGGAATAACTATTATACCTCCTGGATGTTGCCCAGTAGTTCTCTTAACTCCAGTACATCCAATAGCAATTCTCTCAATCTCTGTATTATTTAAAATAATTCCTTTATCTTCACAATAACCTCTAACATAACCAATCGCTGTTTTATCAGCAACCGTCGAAATAGTACCAGCTCGATAAGCATGATCCTCACCGAATAATACCTTAACATGATTGTGAGCATCAGCTTGATTATCTCCAGAGAAATTAAGGTCAATATCAGGTACTTTTTCAGCCTTAAATCCAAGGAATGTTGCAAATGGCATATCTTGTCCTTCTTTTTTTAACTTAGTTCCACATTCACAAGTTCTATCAGGCATATCATAACCAGATGGATAAATACTAGCTAGACTCTCACCATTCTCATCTTCAAAATAAGATCTTTTACACTTTGGACACACATAATGCGGAGGAAGTCCATTAACCTCAGTAATACCCATCATTGTTGCAACTAAACTTGAACCAACTGAACCACGTGAGCCAACAAAATATCCATCTTCATTTGATTTTTTAACAAGTTTTTCCGCAATCAAATAAATAACGTCATAACCACCACCAATAATACCAGCAAGTTCAGCTTCCAATCTTTCTTCAATATTCTTAGGAAGTGGATCTCCATATATTTCATGAGCTTTATTATAAACCATTTCTTTAGTAACTTCGGCACTATTTTCTAAAACTGGTGTATACAACTTATCCCTGATAATTTGTAAATGGGAAACCATATCAGCAATCTTATTAGTATTTGTAATAACAATTTCTTTAGCTAAATCTTCCCCTAAGAATGAAAAAGCATCTAACATTTCTTGGGTTGTTAAAAAATACATATTTGGTATTTCTAATCCTTCTCTATTTAAAGGATGAATCTTACCATTAGTTTTTTGATGAACTATAACTTTACGATAAATCAAATCATCTGGTCTTAAATTATGAACATCTCCAGTTGCACAAACTAGTTTTCCCATACTCTTAGCGGTCTTAACAAGTCTTGAAACATAACCATTATATTCCATAATATTATGAAACTTTTTATCTTCCCCAATTAATTGAGTACATGCAGAATATGGTTGAACCTCAATATAATCATAAAAATTCATTAAGTCTTTTAAGTCATCATCAGACAAACCATAGCCTTTATCAAAAACTTCACCATTTACACAGCCAGAACCAATAATTAAACCTTCTCTTAATTCCATTAAATCAGTTCTAGGTATCTTACCATCTTTACCTTTATATAAATATTTAGTATTAGCAAGACTAATTATTTTAAATAGATTCTTTAACCCAACCGGATTTTTAGCAATAACAGTTAAATGAAATGGTCTTGCAAACTTAATTGCATTTTCCTTATCAGCTAATTTTTCTAAATCCAATGTAGTTTTATAACCTTGTCTTTTTAATTCATATAACATTTTATAAAAACATTTACTTGTTCCTTCACAGTCATAATCTGCTCTATGGTGTTTATCTTCATCCCATTCAACTTCTAAATTTCTAACCAATGTTGAAAGTTTATGATTTCTCCAATCTGGATACATATTTCTTGCAAGTCCCATTGTATCAACAACAGTATTATTAAAATCACCTAAATTATATTTTTTACAAGCTTTACTTACAAACGATATATCAAAACCAGCGTTATGTGCAACAAGAGGTAAATCTCCACAGAACTCTAAGAACCTCTTTGTAACATTTTCTTCCAAATCGCAACCCACTAACATCTCATCAGTTATATTAGTAAGTTCCGTAATTATCTTTGGAAGAGGTCTATCACATGCAATAAGTTCATCAAATCTATCAATTATTTCATCGTTTTTAACCTTTACTGCCCCAATTTCTATCATTTGATCAACCCCAGGATTTAACCCAGTAGTTTCTGTATCATACACAACATATTCTTGATCAAACAAAGGAAACTCTTTATTTTTAAATACAATATTTGATTCAACATCAACAACATTTAACTCTGCACCATACAAAGCCTTAAACTTATCTTTTTCTTCTTTACCCTTATTAGCTTTTTGTAATGCATTATATATATCTGGATAAGCTTGAAGAGAATTATGATCAGTTACAGCTACAGCCCTATGTCCTAAACTCATAGCAAACTTAGCAAGACCAGCAGTTGGAACAACACTATCCATCATACTCATCATCGTGTGAGCATGAAGTTCAACTCTCTTTTCGGGATAATCATCTTTAACACTTATATCCTTACTTGGTATAGCCTCAATATTTCTTGCATTAATAACCATTTGATGTAAATAATCATCCATTTCCATATGACCATGAACTCTATACCACGAACCTACATTTAGCCTTTTATTTAAAACACTAAATTCTTCTTCATTAAATCTAACAATTTTCATTAAATAACTATCAGTTTTATCACTAACTTTCAAATTCATAATAAATATCGGTCCCTTTTTACCTTGTCTTTCCGTTACTTCCTTACTAAATATATATACTTCCACAATAATATTTTTAACTTCACCCAATATATTATTAAGTTTTATTACATCACCATCTTTATGTACCCCAAGTATAATAGGACTTTCTTCCTTTTTCTCACTTGCTACACTAACCTTTTCTAACTCAATTTCTTCTTGTAAACTCTTTCTTTCATCTAAAGAAATATTAATTTCAATACTTTTGTGACCAAGCCCATATCTTTCAAGTTGTTTAACCAGCCCTTCAGCTTCATGCAACAAATCATTTCTTTCAAATTCATTTAACACATGAAAATATATCGTATCATTTAAAACTTCCACTCTACTTTTTTTAATACTTACAAGTGATGGCCTTCTTATAATTATTTCATCTAATAAATAATCTAAGTAAGATACAATATCCTCTTCTTTTACCATATCATAAGTTAAAAAACAATCACATTTTTTATCACCATTAATACCATTCATAGCACATAAAAACAAATTATTAACACTTTTTATCGGTAATACTTCTTTATTTTTAATATAGACTATAAACTTTTTATCATTTTTCTTTAATACAACTCGCTCAAGTATTGCATCATTAAATACCTCATCACTAAAATTAATACTTTTAAAAAATCTAACTAATTCGTTATTCATGAGTACCCTCCTTCATTATATTATTTACTATTATGCTAACTTTGTCAAACCTTTTTGATACAGAACCACTAATTTCAATTAAATCGTTTTCTTTTAAGGAATCTAACAACCCAATTTTTTCAGGAAACACAGTAAAATCACAAGACCCTGATTCATCAGATGCCCTAATAAAAGCCATATCATCACCTTTTTTAGTCTTTATTTTATTTATTCTTTCAACCAAAACAACACATTTTATATTCTTAAACAAATATTTATTTATATCACTAATCTTAAAACACTTAAAATTACTTGATGGATGATTCGATAAATAATATCCATAAGCATCTAATTCATTACTTCTTAAAATACTATCACTAAACTCTGGATATTCAATAATCACTGGTTTTTTTATTAAACCACTCTCATCATTTAAAGCTCCATAATTTGTAGCACTCTCTAAATTATTAAGTAAAGTATTTTGATTTAACTTTAAAGACCTCAAAGCATTTGCTTTTATTAACGCTTCTATCAAAGAGCTATCTAAAAATTCATGTGTCTTACTAACAAAGTCAAAATAATCAATAAAACCATTACCTCTTGCATCAATAATTTTTCTAGTAATCTCACGGTTTATCCCTTTAATCTGCCACATTGGCATAATTACATTTTTACCCTTAACATAAAACTCAATCTTACTTATATTTATATCAGGTTTAATAAGTATCATACCATGACTTTTCAAAAATGCAAAATAACTACTTTGTTTATCAGTATTATTATTAAGCATCTCAATTAAGAAATACTCTGGATAAAACACTTTCAAATAAGCCATTTGATAAGCAACCATTGCATAAGCAACACTGTGAGACTTATTAAATCCATAACTTGCAAATCTAACAATTAATTCGTATATCTTCGTTGCATCTTCCTTGCTATAACCATTACTTATAGCACCATTTATAAACTTTTCAAAGTATTCATTCATAATGTCTATCTTTTTCTTTGATATAGCTCTTCTTATTATGTCTGCCTCAGAATACTTAAAACCACCAACTAACCCAAGTATTTCAATAATTTGTTCTTGATAAATTAAAATTCCATAAGTATCTTCTAAGATACCTTTTAATCTATTATCTATATAAGTTACTTTCTCTTTACCATTTTTTCTTAAAACATAACTATTAGCTTCATTAATTGGTCCAGGTCTACCCAAGGCAACTGATGCAACCAAATCATTAAAACAAGTTGGTTTAATTTTACTTACTAAATTTCTCATTAAACTAGTTTCAAATTGAAAAATCCCATCAGTATCTCCATCACTAAATAATTTATAAACGCCACTTTCATTAAACTTTATATCTTTTAAAACATTTTTACCAATATTATTTATTATATTAGATATCGTAGTTAAATTCTTTAAAGCTAAGAAGTCCATTTTAAGTAGCCCCATAGACTCCAGATGTTCATCTACTGTTATTCCAGTAATTAAATTATCTCCATCTTTTAAAACAGGTATAATTTTATCTAGCTCTACACTTGATATAACAACACCACTAGCATGCACCGAAGTATTTTTCTTAAGTCCTTCTAGCTCCAAAGATATTCTAAACATCTCTTTTAATTCTTTATAATTAGTTAAATATTTTTTAACTACTTCATCCCTCAAATTAACACTCAATTTATCATATTTTATAGCTTTAGTAAATTTATCAACTAAATCATCCCTAATATTAAGAAGTTTGCCCACTTCCCTTAAAACAAGCTTAGCTTTTAGCGTTGTATAAGTAAGACCCAATGCTACATTCTTTTCTCCATATTTTCTTTTTACATAATTTATAACTTCTTCTCTTTTTAATGCATCAAAATCTATATCAATATCAGGCATAGTAACTCTTTCTGGATTTAAAAATCTTTCAAACATCAAATTATATTTAATCGGATCAATCTCTGTTATACCCAAGACAAAACTAACTAAAGAACCAGCTGCACTACCTCTTCCAGGACCCACCAATATATTATTTTTTTTAGCATACAAAACATAATCATAAACAATCAAAAAATAATCAACAAAACCCATTTTTTCAATAACACTAAGTTCATAATTAAGTCTATCTTGATAAATTTTAGAAATTTTTCCATTTAATCTTTTCATAAGTCCCTTGTTTGCAAGAAGTCTTAAAAACTCTTTTGAATTATCTCTATACTTTGGTATATATCTATTATTTTTAGGTATTTCTATATTTATCTCATTTATAAAATTATCATAATTTGTATTATCTATATTCATATCAAAATATTCATCATGTTCAACAACTTCTTCTTTTCTTAACATATCTAAATATTTTAAATAATCAACACTTTCTTGTTTTAAAGTTTTTATTTTCTTTATATATAAACAATCACTACTATACTTATATACATTTATTTTTTCTATTTTGTTAATATAACCAAAATATACTTTACATCTATCTTTAAACCAAGTATATAATCCCACACTTGCACTTGGAAGAATTACTAAAACATTATCTAGATATTCTTCTAAATCATCAAGTTCTATTAACTTTTCTTGTTTTAAACTATTTATCTTTATTAAATTTTTATACCCATCATAATTTTTAGCATAAATAAGTACTTCAAGCTCACCTATTTTTATAGATAACCCAATCAAAGGCTTAATACCACTACTTATACATAAATCATAAAAATAAATTGAACCACTTAAATTTTCATCACATATCCCACATACCTTAATATCTTTTTCCACTAAAAAATTAATTAAGTCAGGTACCTTAATTAAACTATGTAATAATGAATAATCTGTTATAACTCTAAGTGGTATCATTATAAACTACTCCCCTATAACCATTATAGCATGTATATTATTTTAAATTAAGTCTTTTTTGCAATTTACTAAATAAAATTATCATGTTATACTATTAAGGAAAGAAGGAGACAATATGGAATATATAAATATTAAAAATGCAGACAAAATAATCAGTGAAAGTAAATACTTTGTGAAAGACCCATATAAATATAAGAATAAATGGCAAGATTTATTTGGAAATAAAAATCCAATAAGCCTAGAACTTGGAATGGGTCGCGGAGATTTTATAATTAATATGGCAAAGAAGTATCCGAATACAAACTTTATTGGGCTTGAACTTTATCCATCTCAAATGGTAAGTGCAACAGAAAAGTTAAAAAGCCAAAACTTACCAAACTTAAAATTAATAAATGATGATGCAAGAAACATAGATAAAATGTTTGGAAAAGAAATAACAACAATTTATTTAACATTCTCAGAACCATGGCCAAAAGGTATTGATGAATCAAAAAGATTTACTCACATAAGTTATTTAAAATTATATGATAAGATATTTAAAAAGAATAAGCATATTATTTTAAAAACCGATAACAAAGGTTTATTTGCTTATTCCCTAGAAACTTTATCTGGGTATTGGTATACATTTAATAAAGTCAGCCTAGATTTACATCATGATGAAAGAAAAATAAGTAACATCATGACAGACTTTGAAAAACAATATGAAAAAGAAGGAAGACCAATATACTATGTTGATGCAAAATTTGATGAATAAAACATTTAAAAATCCCTCTATTACTGAGAGATTTTTTAATTAGAAAATTGAAAAGAATTATTATAGTTTATACCTGAACTCTTCAATTTTCTCTCTTGGCAGTTTAGAAATACTAGCTATTTCATCAATATCATAATTTCTTCTAAGCATTTCCAAAATCATAGACTTTTTACCAGACTCTTCACCGTCTTCAAATGCTTCAGCTTCAGAGTCGCCTTTTTCAATTGATTCACTATTATAGAATAACAACTTATCGAAATCATCTCCTTGGCTCTTAATTTCATCAATAATTTTATTCATTAAATCATCTCCATCATATACTTCTTTAATCTTTTCTTTATCGTTACTTGCAAAAAGATAAAGTAAATTTTCCAAAGACCCTTTGTCTTCTTTAACTATAGTATAATCTAGATTTGACAATTTTGCAAGATTTACATCAATAATTTCTAATAACTTGGATTTCTTCATGAGTTTCTTCATCTAATAGTTTGCTTCGTACTATGAATCTGCCATCTCTAGAAACATCAAATGAATTCAAGTTGATTTGATATACCTTTTTAAGTGGCTTTAAATAGTTTTCCTGATCTTTTATCTGTCTTAAAATCAATTGACAGATGTACATATAATTCTTATTTCTATTCGTTCTTTTTTTCTGATTGTTTATTTCAACATTAACAACTATTGTATCATTCTGAATAAATAGATCAGTCTTACTATCAACTACATTTTCATTTACACTAACTTCCGGATAACCTAATGTAAATTCAAAATTTTCAAAAGGTATTTTTAATAACTTACAAACAATTAATGCTAAATATTTAAGTCCTGCATCAGTTGATGTAAAAATCTTCTTGACAATAACGTCTCTAGTATTATCGACTTTTACTGCATTCATGAGATTTTCCTCCTTTCGAGGACTTTATTATATAGAGATTTTTACAAGATGCAAGCACTTCGACAATTGTCGACAAAAGTTTCAAAAATAGATTTACATTTTCTGTGTAAAGTATACAATATTTTACATAAAAAAGGACTCATAAGAGCCCAATTTTATAAAAAGATTTATCTAAAAATATAAATAAATTAGATTATTTTTTCATCATTATTAATCCCATATTACAATTTCAATGTATTAATTTCTGAAATAGGTTTATGTCAAAGTTTAGCTATTTCATCAACATCATAATTCATTCTAAGCATGTTCAAAATCACCTCTTTTATTCATTATTATCCATATATTTTACATCTCACAATATAATTTATTTATTAATTATATTATAACTTATTCTCTCTTGCTAAGCAAGCATAAATTGTCATTTTGTAAAATATAAGTCATATGGGTATTACTCATTAGACATTACTAATAGTTACTTCAACATCATCACTCTTATCATATATAATACACAAATTAAATAATATACCCAAGTTACTAATCTTCTTCTTTTTTATTTTATCTAAGAAACCTTTTAACATTTTATTATCACTACTAAAAGTTAACTTCATATCAGTTAAATATGGAGTATCATTAAAATAAAATACTCTAGAAAATAAGAATAACTTTTTATTCGTAGTATTAAGCCAACTTAAAGAATTAGATATAGTAATATCAATAATTGTAATAATTTTTTTAGTATTAACATTTTCTAAATAAACATAGCCATTGTCTTTATCAGTTTTAACTATTCTAAATAATTCTGTTTTTGAATTAGCTAGTGCTTCAAGCATAGATTTCTTATCTGGTTCATTCTTATATTTATTTTCTTTAAGAAATATATCCACCAAAGAAGTAAATTTCTTATAATTTCTAAAAAACAATGCATCCATTAAAACATCGCTTTTAACAGCATCATCAAAATACAAATCATGATCAAATAATGTTTCCTTACTCGCTAAATCTTGCATTTCTTCTAGCATTTTACCAGATAACTTCTTATTATTTTTAAAGTACTCACTCATATCTTCCATTACATCTTTATATAAAGTAAGTACTTCCTTATATTTTTTTATATGTTCTAAATTTTCTATATTCATTTCTATCACCATTTTAATACTACACTATTTATTAAAATAATGCAAGAAAAATAGAACTAAAACATTGTTCTAGTTCTACCAATACCCCTATTACAAATTGCTTCATAATAATTTAAATAATCCCAAGTTATTTCAAAAGATGATAATCTTCTTACTTCATTTGCAACATCAATTTTAGTTATATAAATAAAATATTCACTAAAAAATGTATTAAACTTATTTAGTTGCACAAGTTCTTTAATTAAAGTATAACCTTCATCTGACTCTTCAAAAGAAGATGACTTAAAACTTATCTTTATTAAATTATTATTTGGTCTTGTTACTCTTAATTTATCTATCATTAATTTAAGTAACCTTTTTTGCTTTAATAGTATTTCTTCATCTAGACCATTCTTTTTACTAAAAGCATAATTCATTTTACTTAACTCATATAAATCTTTATTAAATTCCATACACCCTCCGATTTAAAAAGCGTTTACTATGCTTCGTAAACGCTAACTTTCTTTTTATTTTTTCCGAATCTTTCATATTTAACTACACCAGCTACTTTAGCAAATAGTGTGTCATCTTTTCCAATTCCAACATTTGTACCTGGATAGATTTTAGTTCCTCTTTGACGATAAAGAATAGAACCAGCTGTTACAGTTTGTCCATCACTAGCTTTAGCACCAAGTCTACGACCAGCAGAATCTCTACCATTTTTTGTAGAACCTTGAGCTTTAACGTGTGCAAATAATTGGATATTTAACTTCATGAAATTCATTACTTTTCCTCCTTAATTATTTTAATATTTTTCTGATACGTTTTTGCAAGTTTCTCTAACATAGACATCATATTTTCTATTATTAATAAAACATCTTTATCTTTACTAATAATATCTATTGTAAGTTTATCTTTTTCTTCCTTATACTTAATAGATTCTTTATTAATTCTTAAACATGCATTAATACTAGTAATTACTATCGCCGATGCAGATGCACATACAATATCTTTACCATAATCTGCATAATCAGCATGTCCAATAACAACAATTGAATCTTTCTTACTTACAACCTTAATCATTAACCAATTTTCTTAACAACTAATTTAGTATATGGTTGTCTATGACCTTGAGTCTTACGATATTTTTTCTTTGGTCTGTATTTAAACACTTTAATCTTCTTATTTTTTCCATGTTTTTCTACAGTACATACAACAGTTACATCTACATATGGATTTCCTGCCTTACCATCAGCAAATAAAACTTTATCAAAAGTAACATCGCTTCCAACTTCAGCATCTAACTTTTCAACATAAATGGTATCACCAACAGATACATAATATTGTTTTCCACCAGTTTCAAATATAGCTTTCATTTCATACCTCCTTATATATTTTTTGAAGTCGCGCCATTAAGGTATTTCCCTTTGAAATTTATCACCTTTTCTGTGCGGTTTTTTAAGAAACTACTTAAAAACATCTTAATTTTACCAAAAACTTTAGGTTTTGTCAAACATTTCTGCTAGTTTTTCCCTCTCACTCGTTATTTTTCCTCCATTTTTAAAGTATTGATACGTATCTATCTTTAATATATCCAAATTACCTTCCCTCGTACTTATATATTTAAAGTGATACTTTTTTAAATACCTTTCTACCAAAAACCTATTATAAACATATTTATAATTTTTAATACCCTCATATATTTTATATATAAATATTGATACAATTAAATAATTATTTAAGCTATACTTATAATTAACAATAATATATATCACGAGTGATATAATACTAACTACTATATACACCTTATAAGAATTCTTAAAAGTAGTAAATCTATTTAATAATGAATAAACTATTACACTTCCATCTAATGGTATGATTGGTAACAAGTTAAATAAGAAAATACTTTTATTATACTTATAAAATAATGAATTCTTATAACCAAAAAATAATGCAACAACATATAAAATAATCTGCATAAATAAACCTGCACTAGCTAATATTAATTCTTTATATGGACTTGTATTAATATCTTTTTCTACGCGGGTTAACCCTCCAAAAGGATACAATGTAACACTTTTTATTTTATATCCAAATAATAAGCAAACTAAAACATGTCCAACTTCATGAATTAACACAATTAAAAAAATAGTTATACCAACTCTTATATAACCACATAAAAACAATATAAAAAGTAAATATAAAGTTGTATTACTAACTCTTATAATCTTCATAAGTTAAATACTTATCATCCTTTTTTATAACTAAATATAATTTATCATCTAAAGTATTACCTATAACCATATCTTTTTCTATATAATCATATAACTTAACAGATACATTTTCTAAATTACCATACCATATATCAACACCATCTACCCCTTGTATTATAACTGTATTACCATAAGTATCTTTCTCCCCAATATATACAACTATTCCATTCATTAATGTATTAATAATACTTTTATTATTTACTTTTAATACTTCACCATCATTATACTTATTAATACTTTTATATATTAATTTACCCCCAGACACTGGTAATGCACCAGTATCCTTTGGAAGTACTCTTCCAAATAACTTTTCATACATACTCTCTATTTTAGTAAAATGAATACTTTCATTTAAGACATAATTTTTATACCTTTCTTTATTATCACTACTTAAATTAGTGTAAATTACACTGCATAATAAAAAAATAATAGCAAGTAAAAACTTAGTTATAAATAATTTTGATTTGTTATTATTACTATATTTCTTCTTTTTAAAATTATTTACATACTCTTCCACTTAATATCACCCGATTAATTTTATGTACTTATACTTATTTATATAACTAATTAATATAAATAAAGAACTCACCACAAACATAGTCTTATTATAAAACAAATAAATTATGCCTAAATTAACTAAGTAGTACACCAGCACATTATACATATTAATATATTTTATAACTATACTTATACCTAACATATAAAGTGTTACAACACCATATGTATGAGTTATAAATATATCTATAAATAAACCAATTATAATGTTATATAAAATATTTTTATTATTCACATTTAATAAAAATAAGCAAGTTTTAAAACTAGTATAATTATAAAAAAATATATCAAGTATTAAATATATCATAAACTTCTCCATATATATAAATAATTTAAATTATTTAATCTATTACCTATATCAACATATATAATTTTTTCAATTCCTGTATCAGTTAAATTAATACTTTTAACAACACCTACATATATACCTTTATTTATATTACCTAACCCAGATGTATATATTTTATCCCCTACATTTATATTACTATAATTATTTATATCAGTTATAACCAATTCATTATTTATACACTTAAGTATTCCAAAATAATCCCCTATAGACACACTAATAGCACTATCCCTTGAAGTAATCAAGTCGACAATACTACTATCACTATAAGTTTTTTTAACTATACCAACTAACCCATCATTAGTAAGAATTGCATCTCCCTTTTTTATTAAATCGTTAAACCCTCGATATATAACTAAATCACTTCCATACATATTTCTATACTTAACCTTAGTTAATACTAAATCTAAGTTATCATTTACTTTAAAGTTTCTTAAAGTATTTAATTCATCTTCTAAATACTTATTATAATTAACTACAATATTTGTATTATCTAACACTTTATTATTTACCTCATTATAAATAATAACTAATAAAAATCCAATTAATAATATTAAATAACTTTTTTTCATACCTATAGTATGTCTTAAATTAATTTTAACATACTATTTATTACACTATATATTACTTCTTTTTTATTTGATTTTAAAATAATTGGTTCAAACTCTTTAAAAGAATCAACTACAGTCTTTGTTACTCTAACTTCTTTTATATAATAACTAATACCATCTTCATTAAAAATAGATTCGAGTTTTCCCATTACTTCCTTGCTATAGCATGCAGCTATTATAACTCTATAATATCCATCACTATATATAGTCCTTGCACTAGCAAATGTCTTAGCAAACTTTTCTGCATTAGATTCATTTTCAAATACACCAGTTTGAAAAAGAATTACAATCTCTTCCTTTTTAACAACGGCTCTTACCTCATTATTAATATCCTTATAAAAAAAGTAAGCAATAATACCACCAATAAATATACATACACCAATTACTTTTAAATATTTTTTCACATTATCACCAACACAATAATATCACAAAATTATCAAAATTATTGTCAAAGCATGACGAATATGCTATAATATTTTCTACTTACCAAAAGAGGGATAAAAATGAATATTAAAACATATGATGATATTAATTTAAAAGTAATATTTGATACATCTGAAAAAGGAATAACCAAGGTAGAGTTTTATAATAAAGATAATAAAAAAATCTATTCATACCTAGGAAATGCCTATATAACAAGACTAGATCAAAATAATTTTATGATTCAAAAAAAAAGTAAATTAATAGGTAATAAAGAAAAAGAATGTAATGATGTAACATTCCTATATATAAAGGATAAAAACTATCAAATCGAAGAATATCCCCTTCGTGAAAATGAAAATGTCATATACTCTATAGCTTTATCAAAAATAAAAACAATAATAATACCAGGTAAATATTATTACTATCTTTATTCATATGACTTAGGCATGATTATATCATCTTCATATGATTATATAAAATATGATGAAGAAAAAGATATATTCCATGTAGAAAACTATATAAATACAAAATACGGAGACATAACTTTATTTGGTACACTTACTAGAGATGGCTTCTTAATAGATGAAACACTTTATGCTCCAGAAATAAATAAAGCTTATTGTGTAGATAGTTTCAATTTAAGAAAGTATTATGAACAAATAAAAAAAGATGTAGAAAAGAGATTAAAAAGAAAAGAAAGACAAAAACTATACAAAACATGTGAAGAAGAACTAACATTAAAAAGAAAACTCCATTAAGGAGTTTTTATATTATCAACTTTTAACATTGACATTTCTATCAGTTTTTATAATAACATTTATACATATATTTCTTAAAAAGACACAGTTAAGTTAATGGGCTCGGACTCAATGGGCTCTCAATCAGTTTACCAAACTTACCTACGGACAGTTTTTCAAAACCAATAAAAATGATATAAACTATCTAGTCT
>ERZ773224.2484-NODE-2484-length-19153-cov-8.857105_pt1 | contig 19153 bp, 21 predicted proteins | sample MGYA00580526_ERZ773224 | MGnify/ENA primary metagenome ERZ773224 (study PRJEB29015, sample SAMEA2737743) | human gut metagenome | biome: human gut; feature: human-associated habitat; material: faeces | place: China | collected 2012 ... | reverse complement strand
TTATTATATTATAAATCCAAAAGATAATTTTCATTATTTTACTTTTCATGATGTCCTCCGAATAAGCTTATGACTGAAGCAGTGCCCCGATAATGTGCAGTATAATAAGATGAACGGGATAATACACATAGAAAAACCTGCCAAGATCTTTTCCCTTTTTCCCGTTGTAACTCAGAAGGAGCGGGAGAGAAAATGTCATCATCCACTGAAAGTTTATCCTAAGCAGAGAGTCGGCAAAGCTCCTCGCCGTATCTATCCTCATAGTTGGTATGCCCAGTGCATTCACAGGCATGGAAAGCACATAAACAAGGTCTTGAGACATTCCGCACCTTTGCAGGAAATTAAAGAAATGTATTCCCATCTGCGGCACGAATATCAGGAAATACAGTCCGCAGTAAGCCGAATACCACACCGCCAGCCGCTTTTTGTTTTCACGGCAAAAATAGAAAAGGACTATGGAAGCGGTAAGCACGGCAGGTCCCTCACTGTGCCACAGTGAGCCGAGCAGTGTAAAAACTATCCTCTGCCAGTCACTCAGCAGCGGGATAAGATGAATTTCTATCCCTGTCGCTGCAATGGGGTCAGCCACATCGGCAGCATAGGACAGCACAGCCATTGCAAGCTGATATCCCCCGTATCCCAGAAGATATTTTTTCCTTTTCCGACTGTCGTTTTTTGTGCTTTCAAGCATAGATATTATAAGCACGCCCTGGAATAATGACAGAAAAATGTTATTGTCGAACCTGCCTATACGGAGCTTGAAATACATGGACATCAGCGGATCAAGAACAGCTTCCGTCAGCACCATGACAGCGCTTGCCTGCCACAGCCTTTTAAGATATCTGCGCCTATTGCTTGTATGCACCGCTCCCTCTGCGGCGCAGAAGAAAAACAGAGGAGAGGACAGCCGACCTATCCACCTGAGCCACAGGGGCATATTGGGAATATATGCCCCGATGTGGTCAGCTGTCATAAGTATGAGAGCGATTATTTTTAAGGCAGTCCCGCTCATCTGTCACCTGCTTTCTGAAATTTATGTAGTATATGATGCTATTTTCAGTCCCGAATCATATGTCACTTCCGTGCCGTCAAGGCGGATATATCCGTCAGTATCATCAAGGGTAAATTTAACCGTGCAGGCTTTTGTCAGCAAAAGTGCATCGGCATAAAAATCAATGATGACTTCGTCTTCATCTTCATACGCAACAGCCTCCTTTTCATAAGCGCCAATCCACAGCGGTTGGATATTATCATCATCAAAGCCTGCGTCTATGCCAAAATATTTCTGAGCGGCATCGTTGAAATCATCCGTACTGCACTCGGTAAACTTGCCAAGAAATCTTGCAAGGGAGTTGTAAAAGGCATCGTCCTTTGCAATCGGCTCGGAATATCTTATGTAAGGCTCCAGTTCCACCATGCACTCATAGCAGAACCGCACCTTATCGGAAACATTGCCGTTTCTCTCAAGCAAGCGGATACTTTCCCGTTCCTCCCCATTCATGGAAAGCGCTCCGAAAAGAGAGTATTCTCCAAGAGGGTTAAGAGCAGTCACCGTCCAAAGATTTTCACCTTTTTCAAAGCGCCCGTCATCGCTTTCGGTCACATTAACGCTGATATGATAGGTCTTTTAAAAATCCGAGGGGTTGGAGCCTGCAATTATCTCTGACGAAATAATGCTGTACCCCAAAATATCAACTCCGTCAATAAAATCAAACGCCGAGGCACTGTCCGCAGAGCAAAGCATTCGCAGAGCTTCCTTGTCCTTTTGGGCAAAGGCGTCCATAAGCTGCGTGATGCGCCCGTCATATTCCTGCTCTATGGCATTGTCATAGTCTGAGGAAGTTTCACTGACCGTATCTGTAACGGAGGTACTTTCGGTCAATGCACTTTCGGCTGAACTGCTTACTACCTGTTCATCTGTCCCGCTCCCACAGGCGGCAAGCAGAAGTACGACAGTAAAAACAGCTGTAATGCTCTTGCGTTTAGTCCATTGCATACGTCTCATTCCTTCCGAATATCAGGTACTTGTGTACATCAAACCTGAGCTTTTCTCCTGCCGAAAAGTCTTCCAAAAGCCCAAGCCGCCAGCAGTCCCAAAGCCGCACCGAAAATATTCTGTATCACTGAATCAATGTCAAAAAGACCTATGGAAAGCACAAACTGCGCAACCTCAGGCAGAAGCGCATATACCAAAAGCAGTGCGCATCGCTTTTTCATCGGCATATCTTCAAAGGCTGCCGAAAGCAGGAATGCAAGCATCGCAAACATAGCTATATGCCATATAATACGCATGATACTCCCTGTGGGGTCTATCACAAAGCTGCTGTAGGAGCTGAACGGAACAAGATTATAGACCTGCCAGCCGCCAGCACGCATATCACGCACCAGCTCTCTTGACATGGTAAGATTTACAGGTTTTGGCAGTATCTTGAAATAAAACAGGAGCATTATTATATTATAAATCCAAAAGATAATTTTCATTATTTTACTTTTCATGATGTCATCCGATAAATAAGCTTATGAAGCCGATACGTTCTGAAGCATATCGGCTTCATGCAAAACATCATCTGCTTTCAGCCATTTTCATATATATCCCATTCCGAACATCCGACTGATTATATCCTGCACCCAGATCATAGGGCTGGATATCGACTGAGCCGTCATCGTTAAAAACAACGCCTTTGAGAGTGCCGTCCACAATGATCTTTTCGCCCGGCCACAGTCCCTCAGAAAATCCATCATCAGCTGATGTCCTGTCATGCCACTGAGTGCATATGACCACACTGTCGTTTGAATGAATGGTATGAACGATAAACTGCTTTTTTCCGTAATATTCCGATGCTTCATCACCGTAAAGGCTGCCGTCGGGACTTTTGTATGTCATGTAATACTTTCCGTCCTCGAACGAGACCTCCATATAATGATCCGCCGAAGCATCACCGTCGGGATAATAGCTGCCCACAGGTATGGCAGGCTCCGTATAGCTCAGGTCATGTGTGCATACGCCGCCGTCATTCAGGTGCTGATTAAAGTAATAATCGGTATAATCGCACTCCTCATGTATCCAGCTGCTTTCGAGCTTTTCATCAAAAGCCCCCGCCCTGTCAAAAGATACAAACGCAAACCACGCCGCAGCGGCAGCAGCCGATATTGCAAAAACAGCTGTAATGCTCTTGTGTTTAGTCCATTGCATATGTCTCATTACCAAGAATTATATTGCCTCCTGAATATTCAGCACTTATGTACAGCTCATCTTTGGAAACATTATGAGTTCCATATTCATACCACGAACTTATCGAAAAATAGAAATCGTGATTTAAATTATACACATAGCCACCTGTACCACATATATATTTTCCAAGTTCAGGGCAATAAATATTATATACCGTGCACGTAGTTGTAGCTGATGTAGTTGAATTTATCTGAATATATGCAAATCTGCTTGACTGACAATAATATGCTCCGACAGGCAACATCGAATACACAGCTACATCATCATTTTGCACTGAATATGATTCACCAAGAGTAACAGAATCATATTCAAAGTTTTCAGCACTGTATGCTGAAGCTGCACTGCTTACCATTGCAACCGCAATGACTGTTGAAAATAATAAATCAGTTAATTTTTTCATATATTTCTTCCTTTCATACTTAATGTGACAAACCCGAAACAGACACACAGCGCATCTGTCTCGGTCTGCCATGGAAAAAAATTGCGTCAAATCGTTACTTCCTTGCTGATTTTCTCAATGGTCTCACTGTCACTTCCGCTATATACAGTAAAAACTGTTCTTAAACGGTAAGTTCCGCTGCTGAGGCTGCTTTTGCTGTTGCTGAATGTCAATGAATTGCTGCTTGATGAAGCACTCCAAGGTTCATCATTAACAGAATTCCACTTACTGCCGCTTTTCTTTTCAAGATACTGAACAGCAGTAATTTTTGTTACAGTGCTATTACCAGATGCAGTGCTTATGCAGGTTGCTTTCTGATTGGAAATAGACAGCTTGCTTGAAACTGAAACAGTATAAGCGTATCTCATTTCCGCACCGCACACAGTAATGCCGCAAAGAGACGAAAGCGCTATGATAACAGCCATAAAAAATGACAGACCCTTTTTCATTTCAAATACCCCCTTCCTCATAAATTCAGATGTTTTACCATCTGTATCTATAATCTTGAAGCAATCCTTTTGGGGACACTAAATCGACGAAAAATTCTATCATTCTGCTTTTTGCACAGTTTTGGAAATGATTATCAGTTCACTTTTACCAATATTGCCTGATATTTCAAAAACATATTCTCCATTATCCCATGAAATATATGCTTCGTCAATGCCGATATCAACAATAAATCCATCACAGCCGTTTATCTCAACATATTCCATAGTTTGATTTTCAGTATTTACATATATATCAAACGCTGATCTAATATTCTGATTAAAAATTATATACTCATTATTTTCTTTGTTTCTATATACCGTGTTACAGAATATATCGCTCACAAACTCATCTTCTGTCTCAAACCCCTCAGGCACATCAATAGTGTAAACCACCTCAATAGTCTCGGGAGCCTCTGCGGTATCGGCCGACTGAACGGCAGTGTGGGTGCTGAAAGTCTCAGTGAAAAATCTTTTGAAAAAGTCTCGCACAGCGCCTACAGATGATGCCGCCAGAACCGCTGCAATAAGCGCCGCCGTCACGCATACGAAAAGCCGCCTTACCGTAAGCTTTCCGGGCGCACCTCCGCCTGCAAGCCGTTTCATCTTCCGCTCAAACTGCGATGAGAACCGATGATTGGGCATATCCGGCACAGTGCTGATTATGCGGGCTTCCAGCGTTTCCTCAAAGGCTTTTTTAAGTTGTGTATCCACTGCCGCAATGCTCCTTTATCATTTTAACAAAGCACCTTTTTGCACGCTGCAAACGCTTTTTGGCATTATCATAGCTTATCCCAAGACTTTCCGCAGTCTCGGATATGCTCAACTCCATGTACATTTCCAGAAAAAGTACCTGATAATACTGCTCGGGCAGCTTTAAAAGCAGCTCTTTAAGCTCTTCCGCACTGAGCTTTGAAACAATATCGGCTTCAAGATCGGTGCCGTCAGATATCTCAGTCTCATCAATATTTTCAATGATGACCTTTTTGCTTTCATTGTACATTTTAAGTGCAAGGTTCTTTACTATAATAATCAGATAAGCACGGGTTTGGGGACAGTTTATTTCTGAAATTTTATTTAATTTTCCGATAACGATCATAAATGCTTCGTGTACAGCGTCCTCCGCTGACTGAGGACTTCGCAGGACAGCAAACGCTGTCTTGTACATATCCTGACGGTATGTGAGATAAAGCTCTTCAAATCTGCTTTTGTCCTCCGCAGTGTCCAGAAGAGCAAGATAAAATCCAAGCACAAAATCACACCTCGGATATATTATATAACATTTCCTTAACAAATGTCAAGACATAAAAATCAAGCCGCCCCGGCTGATGAATCAAGTTCAAAAGCTGTGGCGGCAGGCGTTTTGCGTCTCACTGTGAGACAATCAAATCATATCACAGGGCAGCTGAATTTGTCAATAAAAACATTTCGACATTCAGGGTCACAAATGAAAATTTTCCCATATCATCACATAAAAGGTCTTGAAATCATGGGCTGTGTGATGTATAATACTAATATTGTATGATACACGCTGATCGAAAGGAATTACCCGAACATGGTTGCTGATACTCAGGAAAAATTCGCAAAAAGAGCCGCAAAGGGAATGCTCTGGTGGCTGGCAGGCGAGTTCATTTGTGCGATATTCAATCTGTGCATGATAATCTTTATGACAAAATTCATGGTGATGAAGCTGTTCACCGCCATTGCCTCGGTGCTTATCGCAAACGGTCTTTATTTCAACTTCACCTACAACACCGCTGTCCGTGACAGAAATCTGGTAAAATATCACGGCTGGCAGCAGGATAAGAAAATGAGCCTGAAAATGGCCCTCACCGCTCCCCTGCCCCAGTATGTGATGTGGATAGTCCTGCTGCTGTCAAAGCTGGGCGTTATCGGAGACGTATTCAACTACTATATCTGGGCAAATATGCAGAGCCTTGCATGGATAGACCTGTTCACCTCGGGCAGGACTATTGACGCTCTCAGCTGGGGCGGACTTTTCGGTCTCCTTGTGCTGGTTCTCATCGCTCCCGCAGTTATAATCGTCACCTATGAATGTACTATCCGTGATATTGATGTAAAGTCACTGCTGCTTTACGGCAAGAAAAACAAATGACAGATAGGCTTTAAAAGGACTGTCAGCGCCCTTGCCGAAAGATATATGCAAAAATCCCTATCAATAACATAATCCACCCTGTTCTTTCATATGAATTGAATCAGAGCAATTCAAAATGAAAGGACAGGGCTTTTTTATGAAGATAAAACTTAGAAAGTACAGAACAGCAATATTCTCCGCCCTTGCGGTAATGGCGTCTGCGGCGATGATACACTACGCCATGGGGCAGATAGACAGCGCCGTTTACACCAACACCGCCGAAAGCGACCCCAACGCCAGGGTCATCGTCCTTGACAGCGGCCACGGCGGCATGGACGGAGGCTGCTCCACTGCCGACGGCGTGACCGAAAAGGGCATCAACCTGAGCATAATGCTGTCGGTGCGTGATATGTGCCGCCTTTACGGCTTTGACACCGCCGTCACCCGTGACAGGGACATTTCCATTCACGACAGCGGCACCACAGGCATACGCAACCAGAAGGTCTCGGACATGGAAAACAGGCTGGAGCTTTTCAACAAATTTCCCAACGCAGTCTGCCTTTCCGTCCACCAGAACACCTACACCGACCCAAAATACAGCGGCGCACAGATGTTCTACTCCCCTGCCAATGCCGACAGCGAGCGGTTTGCTTCAATACTGCAAAATCTGTTCGTGAAAAATCTCCAGCCCGACAATATGCGAGAAACAAAGCTGTGCGGCAAGGAGCTTTACCTGTGCTATTACTGCAATAATCCCGCCGTAATGGCTGAATGCGGCTTTCTTTCCAATCCCGACGAGGCCGCAAAGCTCACCGACCGTGACTATCAGCGGCAAGTGGCATATACCCTTTTTACGGGTCTCAACGAATTTATCTGCGGATAAAATCCAGCACTTTACAATGTCATTTTTCAAATCGCATAAAAAGCTGTTGACTTTTTCTCACAAATGTACTAAAATATGTATGTATATATTTTAGGAAAGGAATATTTAAAAATGAAGAAACTTTTCAAGACAATGTCCGCTGCCGCAGTGGGTATCCTCTCCTGCGCAATACTGGCTGCCACCGCTTATGCGGAAGATTATACGTTTGATGTTTCGGGCGCTTCCGAATCAGGCGGAAAATGGGGTCAGTCCTTTATCTGCTACACCGCTTTGGGAAACGAGGAGTACAGCGAGAACTTCAACCCCATGTGGATGACCTCCGATTCTGAAGTCATCGTTGATTATACATACACGGGCGAAGCAAACGGATCTCCCGTTGAGCTTATCTGGCAGACATGGGGCGACGGTCCAGTAAAGCCTAACCCCGATGTTACCAAGGACTGGAACAAGATAGCTCCCTATGAGTACACCGACACTGAGGCAAAGTTCTCATTCAGTGATATCGCAGCATCATACGGCTCGGATAATTTCGACACCGTTTATGCCATTTGCGTGGGCGATACAGGCGTAAACCTTACCGTTACAGGCATGAAGGTAACAAACTGCAATATCACCGCTCCCGTTCAGACTGAGGAGACTGCTGCCGAGGCTGAAACAGAAGCTCAGACCGAGGAAGCAACCGAGGCTGAGACCGAAGCCGAAACTCAGGAAGAGGACGCAGAGGACGAGGCTGAGATCGAAGAAGCTGCAGTCGAGGAAGAGTCTGAGGCCGAAACTGAGGAAACTACCGAGACAGAGGCAACCACAGCTGCCGAAACCACTGTCAAGGAGACCACAGCAGAGGAGACCTCTGCTACCGAGCTTACCCGACCCAATGCGGCAGAGATCGCAGCAAACGCACCCAATGGCGACAGCATAGCTCCCATCATTATCATAATCGTGGTAGTTGTTGTAGTTGCAGCTGCGGCTATAGTTATCATTATCATGATGATAAAGAAGAACAAGGGCAAATATTATTGATATTACCAATCCCGGCTGCCGAAGCAATTTCGGCAGCCTTTTTTATGTCACAGAGCACAAATTGATTTATACTAATCCTCAATCAACCTATAGAACGATTAAAGATTAGTATTAAAGCAGCGCAGAAAGATGTAATGGTTTTCACTAATTCTTCTGTGAAAAACAACCACTTTTCAGCAATATCAACAAAAAATATCGTTTAGTCTGCATATAGCATTATAAGACGGGTATGTGATAAAATAATTATAGCAAATATTGTGATAACGTCGGATAAATTTGAAAAGGATGGTTTTTTTATGTTATCGGACAGCGGTAAATTCAATATAGCAGCAGCACAGTCAGGCGGTCCCACAGCTGCTATCAACGCTTCATTGGCAGGCGTTTTCAGAAGAGCGGCACAATGTCCCGAAATAGGCAGGATATACGGCTCCATCAACGGTATCGAGGGAATGATAAACGGCGACCTTGTCCCTCTCGACAGCATACTTACATCTGATTATGATGTGGAGCTTATGAAAAAGACCCCCTCCACAGTCCTCGGCTCATGCCGCTATAAGCTGGCTGAATATGACCCCAAGGACAGCAAGACCGAAGCCGAATATATGAAGATCATCGAGACCTTCAAGGAATATGACATAAAGGCATTTTTCTATATCGGCGGCAATGACTCCATGGACACCGTTTTAAAGCTTGACCGCTACTGCAAGGCAGTGGGCTGCGACGTAAAGATAATCGGCGTGCCCAAGACCATCGACAATGACCTGCCCGGAACAGACCATACCCCCGGCTTCGGCTCCGCCGCAAAGTACGTTGCCACCACTCTCCAGGAGATAATCCGTGACAGCCGTGTTTACAGTATCCAGTCCATCACCATCGTTGAGATAATGGGCAGAAACGCAGGCTGGCTCACCGCTTCCTCCTGCGTACTCAGAGCCAACGGAGAGCCTGCTCCCCACCTTATCTATGTTCCCGAAGCCTTCCCCAACGGCTTTGATATGGAAGAATTTCTCGCTGATGTGGGCAGAATGATGAAGCGCTACAGGGCTGTTATCATCGCCGTTTCCGAGGGCATCGTGCCCAACGAGCGACAGTATGTGAAAACAGGTGCGGACGCATTCGGTCATACGGACAATTCGGGCGTTGCCAAGTATCTTGAGCACCGCTGCGCAGAGCGTTTCGGCTGCAAGGTACGTTCCATTGAGCTGAACGTTATGCAGAGATGCAGCGCACACATTGCCTCCCTTACCGACCTGAACGAAGCCGAGCAGATAGGTGCAGCCGCTGTGGAATGTGCCCTTAACGGCAACAGCGGCAGAATGATGGGCTTCCGCAGGATAAGCAGCGAGCCTTACCGCATCGAGATAGTTTCCTTTGACGTAAGCGAAACCGCAAACAAGGAAAAATATTTCCCCGCAAACTGGATATCCGCCGACAAGAGCGATGTTACCACCGACGCTCTCAACTACTTCCTGCCCCTTATCCAGGGCGAGGTACAGACCGAGTACAGAAACGGCATACCCGTTCATTTCAGACTTAATCAGTAAATTTCAATGTAATAATAAAATCGCCCCCTGCTGCATATTTATGGCAACAGGAGGCGATTTTTTATGTATAACACTTCTTATCAGGCAGCAAGCGCAGTGATAACAGGCTCGGAGAAATATCCAGATATCAGAGGGCTTGCGGTGTTCGTTCCCACGGAGCTTGGGACAATGGTATCTGTCTCGGTTTACGGGCTGCCCAAGTCGGAGGGCGAGTGCCAATGCGGCGTTTTCGCAATGCACATTCACGAGGGCATGACCTGCACAGGCAATGCGGAAGACCCCTTTGCAGATGTCAAGGGGCATTACAACCCCAACGGCTGTCTTCACCCCTGCCACAAGGGCGATATGCCGCCGCTTTTTGCAGATAACGGCACGGCATATTTTGCTTTCATCACCACACGCTTTACCTCGGAGGACGTTATCGGGCACACAATAATCATTCACAGGAATTTTGACGACCTGCACACCCAGCCCTCGGGCAATTCGGGGGAGAAAATAGCCTGCGGAGAAATTATGCCAATCTTATAATTCAGTCGAAGTCATCTCGCACCATGCGGGGCGATAGCCGCACTTTGCGGCAATGCGCTGGGAAATGATATTTCCGCTCCATGTGCCGTAGTATGGCACGTATCCGCTCCTCAGCACCTCGGCGGTGCAGGAAGCAACAAGAGCCGCTCCCACGCCCATTCCACGGAACTCGGGCAGAACGTCAATGCCTATCTGCGCCATGGTGGGGCTGTCCGATGATGCCCCCGCCATGCCCATGATGCTCCTGCCGTTAAAGGCGCAGACGGCAATGATATCACGCCGCTCCCCCTCGGTGCGGTACAGCAGGGCATTGTCAAAGCCCTTGTATTCAAAAAGCTCGGCAATGTTATTCTCGTCGAACACCCTAAGAGTAAAGCCCTCGCTCCTTACCGCAGGGCGGTAGGGCACCGCAGGGACATAATACTGATTGAGCAGCCCGATGCAGCAGCCGTGACTGAAAAGCTCACGGTTCAGCGCCGACATTACGGAAGCGGTGAATATCTCCGTTCCCGCTGTGTTTTTAGCCAGCACCCTTGTGTATTCGGCAATATCGGCGCTTGCGCATATAACAGTGCCCATGCCCATGGTAGCCGCACGAAAAAAAGGCGGCTCATCGGAAAATACACGCCTGCCCCTGCGAATCGCAGGCACAGTGACAGTGTTTTCATTTTTAAAAAAGTCCTGTGGGGTGCAGCTGAAATCAAGGCTCAGCTGTTTTGCCGCCGCCAGTTCCATATCGTTTCGTATTATCAAAGTTTATCACCGTAATTATTTTACCACACAGTACAGGCAAAAATCAAGGGTATAGTTATATTTTATGCGTTTCTGAAATCCGTGGGCGTCATTCCCTCGTAGCGTTTGAAAAGCTTGCAGAAATAACTTTCCGACCCAAAGCCCACTTCCTCAGATATCTCTTCAATGCTTTTGTCCGTGCCCATAAGCAGCGCCTTGGCCTCCTGGATACGCCGCTTTGCCGCATATTCCATGGGGCGCATATTCAGCGTGTTCCTGAAAAGCAGGCACAAATGCTGCTTTGATACTCCCGCTGCGCCGCAAAGGTCGTCCATGGTTATGGGTGACGCATAATTGTAATTGATGTGATCCACCGCTTTCATCAGCGCAGGAGACACGGAAAGAGAGGTATCCTCTGCGGAGATAAGGCGGTAAAACTCGATAAGAAAATCGTACAAATAGCCCGATGCCCTGTAATTGCCGAAAAGGCTGTCCGCTCTTATGGCATCGTGCATTTTCCTGAAAATATGCTCCAGCATTTTAACATTTCCAAGACTGCACACTCTCGGCTCGGTAAGTCCGAACTGCCTGAGCATATCGTCAATGCCATAGCCCGACGGCACTACCCAGTGGATATCCCACACATCTTCCTCGGCGTAATATTCATGGGGATAGTTTGCAGGCATGAATACAGCGGTATTGGGCGGAATGTGAGTTTTTCGCCCGTCGCATATAAGCGTTCCGCTGCCCTTTGTGCAGTAAAGTATCTGATGATGTGGATATCCCTCGGGGCGGATAATATGATCCTGGCAATGCTGCTGACCCATATTCACAAGATAAACAGGCAGCTGTTTTTCGCTGCGTATGATAGGATAGTCACAGAAGAACAAAAAAATCACTTCCCATATTCATATTGTTATAAATTCATAATATCATCTATTGACTTGCCTGTCAATAGGTGTTACAATACATTCAACGAATATGAAATTACAGGAGGTCGGCTATGGACATTTCAAAAATATCTTCCGTGGGATCACCCAAAAGCAAAATGATATACCATGAAAATACGGAAGCTCTTCACATCGGCACCCTTGATAAGCACTGCTATTTTATCCCCTTTTCAAAAGGACAAGACCCGTTTGAAAGCAGAGAAAACTCAACCCGATTTGAGCTTTTGAACGGCGACTGGGATTTTAAATTTTACGGCAGCATTATTGATATAGAGGACGATTTTATATCATCGGGGTTTGATAAAAAAATACCCGTGCCCTCAAACTGGCAGCTTCACGGCTATGACAAGCCCCAGTACACAAACGTCTGCTACCCTATCCCCTATGACCCGCCGTATGTGCCCGATGATATCCCCGTGGGCATCTATCAGAGGAGCTATTACTATTCCCCCGACGGAAACGACAGGATACTTGTTTTCGAGGGCATAGACAGCTGCGTATATCTGTACATAAACGGCGAATTTGCAGGCTATTCCCAGGTGTCACACAGCACCTCGGAATTTGATATTACTCCCCTGCTCCGTGAGGGCGAAAACAAAATAACCGCAGCGGTGCTGAAATGGTGCGACGGCACTTATCTTGAAGATCAGGACAAGATAAGGCTTTCGGGAATTTTCCGTGATGTTTATGTATTGTCCCGACCAAAAGTTCGGCTTGAAAACTACATCGTGAAAACTATTCTCTCCGATGATGCTTCCGCAAAGCTTGAATTTACCCCCTTTGGCTGTGACGTTACGGCGACCCTTACCGACAGGGACGGAAACACTGTAACAAATTTCAGTGCGACTGACGGTGAAAAAACTGTTATCAACATACAAGCCCCAAAGCTGTGGTCGGCTGAAAAGCCATATCTTTATGACCTGACTGTATTTGCAGGCGAGGAGACCATAGGCGAAAAGGTTGGATTCAGGAAAATATCCGTGGAGAACGGCGTGTTCAAGGTAAACGGTCAGGCTGTAAAATTCAAGGGCGTGAACCGCCACGACAGCTATCCCGACACGGGCTATTATGCTTCGGTATCTCAGATGAAGGCAGACCTTATCTTGATGAAAAAGCACAATATCAACGCCGTAAGAACCTCACATTATCCCAACTCGCCCCTGTTTTATCAGCTGTGCGACCAAATGGGCTTTTACGTTATCGACGAAGCGGATATGGAGTCCCACGGCTGCGTGGAGGCCTATAACAATTTCAAGTGGGACGCTCCCGAGCCATACAACGGCATTGCCCTTATCGCCTGCGACAAGCAGTTCGAGAAAGCCATAGCCGACCGTGCGGAAGCTCTTGTGAAGCGTGATATAAACCGCCCCTGCGTTGTGTTCTGGTCACTGGGAAATGAAAGCGGCTGGGGCGAGAATATGCTGGCGGCAGGCAGGCTGGTAAAATCGCTGGACGAAACAAGGCTGCTCCACTACGAAAGCACCCACAGGCTGGACGATACGCCCACCGATATCCTTGACGTGGTATCGGGAATGTACTGGGACACCAAGGAAATGGCAGGCTTCCTTGAAAAGCAGGACGAGCACCGACCCTTTGTGCTCTGCGAATACTGCCACGCCATGGGCAACGGTCCGGGCGACCTGGAGAATTACCACAACGCATTTTATTCAAGCCCACGGTTCTGCGGCGGCTTTGTGTGGGAATGGTGCGACCACACCGTTCCTCAGGGCGTGGCTGACGGCAGGGTAAAATACGGCTACGGCGGCGACTTCGGCGAAAAGCATAACGACAGCAATTTCTGCATGGACGGTCTTGTTTATCCCGACCGCACACCTCACACGGGTCTGCTTGAACTAAAGCAGGCATACCGCCCTGTGAGAGTTTTGGCCGGCAGTGAAAAGGGACATTTCATATTTAACAGCACCCTTGAATTTGCAAATGCGGGCGATATCCTTGACTGCCGATATGAGATAACCGATGACAGCGGAATTATATCCACAGGCTGTGCAGATATTGCAATACCGCCTATGGGCAGCACCGAGGTGATCATTCCGAATGCGGCAAAGGAATATGAAAACGAGACATATATCAGGTTCATTTTCACCGCAAAGGAAGATACACTTTTCTGCTCCAAGGACTATGAAATTTGCTTTGACCAGCTGAAAATATGCGGCGGCACGGATAAGCAGATGACCGGCAGCAGTGTCACTTCTTTTAAAGAAACCTCCCTTGACATAACAATAACATCCGGCAGCACGATATATCATTTTGACAAGCGCCACGCCGTTTTTGACAGCATCAGCCACAACGGAACAGAGCTGCTCCAAAAGCCCATGCAGTTCAATTTCTTCCGTGCTCCCACTGACAACGATGTTATGAAGGGCAGCTGGTACAGGGCGCACCTTAACGACTTCACCGTAAAATGCTACGACACGGCTGTCACAAGCAATGACTCGGAAGTTATCATCACCGTGAGCCAGTCTATGGGCTGGAGCATTCATCAGCCTTTTGCAAAGCTTAATGTAACATATTCTGTCGGCTGCAAACTGAACATCAGCTGCACCGCAGAATTTTCCAACAAGGTGGAAAATCTACCACGCTTCGGCATACGTCTTTTCATGCCGAGAAGCTTTGAAGCTGTAGATTACTTCGGATACGGCCCACATGAAAGCTATATTGACAAGCACCTTTCAAGCTATATGGGTCACTTCTCCGCAAATATCGCAGATATGTTTGAGGACTATGTAAGACCTCAGGAAAACTCCTCGCATTACGGCTGCCGATACGTGAATGTAAGCAGCGGCGATATCTGCGTGAAGTTTACCTCCGACAATGATTTCTCCTTTAATGCCTCCGAATACACCCAGGAGGAGCTGGCACAGAAGCGCCACAACTACGAGCTAGAAAAAAGCGGCAGCTCCGTTATCTGCATCGACAGCAGAATGGCAGGCGTGGGTTCAAATTCCTGCGGCCCTGCTCTGGCGGACAAATACCGTGTACTTCCCGAAAAGGAAAATAAACTGTCGGCGCATTTTGGAATAGAGATAATATAATACTAATCCCCAATAAAACTACAGACAAAAAATCATCGCATAATCCATATATGCAAGATTATGCTTGATTTTTTGTGTAGTTTTTAATTGGTGCTAAGTATAAAAAAATCTCCCGCTTCTCGATTGAGGGGGAGATTTTTTACTTTATAGGTAAAATTACAGAGTGCGGGCAAATGTGCGGGCAAGTCAAAAACAAAACGGCTCAGATTATTTATCCAAGCCGTTTATTCTGGCGGAGACGGAGGGATTCGAACCCTCGTCCCTCAGGGGGCATCATGATTTCGAGTCATGTCCGTTATGACCACTTCGATACGTCTCCGTGTGACTGTAATATTATATCACACCCGATGAAAAATTGCAATACCTTTTTTGAAAAAATCCCGAATGCTCATTTCATCAGGCGCAAAATCGCAGAATATTCACCGTCAAAGCATCACATTGCCTTGAATAGCAAAGATTTATGATGTATAATATCAGTAAATTCAAACGATATTCCGAAAGGTGATAATATGGAAAAATATCTTGATGAAACTCTCAGCGTGCAGGAACGTGCGGAGGCGCTGACAGATGCCATGACCGTTGAAGAGCAGGCAAGCCAGCTCAGATACGATGCTCCCGAGATAAAAAGGCTTGGCATTCCCGCCTATAACTGGTGGAACGAGGGACTTCACGGACTTGCCCGCTCAGGCACAGCCACCATGTTCCCCCAGGCGATTGGACTTGCCGCCATGTTTGACACAAAGCTTGTGGAAAAGGCAGGCGAGATAACCTCCGAGGAGGCCCGTGCAAAATATGCCCAGTACGCAAAGCATGGTGACAGAGATATTTACAAGGGTCTTACCCCATAGAGGTCACTCTGTGAAGAATATAAACCAACAAAAAAAGACCAGTCAAGCAAAAAGAAAATTGTATATTATAAACAGAGAAACCAGTCAGATTGATTGGTTTCTTTTGTTTTGAAAGGACTTTCAGAAATGGAAGTCCTTTTTTTGTGAAATTTATAAAACTGAACGGAGGAAAATGAAATGACCAAGGCAAAAAGAGAAGCGGGTATCATCGCTCCTGTGAACAATACGCTTTCACTTGAAGCACGGGGATTGCTTGCCGTTATGCTGAACGATCCATGTTCTGATTACCAGTCGATTGAACATTTATGTTCCACATTTCAAAGTGATAACCGCAGTACAGTTGAAAATGCTCTGTCTGAACTTTGCGAAAAGAACTATGTATTCAAGTTGCCGACAAACATTTTTGCGGTAAACAAGAACAAAATACATGATATGCAGATTATTGGCATTGGGAGGTAAAATATGCCCATTTTACAAAAAAAGATAAATGAAGATTTCACTATCGTACATAATGCGTTTATCCGTGACGAAAAGTTAGGGATAAACGCAAGAGGACTGCTTCTGACAATGCTGTCTATGAAAGACGGTTGGAATTTCAGTATCAAAGGGTTAGCTTCAATACTTCCTGACGGTGAGAAAAAGGTTTCAACGGCATTACATTCTCTTGAAGAACGGGGTTATCTTAAAAGAAATCGTCTTACTGATAAACGAGGAGTGGTTATTGAGTGGGAGTATATGTTCAGCGATGAGCCTATTTTTAGGGATATTGACACTTCATCGGAAAATGGTGAAACAGACGAAAAGCCACATTCCTGTTTTGGCAATGTGGCAAGTGAAAGTCCACATTGCCGTTTTGGAGATGTGGAAAAGGCAGATGTGGATTTTCCAGATGTGGAAAAGCGGCATGATAATAAAATACTAAATAATCAAGTACTAAAAAATCAAATACTATCTGATAATTCAGTCAATCTATCTGAAAAAGCAAATTCAAATCCGTCAGCAATTGACAGACAGAATGACGAACAGAAAAAATCAATGACCTTTTACGAGGTCATTGATGAAATCGGCTATGACATACGCATAGTGGATTTTATCCCCAAAAGTGAAAATGATTTTCGTGAAATGGACGAAACAGACCGCAGAACGGACATATGTCAGATACCTTATTCGCTGAAAACAGATAAAAAGGCTATGAAAGAAGCTTTGAAATTTCTCTTTGCTTATAGCTACTATGTTCCCTCAATGCAGGCTGAAAGCAAGCGGCTTCTTGATACGGTCATATCCACATTAGTCGAAATGACAGCACAGGATATGCTTAAAATTCAGGGAAAGACGGTAAAATATCATGAAATAATCGACCGCCTTAACGATGTTATCGGAGATACGGAGAAATCGCTTTTCGACTGGTTCATAAGCTTTGAGCATAAATGGAAAATGATTCTTGCCGAAAACACCATTAAGCACCAAAAAGCATATCTGAAAAGCTGTATATGGAACTGGCTTTCCGATTACGATTTTGAAACTGATAATGATATCAGAAAGCTCGATTACAGATTCAAAAATGGAGGAATTTAAATGTCGGATAGTGATAATCGAAAAATTTTCGGCGTTATTGTTGAATGTGCAAAACTTACACCTGAAATATTTGTGAAAGCCATTGAGGAAATGACTAAAGACCTCAATAAACCGCCGCAGGGAAAGACAAGCCTTAACAAGCTTATGCAAACGGGCAAAGTGGACAATATTGAGGTCAATGACAGCAATATAGGCAGTTTTGCACAAATAGCCAAAAAATATAATCTTACATACGCCTTGAAACGTATTCAGGAGGGAAACGGAAAAAAGCAGTACCTTGTTTGCTTTCATAGCAAGGATTTGGAAACTATGCACAAGGCTTTTAAGGAATATTCGTACAAGCAGACACACAAAAAGGAAACATTGCTCAGTAAGAAAAAGGTTTCTGAAATCCAAATGCCGTCCCACGAAATGGAGAATGAGCACAGCAGAACCAAAGAGAGAGAACATCAAAAGCAACGTTCCTCGAAACAGCTTGAGAGGTGAATATTTTGTCAGCAAAATTTTATTTGTTTGCTCAAAGCTATTCAAAATACTTCACAATGCACCACAATCCATTTTGTACGGCTATGGAGTATAGAACCCTTGCCAATCGGAGTGCGGCAAAAAAGGCTGATAGGAGCATTTATATGGGGAGGACAGCAAAATGAACATTTTTCCTAAAGACAGTATTCCTGCCAAAATGCTTGCCGACTTAAAAAATCTTATCAAAAGAAATGCCAAGTTTGACAAAAAAACGCTGCTCGGTCTTATACCTCTGCTCATTTTTGCATGGGCAGGAAACAAAATTTACTGTGCATACAGAATAAACGGACTTACCGCTGAAATGATAACTGCCGTAAATGCCATGTTTTCAGACCCAATGCCGAGCTTGAACAAGTCAGACCTGTTGGCAGGTCTTGTGACAGCTGCGGCATTTAAAGTTTTTCTGTATTTCAAAAAGAAAAACAGAAAAAATTTCAGGGATAAGGAAGAATACGGTTCTGCACGGTGGGGAACTGAAAAGGATATAGAGCCATATGTGGATTCTGAAAATCCGAAAAATAATATTATCCTGACAAAAACCGAAAGCCTGACTATGAACAGCAGAGTGCCTAATGTTAAATTTGCACGAAACAAAAATATCCTTGTAGTAGGTGGTTCGGGAAGCGGTAAAACAAGATTTTTCGTAAAACCTAACATTATGCAAATGCACAGTAGCTATGTTGTGACAGACCCTAAAGGCACGATAGTCCTTGAATGCGGAAAAATGCTTCAAAAGGCAGGATACCGCATAAAAATCATCAATACGGTAAACATGGACAAATCCATGCACTATAATCCGTTCGCATACATTCACAACGAGGAAGATATTCTGAATCTTGCGAACACGATCATCAGCAATACTCAGGGTGACGGCAATAAAAGCGGAGAGGATTTTTGGGTAAAAGCCGAAAGACTTCTTTACTGTGCGCTGATAGCACTTATTTATTACGAATTTCCTGCTGAAGAAAAAAATTTCGGAACGCTTCTTTGGCTCATCAATCAGTGTGAAACACGAGAGGACGATGAAACTTTCAAAAACCGTGTTGATCTTGCGTTTGAAAGGGTCGAGCAGCAAAAGGGTGAAGATCATTTTGCTGTGAGACAATATAAAAAATACAAGCTTGCGGCAGGTGTTGTATGCTCTAAAAGACTTCTTAATCAAGCGGTTGGGAAGTCTCTTAGAACACACAACCTAAAACCGAAGAAAGGAGCGCAAGTTATGAGAAAAAACGAGAAAATCACAG
>ERZ773224.2476-NODE-2476-length-19197-cov-4.437676_pt1 | contig 19197 bp, 12 predicted proteins | sample MGYA00580526_ERZ773224 | MGnify/ENA primary metagenome ERZ773224 (study PRJEB29015, sample SAMEA2737743) | human gut metagenome | biome: human gut; feature: human-associated habitat; material: faeces | place: China | collected 2012 ... | reverse complement strand
TTCAAGTATAAAGACAAAAGGAATAACAGGAACAGCAAAAGGAGATGGACAAGTATATAAATATTATATAAATGGAGAATACAAAGGCGAAAAAACAAGTGCAAACGATTGGTTCGAGTATACAGGATTAAGTGCAGATACAAAATACACAATATTAATAGAAATAAGAAATTCATCAGACGAATATATAGGAACAATATCAAAACAAATAACAACAATAGATGCAAACAAACCAGATTTAACAGGATTTGCTGCAGACTGCACATACTACGTAGAATATGATGAAAATGAAAACGAAAAAATAGGAGACAAAATAAAAAACGACGGAAGCAACGCACCAAAAGACTGGTACGACTACAGTAGCAGTAAATGGGCAAATATAGTAACAAGAAATAATGGTTTAGAAACATATTATACATGGATACCAAGATATTGCTTCACACTAGACCAAACAAACGAAAGAAGCACAGTAAAATTCTTAAATGGAACATCAAAAGAAGTACCAGCCGGATACCAAATACCAGAAGCATTTACATTTGACGGAAAAGAATTAAGTGGATACTGGGCAATGAAATATACTGCAGGAGAAGAATCAGCACCAACATTTGATACAGAAGTAGCAGCAACAAGTAGTAGTATAAAAGCAAAAGGAGTAACAGGAACCAAAGTAGCAGAAGGACAAACATATAAATACTACTTAAATGGAGAATACAAAGGAGAAAAAACAAGTGCAAACGATTGGTTTGAATACACAGGACTAAGTACAGGAACAAAATACACAATACTTGTAGAAATAAGAAATGCATCAGATGAATATGTAGGAACAGTTGTAAAACAAATAAGTACAATAGAAGCAAACAAACCAGATTTAAGCCGGATTTAATGCAGACTGCACATATTACGTAGAATACGATAGTAGTGGAAACGAAAAAGTAGGAGACAAAATAAAGAACAACGGAAGCAATGCACCAAAAAATTGGTACGACTACAGTAATAGTAAATGGGCAAACATAGTAGTAAAAGCAAATGGAAAAGAAACCTACTACACATGGATACCAAGGTACGAATTCAAAATAACAAGTAGTCAACAAGCACAACCAGCAAAAGCAAGAACAGAAGTAAGATTTTTAAAAGATACAAGCACAGACACAAGCGATGGATATCAGATACCAGAAGCATTCACATTCGATGGAAAACAATTAAGTGGTTACTGGGCAATGAAATATACAGCCGGGGAATAAGAAATTTAAAAATGTTCTAAAAAAATTTCCTTTGCATATATTTTATAAGATATATATGCAAAGGAGAAATATAATGTTAGTTATAAAATTTAAAGATATAATAAAATATCTAGCTTGTATAATACTGATTATTTCAGTATTTATATTATTTGCTAGATATTTTTTAAATTTAAATAAAGATAAAAAGTTTATAATGCTAAATATGCATAGCAATATAGCTAAAAGGGATAAATCGCATAGGGATACATATTGATAAAACGGAGAAGATAATGGATAATAATAGTTAAGAAATAAAAGAGTGTAACTTGCCAAAATAATATATTAGCTAAATAACATAATAATATAGCTTATAATAAACAATTTAATTACACACTTACACACTCAGAAAAATTAATAATACAATTTAGAAAAAGAAAATATAACAATACAGTAAAACATCTTGGCTACAAAAAATAAAGAATAGAGATGATTAATTAATGGGAAAGATCAAAAGAAAATATACATTAGGGGAAGAAATTTTTTCTTCTGTCAGTCATGGTGTGGGAGCTTGTTTGTCCATAGCCGGTACAGTTGTTTTGCTTGTATTTTCGGTTATATACGGAAATGCATTGGCAGTTGTCAGTTCGGCAATTTACGGTGCATCACTGATAATTCTTTACACAATGAGCACACTGTATCATTCATTTACAAATGAAAAGGTAAAGCACTTCTTTCAGATAATGGATCACAACACAATATTTTTGCTTATTGCAGGTACATACACACCAATAACCCTTTATATTCTTGGTGGTGTTACAGGTTGGATACTGTTTTCTGTTGTGTGGGTTGCATCAATAATCGGCATAACACTAAATTCAATTAATATGGAAAAGGCAAAGATTCCTTCCCTTATTTGTTACATTGCTACAGGCTGGGTTATTATCTTTGCTATAAAGCCGTTAATTGCAAAAGTACCTTTCCTTTCTGCATTATTTCTTGTGCTTGGTGGTGTAATTTATACTGTTGGTGTTGTGTTTTATGTAATTAAAAAGGTAAAATACTTCCATCCCATATGGCATATTTTCACTGTACTTGGCAGTGCATTCCACTACTTTTCAATCTTAATAGCAATTATAAAAATGTAATGTAAATCTAAATATAGGCTGTAAAAATTAAGGCTGATACTTTATTGTATCAGCCGTTTTTTGTATAAGAAAAGCCAAGACTATAATAGTAGCCTTGGCTTAGGATTATAAAAACTTAAAAATTATCTGTAATTTAATTATGCTAATGCTTTCTTTAGTTCTTCTACCTTATCGGTATCTTCCCACTTAACATTAAGGTCTGTTCTGCCCATATGACCATAAGCAGCAGTAGGTAGGAACTTAGTATTGCGAAGGTTAAGTTCTTCAATAATAGCAGCAGGACGGCAATCAAATACCTTCTTAACGGCATTTGCAATTTCACTGTTACTATACTTACTTGTACCGAAAGTATCTACCATAATTGAAACAGGCTTTGCAACACCGATTGCATAAGCAAGTTGCACTTCACATCTACTAGCAATACCTGAGGCAACAATGTTCTTAGCAATATATCTTGCATAGTAAGCAGCACTACGGTCAACCTTAGTTGGGTCTTTACCTGAGAATGCACCACCACCATGACGGCCATAACCACCGTATGTGTCAACAATAATCTTTCTACCTGTTAAACCTGAGTCACCGGCAGGACCACCGATAACAAATCTACCTGTTGGGTTTACAAGAATTCTTGTATCATCAGTTAGTAGATTTTCAGGGATAATTGGCTTAATAACATACTTGATTAAATCATTTCTAATCTGTTCAAGTGTAACATCTTCATCATGCTGAGTAGAGATAACAACTGTGTCAATGCTAACAACCTTGCCGTCTTTATAAAGAGCAGTAACCTGAGTTTTGCCATCAGGACGAAGATACTTTAGTGTGCCGTTCTTTCTAACCTCAGTTAACTTCTTAGCCAGTTTGTGAGATAGTGAAATAGTTAGTGGCATTAGTTCTTCTGTTTCGTCACAAGCATAACCAAACATCATACCTTGGTCACCTGCACCAAACTGATTGTACTTGTCCTCTTCACCGTCTTTTAGTTCGTAACTTTCGTTAACGCCCATTGCAATATCAGGTGACTGTGTTGTAATCATATTGTTGATTTTGCAGTTGTGACCGTTAAATAGAAGTTCATCTCTGTCATAGCCGATTTCGTTAATAACATTTCTTGTAACTGCTTCATAATCAACTTTAGCAGTTGTGCTGATTTCACCCATAATGTTTACGATACCGGCAACTGCAGTTGTTTCACAAGCTACATGAGCCATATTGTCTTGTTCAAAAATTGCATCAAGAATTGCGTCACTAATCTGGTCACAGACTTTGTCAGGATGTCCTTCAGTAACTGATTCTGATGTAAATAAATACTTTCCCATATCTATACTCCTTTTCTTATATTTCTTACCACAAAAAAAGCCACCGTGAAAGACGGTGGCTTAATACTCATCTTTCGGTTATACCGCAGGAATTAGCACCTTGCTTTTCGCAGGTTGCCGGACTTCATAGGGCCTGTCCCTCAGTCGCTCTTGATAAGAAAATATTTGATTTTTCTACTTTCATAGTGTAACACATAGTAAATATAATGTCAACTATCGGAATAAATTGTCAGTTATTCTGCTGAAGAAGTGCTTTCAGAAGTAGGTTCTGTTGTGCTTTCTGCTACACTTTCTGTAGTATTTTCTTCAGTAGAGTTTTCTTCTGTGTTAATTGATGGGTTTGTGTTGTCCTCATCCATTGTTTCAAAGTTACCACCGTAGTTGTTAACAATTTCAACAACCTTGTTGTATGTAGAAGCATTTGCATCATTGTTGATTAGAGAAATTGTAGGGTCTGTTTCTTTTGACAATCTGTTATTTAATTCATCAACACTACTTAGTACTTCACCGTTATATGTTACTGTATCACCTGAAACTGTAATTGCAACAAGTGTTTCGTGAATTGAAGCAGAAGAAGTAGGTTCTGCACTGTCTGACACAGGTAGTAGGCTCTGAATATCTTCCTTAGTTGGAATATGTCCAAAGTAAGCATAAACACCACCACATAAAGCACCTAGGATAATAATGATAACAACAAATGTTTTTAGTCCTGTATGCTTTTTCTTTTCGGAGTGGCTTTTGTCGCTTCTCTTAGAAGATTTTTCAGCTTTTCTATTATCGGATTTACTGTTATCTTTTCTGTTACTGCTATGACTTTCGTGACTATCGTGGCTACTGTGTCCTCTGTCCTTGTCCTTTTTCTTGGACTTTTTCTTTTTGTCCTTAGAACCTTTGGAACTTTTACTGCTTGAACTTCTGCTACCTGAACTGCCGGAACTTCTGTTACTTCTGCTTTCACCACTATCGTTAGTATCAGCAGAGTGACTACCCTGAGGTTCTTTAGTTTCAGGTGTAACTTCTTCAGTTTCTATATTTTCAGCATATGTATTTTTTCTAGGGCTATTGCTCTTTAGTTCTCTTGAAGAACTGTTGTCAAACACATATTCATCTTCGTTATTATCAATAGGTTCATCACTAAAGAAGTCAATCTGTTGTTTTGCTTTTCTTTGTTCGGCTAAGATTTTGTCAACTTCATCATCAATGTTAGTCATATCAGTTTTGAAGTCATCAAAAGATGTTTCTTTGTTTTCATCTTCAAAATAGCCGTGTGTACCTTTTTTTGCCATACTATCAACTCCTTTAATCAAATATATCACATTTTTGTGATTACTTCAACTGTTATTGTGTGTTCTTTTTTTGAAAAAATTAGGGAAGTTACATAGAAACTGTAACTTCCCTTTGTGTTAAAGTGATAAATTTTTAAGATACTTTATCAAACTGACTGTTGTATAGGTCTGCATAGTAGCCACCCTTAGCAAGTAGCTCATTATGAGTACCTTGTTCAACAATGTCCCCATCTTTCATAAATAGAATTAAGTCAGCGTTCTTGATTGTTGAAAGTCTGTGAGCAATAACAAAACTTGTTCTGCCTTCCATTAGGTTATCCATAGCCTTCTGAATATAAGCCTCTGTTCTTGTATCAACTGAAGAAGTAGCTTCATCAAGAATAAGAATCTTAGGGTCAGCAAGAATTGTTCTTGCAATAGTTAATAACTGCTTTTGACCTTGGCTAACATTTGATGCTTCTTCATTTAGAACCATATTGTAGCCATCAGGTAAATGCTTAACAAAGTCATCAACATGAGCAGCCTTTGCAGCCTTTATAACATCTTCATCACCGGCATCCAATTTACCGTAACGAATGTTCTCCATAATTGAGCCTTTAAACAGCCATGTATCCTGAAGAACCATACCGTAAAGTTCTCTTAGTTCTCTTCTGTCAAAGTCATTAATGTTGTGTTCATCAACTAGGATGCTACCACCGTTTAGGTCATAGAATCTCATCAGTAGCTTAACCATTGTTGTTTTACCTGCACCTGTAGGGCCAACAATAGCAATCTTCTGACCTTGCTTAACTTTAGCTGAGAAGTCATGAATAATAATTTTATCCTCATTGTAGCCGAATTTAACATGGTCAAATGTTACATTACCTGTGATTTCATCAACAGTAACATTTTCACCGTTAGGCTTCTTGCAATGGTTTTCAGCTTCTTGTGACTCTTCCTTTTCACCGATAAATTCAAAAATTCTTTCAGCTGATGCAGTCATTTGCTGAATCATATTACTTACCTGAGCAAGTTGCTGAATAGGCATTGTAAACTGTCTTACATACTGTATAAATGACTGAATGTCACCGACAGTAATTGTACCCTGAATAGCTAAGTAACCACCAAGTACTGCAATTGCACCGTAAGCTAAGTTACCGATTACCTGCATAATAGGACCTGCTAAACCTGAGAAGAACTGACTCTTCCATGCTGATTTATAAAGCATATTGTTGGACTTTTCGAATTCTTCAACATTTCTGTCAACTGTGTTAAATGCCTGAACAATGTTAACACCACTGATTGTTTCTTCAACTTGACCGTTAACATGACCAAGGTAATCCTGCTGATTTCTAAAGTGTTTCTGAGAAATTTTAAAGATAAGTGAAATAAAGATTAGTGCAACCGGTAGAATAACTAATGCAATAAGTGTCATCATCCAGTTAATGCTAAACATCATATATAGCACACCGATGATTGTTGAAATTGATGTTACTGCCTGAGTTGCAACCTGGTTTAAACTTGTACAAAGAGTATCAACATCATTTGTGATAATAGATAGTGTTTCACCTGTTTGGTGTCTGTCAAAGTAGTTCATAGGAAGAAGATTGATTTTGTAAGAAATATCTCTTCTTAATCTATAACCAACCTTCTGAGTTACTGTACTCATTAGGAAGTTCTGAACAAAACCACAAACCGAACTTGTAATATAGATACATAGTAGTCCGATTAAGATACCGGCAATTTTACCGAAATCAATACCTGAACCACCGGAATACTTACTCATAATTCCGTTGAAAAGTTCTGTTGTTGCATTACCTAAAATCTTAGGTCCTACAACATTGAAAACTGTACTTGCAATGGCGAAAATTACAACAATGAGTATGGCAAACTTATAGTTGCCGATATATTTAAAAAGGCTTTTGATAGAACCCTTAAAGTCTTTTGCTTTAGCTGTTCCCATCATTTTTCCTTGTGGACCTCTACCACCTCTAGGTCCTCTCATAGGCATAGGCATTACTGTAATTCCTCCTTTGACAACTGACTTTCTGCAATGTCACGATAAACCTGACAGTTATTCAGTAGTTCTTTGTGTGTACCCTTACCAACGATTTTACCGTTGTCAAGTACAAGTATCTGTTCAGCATTTAGAACTGTGCTGATTCTTTGAGCAACAATAAGGATTGTGCTATTCTTAATATTTTCGCTAAGTGCCTTTCTTACTGCAACATCAGTCTTAAAGTCTAGTGCTGAGAAACTGTCATCAAAGATTAGCACTTCAGGTTCATTTGCAATAGCTCTTGCAATAGAAAGTCTTTGTCTTTGACCACCTGAAACATTAGTACCACCTTGGCTAATGTGAGTGTCGTATTTCTTAGGCTTTTCATTTATGAATTCTGTTGCGTGAGCAATCTCTGCTGCTTTTTCAATTTTTTCCATTGGTAGGTCTTCATTTGCAAAAGCAATGTTTGACTTAATAGTACCGGAGAACAGTATACCCTTCTGTGGTACATAACCGATTTTATCTCTTAAATCAGTTAGCTTAACATCCTTAATATTTTGACCGTCAACTGTAACAGAACCCTTAGTTGTATCGTAAAATCTTGGAATAAGGTTGATAAGTGTACTCTTACCACTACCTGTTGAACCGATAATAGCAGTAGTTTCACCTGGCTTTGCAGTAAAGCTAATGTCCTTTAGTACAGGTTCTTCTGCTCCCGGATAAGCAAATGTTACATCCTTAAATTCTACAACACCCTTTTGTTTTTCTTCAAACTGCTTAGGGTTTTCAGGGTTATGGATTGTAATTTCTGTATCGTAGATTTCACCAAGTCTTTTTGCTGAAACAAATGCTCTTGGAATCATAATACTTGCCATACAAATCATTAGGAATGACATAATAATCTGCATTGTGTATTGGATATATGCCATAATGTCGCCGACCTGCATATTACCTGCATTAGTTTCATTAGCACCAACCCAAACAATAAGTACTGTTGTACCGTTCATAATAAACATCATAGCAGGCATCATAATCGCCATAACTCTGTTTACAAATAGGTTAGTCTTTGTAAGAGTTTTGTTTGCATCATCAAATCTTTCATTTTCGTGGTCTTCACGGCTAAATGCTCTGATAACAGGTAGGCCTGTAAGAATTTCTCTTGAAACTAGGTTTACCTTATCAATGAGCTTTTGAAGTGCAGTAAACTTAGGCATTGCCACTGTCATTAGTGTTGAAACAAGTACAAGGATAACGCCAACTGCTAAGGCAATAACCCATACCATACCGGAACTCATATTAGTTACCTTTAATAATGCACCTATACCTAAGATTGGAGCATAGATAATCATTCTTAGCATCATTACAATAACCATCTGAATTTGCTGAATATCATTTGTACATCTTGTAATTAATGAAGCATTACTGAATTTGTTTGACTCACTGGCTGAGAAGTTGACAATTTGGTTATATGCATGACTTCTAATATCCTTAGAGAATCTAGCACCGATAATTGATGCAAGTAAGGAAACGGCAATCATACATACAAAGATTACACCGGCATAACCAAGCATTAATGCACCTGCTTTAAATAGGTAATTCATTCTAACCTGGTCAGTATCAACACCGGCAGACTTCATAAGGCTTTCTGTATATGGTGTTACAACCTGTGTGATTGTGTCCTCCCCTAGTTTGTCAAATGCCTTTAACTTGTCGTTCATTACATCGGTAATTTGACTCATAGTGTTTTCGCTGAATAAAGGCAAAATCTCAAACATATCAACTGTCTTGCCATTTTGGGACTTCTTATTGATTTCCATAAACTTCATTTGGTTTTCAGGTGTCATTTCTTTAACACCGTTTTCCATAATCTTCTGGAAGTCCTTGTTGTCAATCTTTCCACTTACTGAGTCGGAAGAAAGTTCGCCTTTCTCACTCTTTTCTAACATATAAGTGATAAGCATAGGCTTTGTTAGCTTATCGGCAAGTTTATCGGCGTTTTTATCGCTGATATTTTCCTTTAATACAAGAATATCTTTGTTTTTGTACTTCTCACTTTTATACTGAGAATTTACAAAGTCTTTGTCATTTTTGTCCATAAAAAGCTTTATTTTATCCATTTCACTTTTTGGAGCTTTTTCCGGTGTAACAGTTTCAATACCGGACTGCTGAATACCAACATTGACAATATTACTCATATATGTTGGCAATGATAAGTCACAATAGGCCTGAATTACTAGCAAAATTACAACGAAAATAATAGGAATGATTGCAGGCTTAAAGTGCTTTAGTAATTTCTTCAATATATTCACCTCTTATTTAGTTTAGTATATTGATTTTAACACTATTTAAGGATATGTACAATGTATATTTTAAATCCAATGTTCATTATTTTGCACAAGAAATAAACCGTTTAGTTGTACATAATGCTGAAAATAATAATCATTTCTGTTTTATTGATATTTATTTTAAGTTATGGATATTCTTAACAATTATTTTATTAAAAAATAACATATATAATTCTATACTAGAATAAAAATATGAATAAAATGTGATATTCTATCCTTAATTAAGAAAGAGAGGTATTAATTATGATTAAAGAAGTAACAAAAGATATTACATATGTTGGTTGTGATGATAAAACTCTTGATTTGTTTGAAAGTCAGTATATAATTCCTAACGGTATTGCATATAATGCTTATGTTATTATGGATGAAAATATTGCACTTATTGATACAGTTGATAAAAGAAAAACCGATGAATGGCTTGAAAATGTTGAGAAAGTTCTTGACGGTAAGACACCTAAGTATCTTGTTGTAAACCATATGGAACCTGACCATTCCGGTTCTGTAGATGCTTGTATCAAGAAGTACCCTGAAATCACTTTAGTAGGTAACAAGAAAACTTTCCTATTTCTAAAGCAGTTTACAGGTCTTGATTTAGAAGCAACTTCAAAGGTTGTTGCTGAAGGTGATACTCTTGAACTTGGTACTCATACATTAAGTTTTGTAATGGCACCAATGGTTCATTGGCCTGAAGTTATGGTTACATACGACAGCACAGATAAGGTACTGTTCTCTGCTGATGCATTCGGTAAGTTCGGTGCATTAGATACTGATGAAGATTGGGCTTGTGAAGCTAGAAGATACTACTTTAACATTGTAGGTAAGTATGGAGTACCTGTACAAGGACTACTAAAGAAAACATCAAAGCTTGACATTCAGATTATCTGTCCTACTCATGGTCCTGTACTAACAGAAAATCTAGGCTACTACCTAGACCTATACAACACTTGGTCAACTTATCAGGCTGAAACAGATGGTGTATTTGTTGCTTATTGTTCAATTCATGGCAACACAACTGAGGCAGTAGGTAAGCTGGAAGAAATCCTAAAGTCTAAGACAGACAAGGAAGTTGTTGTAACTGACCTTTCAAGATGTGATATGGCAGAGGCTATTGAAGATGCATTTAGATATAGCAAGTTAATTGTTGCTGCTCCATCATATGATGCAGGTGTATTCCCTGTAATGGCAGACTTCCTACATCATCTAAAGATTAAGGCTTATCAGAACAGAAAGGTAGCTATTGTAGAAAACGGTTCATGGGCACCTACTGCTGCAAGAACTATGAAAGGTTACTTAGAAGAAATGAAGAATGTTACTATCTGTGATACAGTAGTTACAATTAAGTCCAGAGCAACAGAAGATACATATAAAGAAATGGAAAAACTTGCTGACGAAATCTTGGCATAATTCTAAGGAAACTATATTAGCCCCTGCAAAATAGCAGAGGCTAATTTTTTTCAAAATAAAATAAAATTTTTTGGAAATTTTTGCAACACTTTTAAATTTTAAAAAGTATTATATATAGTATAGTGTATTATGAAACTAGAAAATATAATACAGAAAGGATATTTTATGAAAAAATTTAAGAAAGTTATTGCAACAACACTTTCTGCTTTGATGGTAACAAGTAGCATAGCTTGTGGCAGTGCAAGTGCTTTTTCCACAAATAAAGAAAGTAATGTTAAAAACAATGTAAGCAAGTCTTTTGTTTATCCAAAACAAAGTGATAAAAAGGACAAAGACTATGTTGAGGGTGAAGCAGTTGTAATGATGAAAGGCAGTGACCTTGTTTCAACCGGTGCATCCCTTAACAAAATTATGGATGTTTCATCATCTATTAAAGTTGAAAATGTAAGTGACTTTAAGGAAAGAAAGAGCAGTGTTTCCGTTGTAACCGTTTCTTCCAAAAAGTTAAGTACAAAGAAAATTATTGATGAACTAAAGGATGAAGAGGATGTTCTGATTGCCGAACCAAACTATATTTATAGAGCATCTTCTATTACTAATGATACATATAGCAATTTTCAGTGGTCATTAGAAAATAAAGGTATCAATAACGGTAAGGTAGGGGAAGATATTAAACCAACAGAAATGTGGAACAAAAAGTCAACGGAAAAGGACACTCCTGTAGTTGCCATTATTGACTCAGGTGTTGATTATACTCACCCTGATTTAAAAGATAAAATGTGGGTAAACCCTTACCAAAATAAACTAAAGGGTGTTCATGGCTTTGACTTTACAGGTACTATCGATGACGGTGAACCTATGGATGATGCCGGTCATGGTACTCACTGTGCAGGTATTATCGGTGCAACCAGAAATAATAATGAAGGTGTTTCCGGTGTAGCTGATAACGTAAAGATTATGGCACTAAAGTTTTTAACTAGCAGTGGTATGGGTACTACTGAAGATGCCGTTTCAGCTTATAACTATATTTATAATGCTATGAAACTTGGTGTTAATGTTGTTGCTATAAATAATTCTTGGGGTAGCAATGAGAATTCAAAAATTCTTCTAAATATTATTAACAAAGTGGGCAAGGCCGGTGCAGTTTCTGTTTGTGCTGCCGGTAATGATGGTACTGACTTTGATGCTGAAGAAGAATATACCGGTGAAAATGATGGCGATGATGACGATGGTGAAATGATTTTTAAAAAGGATATATTTGATGATGACGATGAAGAAGAGTCACCATATACTTATCCTGCTTGTTACGACAGTAAATATATTATTTCTGTTGCAGCAACAGGCGAAGACGGTAAAATTGCATCCTACTCTAATTACGGCAAAAATTCAGTAGATATTGCTTCACCGGGTTCTGATATTTTGTCAACAGTAAGTTACAACTGTTTCTTGCCTACTGTTTATAATAAGGAAGAAATAGATGAAAGATGTCAGCAATATATAACAAAGAATTTTAATGCAAAACTAGGTGACTTAGGAGAAGAACAAGGCAAAAACCCTGTATCCATCACAGAAACAAATACAGGCTTTGACGATGGAATAGGGGATAACAACTGTTTACAGTTTGATTTTACTGTAGATAGAAATGGTCTTTATGCTTTGGAAATTCCTTATATTGTAAGTTCAAACGGTGATAACGGAATTTATACAAGCCTAATGTACAATATTGCAAAAACTCCTGAAATTGTTAATGACGGTAGCATATTCAGCCAACAAGCGATTTATTTTGCCGACTATGGCAAAGATGAAAAATATACTGTTGAAGATATTATAGACAAGAATGAGGCTTATTTAGCTTATCCTGCTACATCAGAATGGACTCATGTTGTTACAAATACTCTAACTCCTAAAAATGCAACAGGTGAAAGAAAACTTGTTGTGTTATTAAATGCAAATGGTATTGGTGATTATTCTGTTAAACTGGACAATATTGGATTTTCTAAGGGTACAGAAAATGAAGAAAAGTCCTTTGGTAAATATGATATTTATAGTGGTACATCAATGGCAACACCATATGTTGTTGGCAGTGTTGCACTAATCAAAGATAAGTACAGTGACCTAACAACAGAACAATTAATTGAAAAAGCAACAGATACAGTAAACCAAAATTCTCTTGTAGATGAAAAGACAAAGTCCAACGGTGTGCTTTCTCTTGATAAATACGGTTCTGTAATTCCTAAGGTTGATTCTTGGACTTCAAGTGGCAATAAAACTATAGTCAAAGGTTTAGGTTTTGAAAATATAAATAAAATAACCGTTAATGATAAAGAAATTAAAAACTATACAGCAACAAAGAACCAAATAACTATTAACGACAATAGTTATTTTGGTGGTGAATGTAAGCTGAAAATTTATTCAAAAGACGGTTACGGTTGTTATTCTAATATTTTCTTAAAAGGTACAAGATATTCCGACAATGGTTTAATGGATAGTGAAACTATTTATAGCTATGACCTAATAAGTGACGGTAAGTACCTTTACAACACTGACGATAATAACAACATTGTTCGTTATAGTATAAACAAAAAAGGTGTGCTTGGTATTAACAAAACCTGTAGTTACACCAAAACAGTAATTGACCACTTTAAGGATATTACAAATGACAGTAGTTATATGATAGAAAGTTCATCACCTGTATATTACAATGGCAAAATTTATTTGGCTATTACTTATTTCCTAACTCCTGAGTTAAGTAATAGTTTCTATATGAAAGAAAATGCCTTGTTAACTTTTGACGTTTCCACATGTAAATACTCAATTAAGGATATTGACGGTGTTGACTTATCAAACCAAACTATAGCTTTCTATAATAAAGAAATGTACCTAATAGGTGGTTATGATTACAGTACCGATTCTTTATCCGATGCAGTGTATAAGTACTCTAATTCAAAGTGGCAGAAAGTTTCTTCACTTTCTGAGAAAAGAGCAATGGGTAAATGCTTGCAGTATGGAAATAAACTGGTATATACAATGGGTATAAACGAAGGTGGTACTTGCCCTAATAACTTAATTTTTGATGGTACTAAGTGGACAAAGAGCAACAAAAACTTAGGGATAAATAAATATACACCATATGAAATCAATAACAAGATGCTTAGTTACTACAGTTGTGGTGTTGACTTTGTAGAAAACGGTATCTTATATACCGGTGAACTTTTTGACAATAAGGGTGATACTGTTCTTTATAATCCAAGTAATGATACCTTTACTGTTATGAATAACTACTTCCATATTGACAGTGTAAACGGTATTAGAGGTGCAGTTGTTGGCAGTAAATATTACGGTAAAGGCTATGTTGAGGGTAAAGCTCATACATTCTCATTTAATGTGAAAACAGGAATGAAAAATGTTGCAGTTACTTCAAAGTACGGAAAAGTAACAGGTGGTGGCTATTATATGCCTAACACTGTTGCTACAATCTCAGCAACACCAAACAAAAATTACAAGGTTAAGTCTATTGTAATAAACGGCAAAACTTATAAAAAAACTAAGGTACAGTTTACTGTTACTAAGGATACGAAAGTTACAGTAAATTATATCGCATATGTTACTAAAGTTAAGTTAAACAGAACTAGCCTAAAGTTAAACAAAGGTAAATCATATCAGCTTAAAGCAACAGTTACTCCAACAAATGCTACAAATAAAAAACTTACTTGGTCAAGTAACAGAAAATCTGTTGCAACAGTTAACAGTAAAGGTAAAGTAACTGCTAAGAAAAAAGGTACTGCCCTTATCAAAGCAATTGCAAAGGATGGTAGTAAAGTCTCTGCAACTTGTAAGGTAACTGTTAAATAAGATAGTTAAGTTATATAATAATTGCTTATAGTAGTAACTATGTAAAATTATTTTAACTACTATTAATAATTAAAATTTTATTAACTTAGAAAGGATATGGTCTACTCCCCTATACCATATCCTTTTCCTTTGTCCGTAAGATTTTTATTTTTTAATTTTTATTGTAGTAAAGGTCAGTTCGATAAATTTGGGTTTTTCAATTTTGTCTGTGGGTAAAGGTAAGTTAGTTTTGAATTTAATTGTCTATAAAGAAAAATTTATAGTGAGATTATGCATTTTAAATCATATATAACTATGACTCACAGGTGTAGGGGACATCATTGATGTCCCGTTTGAAAATTAACCTTTCTATTTGTATTTTGTCCTTTGTAGATATTATAAATTTATAGTCTGTAAACAGGACAAAAATCCCATAGGCATCACACTTTCATTACGGGCGAACGATGTTCGCCCCTACGACTGTAAGCCATAATATGATATAAAAAATGGCATTTCTTTTGCTACAAAATATTGTTGTATTATTAATTGTGCAATAATTTGGTATACAAGAGAGAAAGGACATAGTATACACTTTTTTATAATTTACAACATCCTTACAAACCCTAATTTGTAAAGCTAACTCACAATAACACAAAAATTAAAAATAATGGCAACAAGGAGTTGCTTGTACTAGTAAACAATTTGCATTATAATACAAATAGGTGGTGTATAATATGGAAACAAAGGACATAATACTTGAACTAAGGACAAAGAAAGGTTTATCACAAGATGAATTGGCTGAGAAATTATATGTTACAAGACAAGCAGTATCCAGGTGGGAAAATGGTGATACAATTCCAAATACTGAAACACTAAAAGCGCTTTCAAATTTATTTGATGTATCTATCAACACTTTGCTGGGTTCACCAAGAAAATTAATATGCCAATGTTGTGGTATGCCACTTGAGGACTCAACAACAAGCAGGGAAATTAACGGTGATTTTAACGAGGAATACTGCAAATACTGTTACGCTGACGGTAACTACAGATACGACAATATTGATGAGCTGATAGAAGTATGCGTTAAACATATGAGCAATGAAGAATTTTCTCCGGAAGAAGTAAGAAAATATATGAAAGGGCTATTGCCTCAATTAAATTATTGGAAAAAATATTCCCAACTTGGTGAAAATGAATTTTGCAATTTCAAAAGGAAACTTGTTGAAGAAATTAATGATTTAAAAATTGACGGTATGCCAAAGGTTGATACATTGTATTCACTTGAAGGCAACAAAGTTAACTTAGAATACAGACTGCCTAACGGACAGTACACAAAATTTTTGAATGATAGTGAAACATATTTTTGCAATCAATTGGATTGTGAATTCGGTGGAGAAAGACATTTCGGTATAGTAGCAAATATGGACTTTATCCTTGTATCAACATATGAGGAAAATGGAATCAATTCTGAATTAGTCCTATATAAGAAAAGATAATTTAAGTTTTGTTAATTATAAATTTATCTCAACTAACAAAAAGCCCATAGCACAAGCTATGGGCAATTTTATATATTATTTTTTGTTATCTACTTTTGAGCTATCTTCTACTTTTGAATTTTTCTTATCATAATTATATCTAACCAACTCAATAATCAACACAAAGGCAATGATTACACAAGCAGTAAACATAAATATTAAACTTACTATTTCAATGATAAATGCACTAAAAACATATGATAGCACATCCAACACAATAGATAAACCAAACAAACCACACGCAATATAGAATGCAATTCTGTTATTTTTTGTAAAATTCTTAAATCTCATAATGTTCCCTGTAAAAAAGCAAGTGACAACATAAGTCATCACTTGCTTATAATTATTTCTTAATTTCTAGGAGTCTTTCGGCTTTTTCAACTTCTTCAGCAGTTGGAATTTTATAACCGTCAAGTGGGTAAGGAATACCTAACTTTTCCCACTTCATAAGACCTAGTGTATGATAAGGAAGAATCTCAACCTTATCTACAGTTTTAAGTTGCTTGATAAACTGATTTAACTTCTTTAGACCTTCTTCGTCATCAGTAAGGTTAGGAACAAGAACATGTCTTATCCACATATGAACACCCTTATCTGATAGATACTGAGCCATAGCAAGAATATTTTCATTCTTATGACCTGTTAGTTCCTTATGCTTGTCACTTTCGATTTCTTTAATGTCAAGCATAACAAGGTCGGTATATTTAATTAGTTCATCAAACTTCTTTAGAAACTCAGGGTCATTCTTAAATGGTTGACCACAAGTATCAAGAGTGGTATGAACACCCTTCTCCTTAGCTAGTCTGAAAACCTCTGTTACAAATTCAATCTGTAATAGTGGTTCACCACCACTGATTGTAATACCACCGTTGTTCTTCCAATAATTCTTATATCTATAAGCCTTATCAAAAAGCTGTTTAGCAGTTAATTCATCACCGGCGTTTTTGTCCCAAGTGTCTGGGTTGTGGCAATATTTACAACGCATATTGCAACCCTGTAAAAATGCCACATATCTAACACCCGGTCCGTCAACCAGACCAAAAGTTTCGTAAGTATTAATTCTACCTGTTATATTACATGCTTGCATGACAAGTACGAGCAATAACATCTAGCTGCTGTTCACGAGTTAGGTCGATGAACTTAACAGCATAACCTGATACACGAATTGTGAAGTTCTGATATTCTTCTTTTTCAGGATGTTCCATAGCATCGATAAGCTTTTCAGTACCGAATACGTTTACGTTAAGGTGATGAGCACCCTGGTCAAAATAACCGTCCATAACCTGAACAAGATTGTTAATCTTTTCTTCTTCTGAATGACCGAGAGCACCCGGGTTGATTGTCTGAGTATTTGAAATACCGTCAAGAGCCCATTCGTATGGAAGCTTAGCTACAGAGTTAAGAGAAGCAAGAAGACCGCTCTGTTCTGCACCGTATGATGGGTTAGCACCCGGTGAAAGAGGAGCGCCAGCCTTACGGCCATCCGGCATTGTACCTGTTGCCTTACCGTATACAACGTTTGATGTGATAGTAAGGATAGAGGTTGTCGGCTCTGAATTACGGTATGTGTGATGCTTCTTAATCTTGTCAAGGAAAGTCTTGAGAAGCCATACAGCGATTTCATCAGCTCTGTCATCATCGTTACCGTAACGTGGGAAGTCACCCTCAGTTTCGTAATCAACAACAACACCGTCTTCATTTCTTATTGTCTTAACCTTAGCATACTTGATAGCACTAAGAGAGTCAACAACGTGAGAGAAACCTGCAATACCTGTTGCAAATGTTCTTCTTACATCTGTATCAATAAGTGCCATTTCAGCAGCTTCATAATAGTATTTATCATGCATAAACTGAATGAGGTTAAGTACATTAACATAAAGACCTGCGAGCCAATCCATCATTCTGTCATAAGCTTCGATTACTTCGTCATAATCGAGGTATTCTGATGTAATAGGTCTGTACTTAGGACCAACCTGGTCAAATGTCTTAGCGTCAACACCGCCGTTGATAGCGTAAAGAAGGCACTTAGCAAGGTTAGCTCTTGCGCCGAAGAACTGCATTTCTTTACCTGTCTGTGTAGCTGATACGCAGCAGCAAATTGAGTAGTCATCGCCCCATACCGGCTTCATAACGTCATCGTTTTCATACTGAATTGAACTTGTTCTGATAGAAATATCAGCAGCATACTTCTTAAATGTGTCAGGAAGTGCTGATGAATAAAGAACTGTAAGGTTTGGTTCAGGTGAAGGACCCATATTTTCAAGAGTATGGAGAAAACGGAAGTCATTCTTTGTTACCATTGAGCGACCGTCAACGCCGATACCTGCAACCTCAAGTGTAGCCCAAACAGGGTCGCCTGAGAAAAGCTGATTGTATGATGGGATTCTTGCGAACTTAACCATTCTGAATTTCATTACAAGATGGTCAATAAGTTCCTGAGCCTCTGATTCGGTAAGTTTGCCTGCCTTGAGGTCTCTTTCAATATAAATGTCAAGGAATGTTGAAATTCTGCCGACACTCATTGCAGCACCGTTTTGAGTCTTGATAGCAGCAAGGTAGCCGAAGTATAACCACTGAACAGCTTCTTTAGCGTCTTTAGCAGGCTTAGAAATATCATAGCCGTAGCTTTCAGCCATTTTCTTCATCTGACCGAGTGCTTTGTACTGCATTGTGATTTCTTCTCTGAGACGAATAACGTCGTCTGTCATTGTACCGTCGCCGCAGTTAGCAAAGTCATGCTTCTTTTCTTCCATAAGGAAGTCAATACCGTAAAGAGCAACTCTTCTGTAGTCGCCTACGATACGGCCACGTCCGTAAGTATCAGGAAGACCTGTAATAATCTTGTTGTGACGAGCCTTAAGCATTTCAGGAGTGTAAGCATCAAATACACCCTGGTTATGTGTCTTGCAATATTCTGTGAAAATTTTATGAAGTTCAGGATCCGGCTCGTAACCGTATGTTGAGCAAGCTTGCTCAGCCATCTTGATACCGCCGAAAGGCATAAATGCTCTCTTAAGAGGCTTGTCTGTCTGTAAACCTACAACCTTTTCAAGGTCCTTGTCAGCTTCGCTGATGTAGCCCGGGCCGTAAGAAGTGATACCTGAAACAACTTTAGTTTCCATATCAAGTAC
>ERZ773224.2434-NODE-2434-length-19522-cov-12.124827_pt1 | contig 19522 bp, 18 predicted proteins | sample MGYA00580526_ERZ773224 | MGnify/ENA primary metagenome ERZ773224 (study PRJEB29015, sample SAMEA2737743) | human gut metagenome | biome: human gut; feature: human-associated habitat; material: faeces | place: China | collected 2012 ... | reverse complement strand
ACAACAAGTGTTTCTACATTTTCGTTTGATTGCAAACCTGTATAATCTTTTACAGCTACGGCATCACTTACATCAATTTTAGCTGTTTCTAAATCTGGCAATTTATCTCCTAATTTATTATAAATAGATTTAAACATTGCCTTCATTTGAGAAGCTGTCTCTATAGTACTACTTTCTCCTTTTGTTTTTTTACTGTTTCCTACAACTACTCCTATTGTAATTGCAAGAACTACGATTACTGCAATAACTATTGCGATAATTGTTTGTTTTTTCATAATTTTAAAATTCCTTTCTTTTATTTTTTACTCTACTTATACTTTAACATATCCAAGCATATAAAGTAAATAGATTTTTCTAATTTTATAACTTCTTATCACTTATTGTTTCCTTTTATAAAAAATCCCCTGCACCAGACATAATTTTTTCTTCGTCTGTTGCAGAGGATTATCTTCGAGTGGCTATTTTACTTTAGCAAGCCATTCATGGCATTGTCTAACATAGAAAGATCTTTCTCACCAACCTCTACATTTTCAATCCATGTCTTGAATCCACTAAACCTTTCTTCTTGGATAAGTGAGTAAGACAGGACCAACTTTTTCTGGTCCTCGAGTTTTTCAGGTGTTGTATTCTCATCTTTCAGGCATTCTTTCAGCCTTAGAAGAGCTACATTAAAAAGAAATCGTCTGTTATCCTCTTCAATCTGGAGCAGCTTTACATAGCACTCCCAACCATCTAAATTTTTGTTTTCTTTCTTAAATTCCCTTACACGATAATAATGATAAACCTGTTTTACGATTGGTAACTCTGTAATTTTCATTGCTACGTCTTTTAATAGCATCTGCCGATATTGATAATCTGACAAAAACATTTTCAATTTCATACTCCTAACCTCTCTTTTGTTAGTATAACATCTGCCGTGCACTTTAGTTGCCATTGTCAATTTGACTTTGGTATTCAACAACTTTTTGTACAATTTTATATTTTACTATATTTTACATAAAATGTCAATTAAAAATCAATACAAAATGCTAATATGCAAGATTTTTTCATCCAGCATATTAGCATTTTAATCTTTATATTACATTATATTGTTTCAAAATAAGTTCTATATCTGTTCCTTCTATCTTTTTTAGAAGTTCTTTCACTGCCATTCTTTGTGGTAAATTCATATCCATATCTGTTGCTTTCTTGCCATCTCTAAGTTTTACAGTTGCATTCAACAAATCTCTTATATCATACACGCTGTCCCATACTTCTGGCACGCCTCTATCTACATTTAACAAAGTGTAAACGGCTTCCATTGCTGTACGTATAGAATATTCTGTTGTAAATATTGTATCTCTTTTGGTTTCTGCAAATTGTCCTAAGAATGCAAAATTTACACTTCCATTTGGTACAACAAGCGGTCTATCTCCATCTTTTCTTGGCATAAAGAATGCTGTTATATATGGCATCATGCATGGAATTGTATTTGCACTTTTTTCTGCCATATCTTCTATTTGATTTTCTGGTACACCAATATGGTATAGCCATTCCATACAAATTTCTTTTCCTGTACATTCTCTCATTGGCTTTTTAACAAAGTTTCCTGGCTTATCTGTAAATAATCCGTAAATCCAACCAACTAATTGGTCTTTTGGTTGACTTCTAAATTGTGGTTGACGGTTAAATGTCCAGCTTAATAACCAGTTAGAATCTTTACATGTTACTATTCCTCCAGTTACAACCTTTCCGCTAAATGGATCTCTCTTACATATTTTTTCTACATAAGGTGGAATTCTTCCATCTAAAGTAGTAACTGTTGCGCTCATCCAATTTGTTTGTTCTGGGTCTGAGCAGAATTTATCTGGGTGACCAAATTCATCACATTGGTCAGCTATTTTTCTCCACATATCCCAGCCACCACCTGGTTTTATTTCTGGGTCAAATGGAGCTGGCGTGTTTTGGCTTCCAAGTCTTGCATTTTCAACACATCCACCATTCGTAATAAATACTAAATCATTTTCCGTTAAATCTATAGAATTTTTATTTCCCTCTGTAGTATATATTATTCTTTTTGCCACTTTCTTATATTCTTGAATGTCGAATTCAACATTTTCAACTTTTGTGTTGTAATGGAATTGAACTCCGAATCCTTCCAAATACTTAATCATTGGCAATATCATAGATTCATATTGATTATATTTTGTAAATCTTAAAGCCGTAAAATCTGGTAATCCTCCAATATGATGTATATATCTTTGTATATATAACTTCATTTCCAATGCACTGTGCCAATTTTCAAAGGCAAACATGGTACGCCAATATAACCAGAAATTTGAGTTTAACACTTCATCATCAAAGAAATCTGTAATCTTTTTATCGTATAATTCTTCATTTGGAGTAAAGAACAATTTTAATATTTCCATTGCACCTTTATCAGACAAACCAAATTTCTTATCTGTATGTGCATCTTCACCTCTATTTACAGTGGCTCTCATTAAAGAATAATTTGGATCCTTTTTATTAAGCCAATAATATTCGTCTAAAACACTTACACCTTCTGTTTCTATTGACGGAATTGAACGGAATAAGTCCCACATACATTCAAAATGGTTATCCATCTCTCTCCCGCCACGCATGACATATCCCAAATTGTCATACTTATATCCATCACATGCGCCTCCTGGAATCGAGTCCTTTTCAAGAATATGAACTTTTTCGCCTTTCATCTGTCCATCACGAACTAGAAAACAAGCTGCAGCAAGAGCTCCGAGTCCAGAGCCTATAATATATGCTGATTTATTATCAACACCCTCTGGTTTAACAGGTCTTGCAAAAGCTTCGTAATTTCCACTACTATAATACATAAATTTTACCTCCTTAGTTTTAATAAATTTATTATAAAAATAAAAATTTGTAATTTTCAATAATCAGTTTTTTTATAATGTCAAAAAATTTTACAAATTTATATAATTGTCAAAAATTTATTAAACAATCAGTAAATATTTTACCTATCATTTCTTAAATTATACAAAGCTTTTTTAAAACTTCCATCTAAAATTTTACTTAACTTTTCTATTATTTCTTTTGGACTTTCCTTCATGCCTTCTTCTATCCAATTCTGAATTATTCCTACAAATGAATATCTATAAAATGTAGCTATAAAAGTTTTATCTTCGTCTTGTACCTTTATGCTTTCTTTTTCCGCTTCTTCATCGATTACATTTTTCAATAATTTATCAGTATGTTCATATATAAATTTGTTTACATATTTTCTACTTATTGAGTTATATGTATTTCTCACAAAATCCTTATTATCTTGCACATAATTAAAAATACTAAGAAATCCTTCCTGCCACTTTTCATATGTATCTTTATCGTGAATAATTGGTTTAATAACCTCATTAGTATATATCCACTCTATCAAATCATATACATCTGCAAAATGATAATAAAAAGTTTGCCTCTGTATTCCACAATCATCTGTTATATCCCTAATAGATATTTTTGTTAATTCTTTTTGAGACAGCAACTTCTTTAAAGATGTAGCTAATGCTCTTTTCGTAATTTCCGACATACTGTACCTCTTATAACATATTTCTAATATATTGTTTATACCATATTAAAATCCAATTTTAAAGCTTTATAATATAATTTCTATTATATCTTCCATTCTTATTACTTTACCATCATTCAATATGATAATGTTTTTTATATCATCAATCTTTTTTACTAATCCTGTTGTTGTTTCGTATTTTCCACCTTGCTTTTTTGTGTCTTTCACAAAAAAAGTTATCGATACTTGTTGGCTGGGATTTTGTTTAATATACCTTAGTTTTTTATTTATATCGTTTCGTATTTCATCTGTTACTTCTATTTGATTTTCAGTTACTCTAGCTACTTCACTTACTTCATCTTCATAGCCTGTTACAGCAGAAAATGGAGCAAACTGTGCAGACCTGGCCTCTAGACTCATTCGTGGATGTATTTTTGAAACATGGTGCTCCAATTTTATTATGTCATCGTATTTATGTTCAACCCTCATAGTTCCATACCTCCGCTCTACAAAATATTTTCATTTTACTCCTGATGTCCTCCAATCTGCCCATTTCTCTGTATTGTTGTAGCGTCTTCTTCTAAGTCCATTCCTTTTATTATTGCATTTTTACCGAATCTATTTTTTAAATCTATAATAGTATTTTGAATTTTTTTCTCTTTTTCTAATTTTACTTTTTCCTCTTTTTCTTTCTCTGCTAACTTTCCATAATTAGTAAATAAATTTACCTGTTCATATTGATTTTCCTGTTTTAATTCTTTTTCATCTGTCAAATTTCCAACAGTCAAATATATCTTTCTTATTAACAAATTTCTATTTATTATTTCATCATACAAATGAACAAACCCTTCACTAATTATTCTCGTAGAAAATGTTTTTTTATCTAGTCTAAATGTTCCATGTGCCGGTTTCGGAACTTCTCTTCCATATCTATCTTCTTTTATCTCTCCATTATAATTCTTACTGAATTCTGCATTTTTTAAATTTTCCACATCATACTCTACCGTAAGAACCAACATGTCTGTAACAAAATGTTTCTGCACCATGTCTAAAACAATTTCATTTGCCATCTCCTTGATTATGAGCCTAGACTGCTCATAATTGTATGGGCAATGAAGTACCTGACCAGAACACAAGCTTCTATTTGCTGGCTTACATTCTTTAATACTCTTTATAGTAGCACATTCCCAACCCCAACTATGGTCAATTAATAATTCGGCGTTTACTCCAAATAATTTATATAATAATTCTTCATTGTCTACTGAGCATCTTGCTACGTCTCCCATTGTAAACATTCTGTATTTTTCTAATCTTTTTGCATAGCCTTTACCTACTCTCCAAAAATCTGTAATTGGTCTATGATTCCATAACTTTTCTCTAAAGCTCTTCTCATCTAATTCTGCAATTCTAACTCCATATTTATCAGGGTCAACGTGTTTTGCCATAACATCCATGGCAACCTTACACAAGAAGAGATTAGTCCCTATTCCAGCAGTTGCAGTAATCCCAGTAGTTTCGTATACATCATGTATTATTTTCGTAACAAGCTCCCTAGGAGTAAGCTTATACGTATTTAGATAACTCGTTAAATCGCAAAATATTTCATCTATCGAATATGGAAATATGTCCTCTGGAGAAACATACTTTAAATATATGTTATAAATTTTGGCACTGTACTCCATATATGAAGCCATATGTGGAGGTGCAATTATGTAGTCTAATTCTAGGTTTTTATTTTGCTTTAATTCTATATCGTCATAAGATTTTCCTGTAAAAATATTTTGAAAAGCCCACCTTTTTCTATCATTATTTATATTTTTTACTTTTTGCACAACTTCAAAAAGCCTTGCTCTACCAGGCAGTCCATATGCCTTTAAACTTGGCGAAATAGCTAAGCATATTGTCTTTTCAGTTCTTGTATTATCCGCCACCACCAAATTTGTTGTGAGTGGATCTAGATTTCTTTTTCTACATTCTACAGATGCAAAAAAAGATTTTAAGTCTATTGCAGCATATACCCTTTCCATAAATAACCTTCTCTCTTTATTTTCAGCTCTATCATTCTGACAAAAAGTATATCATATTTTTAGCCGTTTGTAAACATATGTTCGTTATTTTTTTTATGTCTTATTATGTCGAATTATTGTTCTTTTTGTGGTACGATTATCCTATTTTTTAGCGTTTTTCCCTTGTTTTTTATTGGTAAAATATGGTATAGTTTGTCATATTATGGTAGAGTTTGTAATAGGCAATTATCTATTACAAAAATTTCCACTCAATTAAGGAGGATTATCATGAAAATCACAGAAAAAACTCGCAGATTCATTCGGTCTATCGCACTTATAGTATTACCCATCACGCTCATACTATCACTTTCTTCTGTAATTCTAAAAGTGTACACTCAATATACAGAAGATAAACTTTTTAAAGAATTGTCCAAAAACATTTCTGTTGCAGAGAAAGTACACGATGAACATTCCATTGATAGCTCTGTATCAAGTACAAATTCCGAGAACGCAACCCCTGCCATTTTATCAGAGTATTCTGAATTGCACAATGAAAATCCGGATTTATATGGTTGGCTTCAAATTAATGATACAGTAATAGACTATCCGGTAATGTACTCTCCATATGACCCTCAACTGTATTTGTACAAGAATTTTTATAAGGAAGATTCGAAATCTGGTACTCCTTTTATTCTTACACCCAGCAGTACAAATACCATTATATATGGGCATAATATGAAGAACGCATCAATGTTCAGTTCTTTATTAAAATATAAAGATATTGAATTTTGGAAAACCCATCGATATATTATATTCAATACTTTAACATCTAAAGGGATTTACGAAATTTCCATTGTAGCAAACGAAATTGTTTATTATGATGAAGCAAAAATACCTGATGGTGCATATCTTTTTTATAAACATTCTAACTTGGATAGCAAAGGAGATTTTGATGAATATGTAAATGAATTAAAAAAGAATTCGTATTTTGATAGTAACATTTCATTGGAATATGGAGATGAATTGCTTACATTAGTAACATGTGATTATGTTCAAGAAAATTCTAGATTAGTTGTAGTAGCTAAAAAAATTAATTAATTTTTTATTATTGAAAGAGCCCAGTTCATATGAACTGGGCTCAGTTTGTATTATGACTCTATATTATTAGAGTTATAAGAGTTTTTATAGGTTACTTAGATTTCTTCTCCTTCTTAGTAAACGCCAATGTGCCAATGCCTGCGATAGAAATCAGCAGCAACACAACATCAGCATTGTTAGAAGCGTTGCCAGTCTTCGGAACCTCCGGATTAAACACAGGAGCCGTGGTAGGAGTCTTAGGAGAGTCGATATTCTTAATCGGCTCTTCAGCAGGTACTTCAGGTTCAGGCTCAATCGCAATCTCCGGCTCAGGATCGGGTTCGGGTTCAGGAGTAGGCTCAGGATTAGGCTCAGGATTAGGCTTCGGTTCAGGATCCAGGTCAGGATCGGGATCAGGGTCAGGTACAACCTCAATAATCTTGTTACACACGTTAATTGTCGTGTTTTCTTTAGACACGATATTAAACATGATATCTTCTTTACTGAGCTCATACCCATCAGGGGCCTTGAGTTCCTTCAGATAGTACTGATAGTCAGGTACCAGGTATCTAACTTTACAAGAACCATCTTCAGTAATCAAAGCTGCTGCCTTTGACTCATCAGTGGTAAAATAACCATCACCATTTTCATCGATGGCATAATAATAGGTTACCTTTTCCTCATTATCGTCCACAGTTTCGACCTTGTAGTAGTAAAGCTGGAATGTCGCCGGCTCCTTAATAAGGTTGCCATTAGAATCCACCTTATTAATGGTAACATCTCCATCAACTTGTTCCAAGGTAATGGAGTTATACCAGTTGTACTTATATCCCTGATAGGAGTTATTAGTCCAAGGGCCATCGACGCCAAATGCCATAGAAATAGCCAACTTACTTGCCTCATCTTTATTGAGACCTGCAGTAGTTGCCTGTTTCATATAGTCATTTACTCTACTCCAGACTTCATTGGTATTATCCATGTAGTCTTTCAGTCCCATGTCCTTATCGTTCCACTTGCCTTGGCTACCATCTGCAAAAGCTTCCTGTCCAGCCTTATCGCCAAAATAGAAGCTCAACAGTTCCTTGTAGAAAAGTTCATAACTTGCCGAAGCAATTTCTTCTTCAGGCCACTTCATCTGAATAAGAACTTGGCCATTGTTGCGTTTCATTACCGTAGAATACTTTCCGAAATAGTCCGGATAGTCTTCCAAGAGTTTTTTGTACTGCTCTTCAGTAATAGAATACTGATCATCAGCCATCCCTCCCTGCATATCAACAACCATCTCAGGATGTTCTTTTGCAAGGTCAGTAAAGTTCTCGTAGCTACTCCCAAGCTTTCCGTTGTAATAATCCAACAGATAGTCGGTAAGAGCCGTCTCGCCAGTATATCCAGCTTTTTCAAGATAGCTATACATGTTAAGAACATGATTGAGCTTTACTTTAGACGACGAACTTACTCCGAAAAGTTCCTGCATCGGAGCAGACTTTGCAATCGCGCCAATACTTTCGACAGAAAGCTTCTGCCCGTCAAAGCCGATAAAATCTGTCAGCTTTTCATTATAAGAAGTATCTGCCGTTTCGAGTCTAAAAGACCCGTCCTTATACCGGTAAGTATGACCATTAGATGTGGTAATCTCAATGTCAAACTTGTTAGAATCGGACGGCACACAGGTGTACTCACCATCCTTGTTGCCAGTAACCTGTCTGTAATACTCATTGAGTACATCAATAACCTCAGAAAGGTCAATAACAACATCACCGTCAACATCCTCTCCAATGTCATAATAGACTTTGAAGACGCCATCTTCAAAAGTAATGTCGTACTTAGACGACACGCCCTCAGAAGTAGTCGGTTGATTAGACGGATCCACTTCAGGTTTGAGAGACTCTTTCACAGATGTTTCACCCGAACCATCTGCAAGATTTTCCGCAACGTTCTCATCAGAAGTCTCAGCAGATTTATCTGCTTCTTCCTCGTCAGAGGGCTCTGCGGGCTTACCTGCTTTCTCTTCGTCAGAAGGCTCTGCAGGTTTATCTGCTTCTTCTTCGTCAGAAGGTTCTGCGGGTTTGTCTGCTTCCTCTTCGTCAGAAGGTTCTGCGGTTTTTTCCACTTTCTCTTCATCAGAGGGTTCTGCGGTTTTTTCCGCTTTCTCTTTGTCAGAGTCCTCTACAAGTTTCTGCTCTACTTCCGTATCTTCGAGCTCAGAAATCTCAACGATGTAAGGTCCATCAGCGATGTTCCGTTCGAAAGGTTCAGCAGCCGAAGCAGAAACACCCACTACCTGTGCAAAAAGAGTAGCAGATGCAACAGTCAGCGCTAACATTCTTCTCGGACGTTCTCTCTCCCGGTTAGAAATATGTTCTGCCATGTGAATACGCTTTTTCATAAGGGGTACCTCCTTAACTTATAAAAATGTGAATGTTCAACCAGTGCTTCATAGCACCTAATTGCTAATATACCATTTTCTGGTAATCAAATCAATATGCATTTGTAATTATTTTACATTTTTCATCTTCTTTTTTCGACATTATTCTACATTTTTTCATTTTTATATATCATAAATATTCGCCTTTAATATAATTTTTTGAATTTTAGTTTTATCATCTAAAGATATATTCCAAGTACTTCCAGCAATACTTCTTTTTATTTTATATTCTTTTTCCGGTTCTCCTAATAGCTTATTTAATTTTTTCTGTAAATCTACCTTATTAGTACATATAGAAAGAATATTCTCACTATATAATACATTTATTGTTGTTTCTGTTTCTGATTTATTTGGTTCTTTATATATCTTTTTCATAGTACTTCCTTTATTTAATAGTATTCCTAGGCTTAGATTATATCACATTTTTCTGGATTTGTAAGCTTTTTAGCTAAAAATAGCAATTTAAAATTATTTACAACTAACATTAAAAGTGATATAATATATAAGTTCGCAATTTACACATCTAATGGAGATATTCTCCAAGGAGGACAATATGAGTTTTTTCAAAAAGAATCAGCCCGAAGCTACCACGCAGAAATCTTCTGAGGAAGAAAAGAAGTACAATGCTGCTTGCATAAACATGGAAATTGCTACTGGCAATTTTAAAAACATGACACAAGCAGATATTTGTGCTTGTGTGGAAAGTTGCAGGCCTTCTAAGTAAAAGCTCATAAAAAAGAATGTATTCTTTTCTCACCCAATGAAGGGTGAGTTTTTCTTTTTTAACTGTCAAATATTTCTTTACAGTTAAAGCATATTAGTCAGCTTCTCGTTTTATAAATAAAATTCAACAATTTAGTAAAATAGAGTATATCTATTGGATACACTCTATTTATTCCATATTTTTATTTATGCGTTTTTCCCGCAACAGTTCTTATACTTTTTACCCGAACCACATGGGCATGGATCATTTCTTCCAACTTTTGGTCCTTCATTTACAACTGTTTTGTTCATTCCGCCTTCTTTTTCTGATATATTTCCATCAACTAGGTTGATTGCTGTATCTTCAAGGCTTGCTCCTGTTACTTTTGTTGTTTCTGTTCTTTCTATTGGACCTTCTTTTTTACGAATGTTTAGCAATATTTTTACAACGTCCATTCTTATGTCTTCTATCATATCGTCAAACATTTCTGTTCCTTCAAGTCTGTATTGTACAACTGGGTCTTGTTGTCCATATCCACGAAGTCCAATACCTTTCTTTAATTCGTCCATGTTGTCTATATGATCCATCCATTTTTGGTCAACTATTTTAAGCATTACAACTCTTTCAAGTTCTCTTAAATTTTCCTCACCAAATTCTGTCTCTTTAGAAGCATATATTTCGTGTACTTTTGCTATTAATTCGTCTACTAAAGCATTTCTGTCGAATTTTTCTGTCTTTAATGCTGCTACATCACTTATTCCTAAGTTTGTTTCTATGTCTTGAGCAATTGATTCTTTGTTTACTTCTTCTCCGTCTACTATGTGAGAATCTACTATTAATTCAACAACAGAATCCATCATTTTTAGTATGCTTTCTTTTAAGTTCATGCCGTCTAAAACATCTCTTCTTTGCTCATAAATTACTGTTCTTTGAACATTCATTACATCGTCATATTGTAGAACGTTCTTTCTTATACTGAAGTTTCTTCCTTCAACTTTCTTTTGGGCATTTTCAACAGCCTTTGAAATTAATCTGCTTTCTATTGGCATATCTTCGTCTGCACCTAATGTATTGTAAACTTTTGTTACAATGTCTCCACCGAAGATTTTCATTAGGTCATCGTCTAATCCAATGTAGAATCTAGATTCTCCTGGGTCACCTTGACGTCCACTACGTCCACGAAGCTGGTTATCAATTCTTCTTGATTCGTGTCTTTGTGTACCAATTATCTTTAAACCGCCTGCTTCAATAACTTTTTCTTTTTCTTCTTTTATTTCGTTATCGAATTTTTTCTCTAATTCATTGAATTTTTCTCTTGCAGCAAGTATTGCTTTGTCATCTGTCTCGTTATGTGCTGCAGCATCTTCAATTTCTTCATCAGTGTATTTTAGCTTTCTCATTTCTTGTTTTGCAAGATATTCGCTATTTCCACCAAGCATAATATCTGTACCACGTCCAGCCATGTTTGTTGCTATTGTAACAGCACCAAATTTACCAGCTTGTGCTATAATTTGAGCTTCTTTTTCGTGGTATTTAGCATTTAATACTTCATGAGGAATTCCTTCTTTATCAAGTAATTTACTTAATTTTTCAGATTTATCAATAGATACTGTACCAATTAAAACTGGTTGTCCTTTTTCATGAGCTTTTTTGATGTCTGCTATAACAGCTCTAAATTTGGCATCTTCATTTTTATATATTATGTCTGAATTGTCTTTTCTAATCATTGGCTTATTCGTTGGAATTTCGACAACGTCCAATTTGTATATTTCTTGGAATTCTGCTTCTTCTGTCATTGCAGTACCTGTCATACCAGATAATTTTTCATACATTCTAAAGTAGTTTTGGAATGTGATTGTAGCAAGTGTTTTAGATTCATCGTTTATCTTAACATGCTCTTTTGCTTCAATTGCTTGATGTAATCCGTCATTATATCTTCTTCCATACATAATTCTTCCTGTAAACTCGTCTACGATTAGAACTTGTCCGTCTTTTACGATGTAATCTTTATCTTTCTTCATTATTCCATTTGCATGTAAAGCTTGGTTTACATCATGAACTAATTCTGAATTCTCTAAATCATTGAAGTTTTCTAGTCCAAATTCTTGCTCAGCCTTCTTTATACCTTGTTGAGTAAGAGTTGCAGATTTAGCCTTTAAATCTACTATATAATCGTATTTTTCGTTATCTTCTTCTTGCTCATAATCTTTATCATCTTCTTCAATTATAACTTTGGCTTGTAATTTTTTTACAAAATGGTCAGCTTTTTGATATAAGTTAGAAGATTGTGCTCCTCTACCAGAAATTATAAGTGGTGTACGAGCCTCATCAATTAAAATGCTATCGATTTCGTCAACTATTGCATATTTTAATTTTCTTTGAACTAATTGATTTTTATATATAACCATATTATCTCTTAAGTAATCGAAACCGAACTCATTATTTGTACCATATGTAACATCACATGCATATGCTTCTTGCTTTTGCTTTGGATTCATTCCAGCAATAACAAGACCAACAGAAAGTCCTAAGAATCTGTAAAGATTTCCCATCCACTCGCTATCTCTTTTTGCTAGGTAATCGTTTACAGTAATAACGTGAACTCCTTCTCCTGTAAGTGCATTTAGGTAAACTGGAAGTGTTGCAACAAGTGTTTTTCCTTCACCTGTTTTCATTTCTGCAATTCTTCCTTGGTGAAGTATAATACCACCAATTAATTGTACATCGAAATGACGCATTCCTAAAACTCTTCTAGATGCTTCTCTTACAACTGCAAATGCTTCTGGTAAAATATCATCTAATGTTTTCCCATTTTCCAATTGTTCCTTAAAGTATGGAGTTTTTGCAACTAGCTCACTATCAGATAATTCCTTCATAGCTGGCTCTAAACTGTTTATTTTTTCAACAATAGGCCTTACTCTTTTTACTTCTTTTTCACTGTATGTTTTAAATAATCCCATGAATAATTCATCCTTTCAAATTTATGTAATACAAGGCAAAATAGGTTACATTTTGCCATTTTTTAACTTTGTTATAGTTTACGTGGTTATTATATAACTAAATGTGGCATTTAGCAAGTAAAAAAAGAAAATATACTTAATTTTTTAAACTCGTAATTTACGCTTAACTATTAGTCCTTGTTTTTATTTAAATGTGTTTCCATAAAATTGACATATTGGCCTTATTTGTAGTATAATTAAGGTGTAAGAGTAGACACTATGTGGTCTGCACATTCACTTTTAAAATGTTCTGTGGAGGTAGTCATATGAACATTCAAACTGTGCTCGTTGTTCTCTCTCTGTTGTTCCACCTCATTTCCGGTGGAACAACAGGCACCATTCCCACTACAGGGCAAGGAAACATGGCAGGTTTTGATCCACGTTTTCTGCAGTCAATGTTCCTGTATGGCGGAAACGTCGACATGAACAAGGCTTTCAACCAAGAGTACGACCAGACCTATTACTTTAATGATGGGGCCGTGTCCACTGGTTTTGGGGAGGTGTCTTCAGTTAGAATTCACGGTAACATGAATTCTGGCTTCACCTTTGACTTTAACATCAAGGCAAGCCAACATCAGCAGGTGGTAAATGTCACATCTCCCATTGACGGGGTAACCATAGTGACAAACCAGTATTCTTCTGGTGATTCGGGTTATAGTTATTCTATTGGCCCAATCAGCCTCCAGACCGCTATTGGACTGTTTAGTTACGCGATGTCTAGTATGACACCGAGTAACGCTGGCTAAATAGCACAAACAGTTGAATAGCAACATCCCTCAGAGTGATGAGCTCTGATGGATGTTCTTTTATAAAGTCGCAGATGTTGGTACATAACTCTCGTCTGGCGGATATACATACTCATCATTTGGCGTCTTTGTCTCTTTTATTTTTTCTATTTCTATAACCGGAATCTCTCCGTGATATTCTCCTTTTGTTATTGTTCCTTCGATTTCTACCCAGCATCCATCTTTGTATTTTTCTGCTCCATTCAAGTGGCACAAAAAGCCTACCACAACTGCCTGCAAATCTGGAGAAACAATCATCTGCCTTGCAAGTACAAATTGATCATTCGAAAAATCATATAATCTGTACACAAATCCTACAAATTTAATTTTTTTACCAATATACTGGTTCATATTATCATGAACTGTTTTTAATACATTTGTATAATTGGCTGCAGATATAGTATTTATTTCACTTTGTGGAACTCCTTCACTCTTTGATGTTATTCTTTCATTTGAATTAATTATATTTATTACTCCTATTGCAAACATTATAAATATTAAAATTGTTAAAATAACAAATACTATTTTAAATATCATCTTACCATTTAGCTTAAAATTGCGAACATACATCTTTCAATCCTCCCATAAGAATTGTTTTTCTTATGGTACATACTATGAAAGATTTATTGCTTTTATGAATAATCTCTTGAGAATATAGATTTTACAACTCCTTTATCGAGTAAATTACTGAATATGTTTTTTAGAATTATTAAAGCTATTGGACCAATAAACAAACCGATTACTCCAGATACTTTAAAGCCAGTATACATCGCAATTAATGTAAATATCGGGTGAATTCCAATGTGATTGCCTACAATTCTTGGTTCTATAAATTGTCTTACAACAGACATTATTATCCATAGCACAAATATACTTATTGCAAGTCTTATGTCTCCATTACATGCTGTGATTATTGCCCATGGGACCATTACGCTACCCGACCCGAATATTGGGAGCGCGTCTACAAATCCAATCCCCAGTGCATATAGTAATGGATATGAAACTTTCATTCCAGTTAGTTTGAATATATAGAGTCCAATTAACGAAATTATGAATGACACCAATACTAATATTGCCTCAGCTTTTAGATACCTACCTAACACTTCCATTATTTCTTTCAGATGTTTGTAAATTTTCTTTACCCACATTTCGGGTAAATGGTGTTCAAGTTGGTCTATCATGTATACTTTATCTGTACAAATAAAGTACAGTGATAAAAATGTTACAGCCAAATACACTCCAATAGTTGGAATCGACGTAATCCATTCTAGTACACCTTTTAAGAATGAATTTAGCCATAATACTGCTGTATTTAGGAGTTCTGTTGCAGACCTTTCAATAGCCGTAACAACATTTTCTGGAATGTTCAACTTTTTTAAGTTTTCACTGCCAAGAAATCTTTGTATCATCTGGCTCGCATTTGTAAAATACGTTCCCAAATTATCTAATAAATTTGAGCCTTCCGAAACAAGTGTTGCAATCCCCCAAGTTAATAATCCAATAATTATTCCTAGTACAAATACTATCACAATAATTGCACTTGTTTTTCGTCTAAATTTACATTTTCTCATAAAAAATCTTATAGCAGGCTCTAGCAAAAGAGATATTACAAATGCAATTAAAAAAGGCATATAAAAGAAAGCTAGTTTGAAACTTAGATAAATAGTTATAAAGCTTAATATCAATAAAACTAACTTTCTAAAAACCTTTGTCCAATAATTCATATCAATTACCATAATAGCTCCTAATAAATAATATATTACTATTTTATGGTAATTTTCAAAAAGTATACGTTATACAATATAATTTATTTTCAAAATAAAACAGAAATACTTATTATTTTGAAAAACAAGGGCAAGCTCGCCTTTTGAAGAGTCTAGAAGAGCTCCGACCAATAGTGCCGTACCGAAGTTTTAAAAATAATAAGTATTTCTGCATTAATATTAAAGTTGAAAAATTATAGAATTACTCTGCGTTATGCTCGTCTGTTCCACAAATACATTCTATTGTATCACACAATTCTTTTTGGTCTACTGATTGATTTGCGGCTAAGTCTCCTAATGTTAAAATGCCGATAACTTTGTTGTTTTGTGTTACAGGTATTCTTCTAATTTGTTTTTCAGACATTAATCTTTCAGCCTCTGTAATTTCGCTGTTTGGAGTACATGAGCATGGCTGTGTTGTCATTATCTCGCTAACTGGAGTTTTACAAGTGTCTTTGTCACAGGCAACTGCTCTTAAAAGAATGTCTCTATCTGTTACAATTCCAACTAATCTGTTTGAATCATCGCATACTGGAGTACAACCAATATGGCATTCGCACATCATTTTAGCACAGTCCTGTACAGATGTGTTTGGCTTTACATAATTTACATGATTACACATACAATCTTTAACTTTCATTTATATATCCACCTTTCAAAAAAATTTACAATATTATTATGCACATTTGAAAATTGAATATACAGTTTGAATTTTGCTGATTTGGTAAAATTTTCTTTTAAAGTTGATTTAACACCAAAATTTGAATAAACTCCCTTTTTATATCATTTTTGGTATTTTTTTCATTTAATTCTTCAAAAATTTCATCAGTAATTTGGTTAATTAAAGTTTTTGTTGGTTTTTGTGTAATTCTTTTACATTTATTTATAACTATCGGATTGATTTTTAGATATGACTCTGGATATAAATCTACCGTCTGTAAAGTTGGCTCTTTTATGTTTATCTCACTTCTTGTATATGTATCTCCAATTATAGTTTTCATATACTCATCAGTATTTAACATATTTGTATCCTCCCTCGAACTATTCTGGAAGATATATTTTAATAATGTTCTTGCATTATTAAAACCTCCTCATATACTGTATTATATGAGAAGGTTTTTGTTTTGTTAATTTAGTTCATTTACATACTGTTTGAATTTTTTTCCACGTTCTTCAAAATTTTTGAAGGCATCAAAGCTTGCACTTGCCGGCGATAATAACACTACATCTCCTGTTACTGCTTTTTGTTTTGCCATTTTAACGGCTTCTTCAAGATTTGTACAATGTATAATGTCTATTTTCTTATCTTGCATTTCTCCTAATGCTATGACTGTTGCATTTTCAATTTTTTCAGATGTTGGGCCAGTCAATATTAATGTTCCTACTTTTTGTGCTATTTTTTCTCCAATTTCTTTGTAATCTAATCCTTTGTCTGATCCACCTGCTAGCAATACAATATTTTCATCAAAAGCATTCAATCCCGCAATTGTACTTGCTGGGCTAGTTCCAATAGAATCGTTGTAATATCTTACTCCATTTAGTTCTCTTACAAACTCTAATCGGTGTTCAACCCCATTAAAATTCTTTATTGCATTTAATTGTTGTTCTTGAGTAGCGACTGTTTCTGTTGCTGCAAGTGCAGCACAAATATTTTCGTAATTATGAATTCCTCTTAATTTTATTTCATCTTTTTTCAATAACTCTATGCATTTTCCATCTATACAATGTTTTATCATCTGGTCAGCTCTGTCATACACATATCCATCTTTCAATTGCTTTGTACTACTAAAGAATACAGCTTTTCCGACTACATCTTTTGCAAAGTTTCTAGTAATATCATTATCCTTATTTAGGATTGCTATTCCGTTTTTATCTTGATGTAAGAAAATATTTTTCTTTGCTTCTTGATACTCCTCATATGATTTATGTACATTCAAGTGGTCTGGAAACATATTTGTTACAACTGCAATATCTGGGCTAACTTCCATTCCCATTAATTGAAAACTACTTAATTCAAGCACAATTATATCGTCTGGTCTCATATCTTTTACTTTAGTAAATATAGGCTTTCCAATGTTTCCTCCTAAAAAGCAATTACGTCCTGTTTGCTTTAATATTTCATATATAATTGATGTAGTAGTAGTTTTTCCCTCTGTGCCAGTTACGCCTATGACCTTACATGGTGCAAGCTTTAATACCATTTCAATTTCAGAAGTTAATACTGCACCTCTTTCAACTTCTTCTACAAACTCTGGTATTGTTGGTAATGCACTAGGAGATCTGAAAATAACATCAAATCCATGTAATCTAGATAGATTATCTTCTCCTATTTCAACTTCATATCTATATTTATTTATTTTTTCCATAATTTCATCTGATAAATTTCTTTTGTCAAATACTGTAACTTTCGCATTCTTATCATAGAAGTAATCTAGCAAAGGCACATTGCTAACACCCATGCCGATTATAGCAACCTTTTTACCATCTAAGAATTTATTAAATTCTTCTAACTTTTCATTTACAAAATCCATACTTAAACTCCTTTTTAGTTTTTCGCCCATTAGGGACGCCCCTTTTGGGGCGAAATATTTTATTGAGCAATCTTTTCTAATATTTTCATAGCCGATTCTTCTGCATTCTTGCATTCTGTTACATCAACATCAATTGTTTTGCTGTATCTCTTGTAGAAGCCGGCTTGCTCCTGCAACATATCTCTTTCTTCAATATGTTTTTTCAATTCTTCTCTTGTTATTGTTTCATCTTCATATTGATGCATTTTTCTATCTACTCTTGTATCTATATCTGCTGTTACGAAAAAATGATAATCTAGCTCAGGATAAATTTTCATTAAGTCTCTACCTGATATTATTAGATTATATTGCTTTTTATATGCATCTATTAATTTTCTTCCAAATATGTAGAATTTTGTGTTATCAGCATCTTTTGCAATTTTAGAAACTGCCATTGATGTTGTGTCTGATTGTAAACTTTCTTCGTTTATTTCTTTTCCATCAACATAAACAACACTTTCTCTATTTTCTATTTTCAATTCTACTTTTAGTATATCCATCATTTGCTTTATATCAATTGGTTTATCAGAATTATGCATTATTTTGCTCATGTCTATGCCAGAATTCATAAGTGCAAATACAATTCCTCTATATAAATTGCCACCATGTAATATTATACTATTAGGTATTTTGTCTAATAATTCCCTACAAATTGATGTTTTTCCGGCTCCAACTAGTCCTTCTATTCCTATTGTTATATTATTCTCTATTATATTATTTTCCATTTCTTCACCTTGTTCCTAATTTATTTATACAGTAATTATATGTATTTTGTTCTAATCTGTCAATAGAGTAATTCTGCTATTTTTTATTATGTTGACCTTTCGAAGATTCTGTGGTAAAATTAGTTAGTTCGTTTTATACACATGTATAATTGAAAGGAGCATATGATGAATATTTTTGTTGGATGTTCATCTCGTGATGTAACTGATAACGTTAAGTGGAGCCGCTATTGCACGGCAACACTTGAAGTTACAAAATTCATAACTGCGCATAAGCACACTCTAGTGTTTGGCGGTTGTGCAAGAGGCCTTATGGGGCTTATGTACAAATGTCTGTTATTAAACAAAGCAAACATAACCGTAGCTATTCCTCAGGCATACATTAACGATGCCGAAGAGCTTTTCTACAACAATTTGTTTGACTTCAACACTGTTAGTGAGCGCAAGGATTGGATTTTCAAGAATACTTCCATGCATATTTTTCTGCCTGGTGGCATCGGAACAATTGACGAGCTTTTTTCAAGCATAGAGGCAAAACGTTGTGGTGAACACAACAGCCCCATCATTATTATCAACGAGCAAGGTTACTTTAATGACGTTTTACACGTTCTTGCACGAGTTTATGATGAAGGATTTGCAGATGAAAAAGACGCCAAACTGTATACCGTGGTAAACTCTACACGTGAGATTGTTCCCACATTAGAGAAATCTCTTTCATAAGTATAAGTTAAAGTTACATTGGTAATTTGCTCAAAAGCTATGCGGTAAGTATCCGCAAAGAAAGTAAATCCCCTGCGGTTTTAAAACCAATGGGGATTTACTTTGTGTTAATTAAGATATTTTTTTAAGAATTTTCCTGTATAACTATTTTCATTCTTCACAATATGTTCTGGTGTTCCTACTGCAATCACTTGTCCACCTTTATCTCCGCCTT
>ERZ773224.2429-NODE-2429-length-19561-cov-5.516046_pt1 | contig 19561 bp, 19 predicted proteins | sample MGYA00580526_ERZ773224 | MGnify/ENA primary metagenome ERZ773224 (study PRJEB29015, sample SAMEA2737743) | human gut metagenome | biome: human gut; feature: human-associated habitat; material: faeces | place: China | collected 2012 ... | reverse complement strand
CTTTCTTGGCGGGACAAGAAAGGGGCCCCCGGAGGGATACCCAGCTGAAATCTTCAACAGGGCTTTCAATAAAAGCTACCAGGGCCAATGCAGCCACCCCGCCCCGGCATTTGTTAGGGGCAAAAAGGTTTTCCTTTACAAATTGCCGGTTCCATGGTAGAATACCCTGGAATTCTAATGTTCCATTCCCCAATTTATCACAAGGAGAGGATCGTTCCTTGGCCAGATATGAAATTAACGGCGGCAAACCCCTGGAAGGGACCGTCACCATCAGCGGCGCGAAAAACGCGGCAGTTGCCATATTGCCTGCGGCGCTGCTGGTCAGCGGGAAGTGCCGCGTTGAAAACGTACCTGATATCTCCGATGTCCGCATTCTGCTGGACATTCTGGAGGGTATGGGCGTAAAGCTCGCCTATCCCGAGCCTCACGTTGTAGAGCTGGACAGCTCAGAGGTGCAGTGCACCACTCCAGACCCGGAGCTTGTCAAGAAGATGCGGGCCAGCTATTATCTGATGGGGGCCCTGCTTGGCCGGTTCGGCCATGCCCATGTGGCCTTGCCCGGCGGCTGCAATTTTGCCTCCCGTCCCATCGACCAGCATATTAAGGGCTTCCTGGCCCTGGGCGCGGATGTGGACGAGACGGAGGACTATGTGGCTTTGAAGCCCACGGAAGAGGGCCTTCACGGGGCCAGAATTACCCTGGATATGGCAAGCGTGGGCGCTACCGTGAATATTATGGTGGCGGCAACTCTGCTTCCCGGGCAGACTGTCATTGAAAACGCGGCCAAGGAGCCCCACATTGTGGACCTGGCCAATTTCCTGAATACCATGGGCGCCCGCATTACCGGCGCAGGCACGGACACGGTGAAAATCCGCGGCGTCAACAGTCTGCGGGGCGGCAGCTATGCCATCATCCCGGACCAGATCGAGGCCGGGACCTATATGGCGGCGGTGACGGCCACCGGCGGTAATGTGCTGGTGCAGAACGTCATCCCCAAGCACATGGAGTGCATCACCAGCAAGCTGGAGGAGATGGGGGCCAAGGTCATCGTCTTTGACGATGCCATCCGGGTCATGCGCACGGGAAAGCTGCGGTGGACCACGGTGAAAACCAGCCCCTATCCCGGCTTCCCCACGGATATGCAGGCCCAGGTGTGCGTGTGTATGTCCCTGGCCAAGGGCACCAGCCGCCTGACCGAGAGCGTGTATGAGACCCGGTTTTTCGGCTACTGCGCGGAGCTGGAGAGCATGGGGGCCAATATCAAGATCAACGGAAAAACCGCCACGGTGGTGGGCGTAGAGGAGCTCTACGGCGCTACGGTGTTTGCCCACGATCTGCGGGCCGGTGCGGCCCTGGTCATCGCAGGCCTCAGCGCCCAGGGAACCACTCAGGTGGAGGACATTCACTATGTGGAGCGGGGCTATGAGGACCTGATCGGCAAGCTGACAGCGCTGGGCGCGGACATTCGCCGGGTAGAAGACTAATTCGGAGAGACGAATCAGAGGAGGTGTGGCCATGGCAACCATGGAGCAGCAGGTGGAAAGCATTGTGGATACCATTCTGGAGGACTATCGCAATGGCCGCAGCATTGACCGCATGAACCCCTTTGCCCATCCGGACAAAGAGGTGGTCATCGATATGATCGGCAAGCTCATGCGCATTGTCTATCCGGGCTTCAGCCGGGACAAAAACTACCGCATTTACAATACCCATCACAATCTGTCCATGCTCATTGAGGACGTGATGTACAACATGGTCAAGCAGCTGACCATGGTCTTCCGGGCGGACATGGAGGAGCAGCAGGCCCAGGAGAAGGCCCAGCAGGTGAGCCTGGATTTCTTCCGGGCCATTCCGGCGCTGCGGGAGGTGATCCAGACGGATGTGGAGGCCTTCTACGACGGAGACCCTGCCGCCTACAGCACCGATGAGATCGTCTATTGCTACCCCGGCATTTTCGCCATTACGGTTTATCGCCTGGCCCATGTGCTCTATGCCATGGGGGTGCCCCTGCTGCCGAGAATCATGACCGAGCACGCCCACAGCGAGACGGGCATCGATATCAACCCCGGGGCCGCCATCGGCAAGTATTTCTTCATCGACCACGGCACCGGCATCGTCATCGGCGAGACCACGGTCATCGGGGACCATGTGAAGGTCTACCAGGGTGTGACATTGGGCGCACTGACCACCCGGGGGGGCCAAAGCCTGCGGGGCAAGCGCCGCCATCCCACCATTGAGGACAATGTGACCATCTACGCCGGCGCTTCCATCCTGGGCGGCGATACGGTCATTGGCCGGGACTGCGTCATCGGCTCCAATGTCTTTATCACCCATTCCATTCCCCCCTGCACCACGGTCAGCGTCAAGAGCCAGGAGCTGCAGATTCGCCAGCGGGCCAACTGTCCGGGCCCATTTTGGCCGGAAGAGAAAAAGGAAAAATGAGTTTCCGCCGTCGAAGGTATGCACCGGAGACGGCGCTTTTCTTGTACATATGAAAATAATTTAAAAAAGAAATGAAAAATACTTGCATTTTGAAAATATACGTGATATAGTACCAGCGAAATCGATACAAAGATATGGATTCACCTGCGGCTGTTTGCCGCAAAGGGGAATGGGGTGCAAGGCCCCGCGAGTCGGTCACTGTGAAGCTCGGTTTGGGATAAGTCAGGTTACCTTGTGAATCCATTGTCTCCGCCGGAACCGGAGGCAGAACCCAGAATTTTCCGGGCTTTTCAGAAAGCCCCGTTTTTCTGCGCGTTTGCCTGCCGTCTGCCCGACGGCAGGCTTTTTTGCGCATTCAATTCCTTCGGGATTGAAAATATTAGAGAAAATGAGGAAGTAACCATGCAAGCAGCAAAACGTATTTTGTCCCTGACCCTGGCGCTGATGCTCGTTCTGGCTCTGGCCGCCTGCGGCGCTCAGAGCTCCACCGCAACCACCGCGGCCCCGGAGACCACCGCGGCCCCCGAGACCACCGAGGCCGCCACTGAGGCTGCTACGGAGGCAGCCACCGAGGCTCCCGCCGAGGTCAAGCACACCGTCTATCCCCTGACCATCCAGACCTACAACTACGCCAAGGAGCCTGTGGAATACACCTTCGAGAAGGCCCCCGAGCGGGTGTGGGCGCAGAACCAGGATAACATTGAGATTCTGCTGGCCCTGGGCCTGGCAGACAAGATTGTCGGTGCCTGTGGCCTGGACGGCGAGGTTCGGGAGGACCTGAAGGCCGATTTTGAAACCATCAACTACTACGACAAAATGCCCAGCAAGGAAGAGATCATCGCTCTGAATCCGGACTTCATCACCGGCTGGTACTCCACCTTCTCCGACAAGCTCTTGGGCGATGTGGACTTCTGGCATGAGCGCAATGTGGGCACCTACATGGCCCTGAACAGCGCCTGCCGGGGCAAGGTTGTCGAGAATCCCCAGACCGTTGAGGACGAGTACCAGGATATCCTGACCCTGGGCGAAATCTTCGACGTGCAGGACAGAGCCGAGGCCATTGTCAACGACATGAAGGCCCAGGTCCAGCAGATCGAGGACTACCTGGCCGACAAGCCCCGGCTGACCGCCGCCGTTCTGGAAGATGAGGGCGGCACCTACCGTGTATACGGCGAGGACGTCCTGGGCGGCAACGTTGCCGTCCACGGCGGTGCAGAGCTGGTCGTTGGCAAGCACGGCAATAACGGCAGCATCAGCGCGGAGGATCTGATCCTGGCCAACCCCGATGCCATTTTCATGGTCTGGTATGACGGCTACAGCGTGGGCGATGTGGACTACGCCGGTGACCATGTGGTAAAGCTCATCACCGAGAATCCCGCCTTTGCCAGCCTGGATGCCGTGAAGAACGGCAGAGTGTACCCCATCAACCTGTCCGGCATCTATTGCAGCGGCATGCGTACCATTGACGGCATTCTGGACGTTGCAAAGAACCTGTATCCCGAGCTGTATCAGTAATTCTTTCATGTGAATTTGTCTGTGGGTATCGCGCAATCGATACCCACAGATTGCTATAAGGAACGATTATGGACTTAAAAAACGGAATTTTTCACGGAAAACCCGTCTATATCCTTGCTATTTTCCTGCTGATTGCGGCGCTGATTTTCTCGCTGTGCTGGGCGGTGACCATGGGTGCGGCCAATCTGTCCGTGAAGGATGTCTACGGTGTGATTCTCTATAAGACCCTGGGCATTGGCGATGCGGAGCTTTACGGCAGCGGCAGCCTCAGCGATATCGTCTGGTTTATCCGCCTGCCCCGGCTGGTGCTGGCCATCTGCGTGGGCGCGGCTCTGGCGGTGTCCGGCGTTGTGATGCAGGCCATCGTCAAGAACCCTCTGGCAGACCCCTATATTCTGGGCGTTTCCTCCGGCGCATCCCTGGGTGCCACCCTGGCAATCCTGCTGGGTGTGGGAACGGCCTTTGGGGCCAACTATGTGGGCGTTATGGCCTTTCTGGGGGCGCTGGCGGCCTCCTTGGGTGTGCTGTTCCTGGCAAATGTGGGCGGACGGGCAACCTCTGTCAAGCTGATTCTGGCCGGTACGGCCCTGTCCTCCATCTGCTCTGCGGCTTCCAGCTTTACTCTCTATGTGATCAACAACAGCAGCAACGCCATTGCCGCCGTGGGCCGGTGGACCATGGGCAGCCTGGCTGCCGCCAGCTGGGACACCAATCCCACCATGCTGGCGGTGACGGTTGCCTGCGTGATCTTCTTCCTGACCCAGCACCGGACGCTGAACCTGATGCTGGTGGGCGATGAATCCGCCGTGACCCTGGGCACGGACCTGCACCGCTGGCGCATTCTCTATCTGGTGGTGGCCTCTCTGCTGGTGGGCTTTTCCGTGTACAATGCCGGTATCATCGGCTTTGTGGGCCTGGTGATTCCCCACATTGTGCGGATGCTCTTCGGCACGGACCACAAGAAGCTGCTGCCCATTTCCGCCCTGCTGGGTGCGGTGTTCCTGCTGTGGGCGGATGTGGCCTGCCGGACGCTGCTGGACCGGACGGAGCTGCCCATCGGCATTCTGACCTCTATGATCGGCGCGCCCTGCTTCATCTATCTCATGGCCCGGAGCCGTTACGGATTTGGAGGTGGCGAGGGATGAAACTGGAGGCAAAGGACATTGAAGCGGTTCTGGGCGGCAACGCCATTCTCCGGGGTGTTTCTCTGGAGGTGGAGCCCAATGAATTCGTGGGCATCATCGGCCCCAACGGCAGCGGCAAGAGCACGCTGCTCAAGTGCATCTACCGGGTTTTGAAGCCCCAGGCCGGTATTGTGAAGCTGGACGGCACGGATATCCGGGAGCTCTCTTATAAGAAGAGCGCCCAGTCCATTGCGGTCCTGGCCCAGCACAACTATTATAATTTTGAATTTTCCGTGCAGGATGTGGTGCTCATGGGCCGCTCTCCCCACAAGCGGGCCATGGAGCGGGACAATGCCCAGGACTATGCCATTGTGGCCCAGGCGCTGGAGACGGTTGGCATGGCCGATATGGCAAAGCGCAGCTTCTCTACCCTTTCCGGCGGCGAGCAGCAGCGGGTGATTCTGGCCCGGGCACTGGCCCAGCAGACCCCCTGCCTGATTCTGGACGAGCCTACCAACCATCTGGATATCACCTATCAGCTGGAGCTTATGGACATTGTCCAGGGCCTGGGCCGCACGGTTGTGGCGGCCATTCACGATCTGAACATTGCAGCCATGTACTGCACCCGGCTGTTTGTCATGGAAAAGGGGCTGCTGGTTGCCTCCGGAACGCCGGAGGAGGTGCTTACCCCGGAGCTCATCCGGCAGGTATACGGCGTGAAGGCCAAGGTATTCCGGGATGAGGCCGGAATCCTGAGAATTCAATACTACCCGGAAGGGAGAAAAGAAATATGACGAATCTTGCGATACTGTGCTGCCTGGATGCCAACGATGTCTGCACCGGGGCCGGGTGTCTGCGGGCGCTGCGGGAGCGCAGAGGTGGCTTTGCCTGCTACGAGGGACAGGAGACGGAGCTTCTGGCCTTCCTGCGGTGCAGCCATTGCAGCACACCCCTTGAGGAGGATGCCGGAATGCAGGAGAAGCTGGAGTGTCTGGTGTCCATCGGTACACAGGCGGTCCACATCGGCGTGTGCGCCCAGCCCAAGGGGGAGAAGTGCCCCTATATGGCGGCCAACGCCAAGTGGCTGGAGGATCACGGCATTCAGGTCATCTGGAAGACCCATTAAATCCTTTTATCAAAAACGGCGAAATGCCAAAATTTCTGCCAAAACCGCCCGGTTGATGAAATGTTCATCAGCCGGGCATTTGTGTTTATTGTGAAAATGGGCTTGACTGGGTACAATAGGGCCATAAAAAAAACAAAAGGCAGCACCCGTACAAAGGGTGCGGGACTGCCTGACAAAAAAGGAGCTGCAAAGTATATGTATTATTCTGCTGGAACCTATGAAGCCTTTGCCCATCCCGAGAAGCCCCAGGGCGTGGACAACAAGTCCGCTTATATCATCGGCACGGGCCTTGCCGGTCTGACCGCCGCATTCTACCTGGTCCGTGACGGACAGATGAAGGGCGAGCGGGTGCACCTGCTGGAGAAGCTGGATCTGGCCGGCGGCAGCTGCGATGGCCGGAAGGACGTTTCCAAGGGCTTCTACATGCGTGGCGGCCGGGAAATGGACAACCATTTTGAGGTCATGTGGGATGTATTCCGGGATGTGCCCAGCATCGAGACCCCCAATGTGTCCGTGCTGGATGAGTACTACTGGCTGAACAAGCACGACCCCAACTATTCCCTGTGCCGGGCCACCGTCAAGTGCGGCCAGGATGCCCATACCGACAAGCAGTTCAAGCTGGACCGGGAATCCGCCATGGCCCTTTCCAAGCTGTTCATTACCCCCGAAAGCCAGCTGGAGGGCAAGAAGATCTCCGAGGTCCTGCCCGATTCCTTCTGGGATACCAACTTCTGGCTCTACTGGCAGACCATGTTCGCCTTCCAGCGCTGGTCCAGCGCTCTGGAAATGAAGCGCTACCTCTGCCGGTACGTCCACCACATCGATGGTCTGCCCGATTTCTCCGCTCTGCGCTTCACCAAGTACAACCAGTATGAGAGCATGATCCTGCCCCTGGTGAAGTACCTGGAGAGCCACGGCGTGAAGGTGGAGTTCGGCATGGACGTGAAGAACGTGGTCATCGACCACGTGGGCGACAAGCAGATCGCCCGGAAGATCGTCTATGTGAAGGATGGCCAGGAGCAGTCCATCGACCTGGTGGAGGATGATCTGGTGTTCATCACCAACGGCTGCTGCACCGATACCTCCTGCTACGGCGACCAGACCCACGCCCCGGACCTCAGCGGCATCGTCAATGGCTGCGGCGAGAGCTGGGATCTGTGGAGGAACATTGCCGCCCAGGCCAAGAACGGCGAGTACGGCAATCCCGATGCCTTCTGCTCCGATGTAGAAGCCACCAACTGGATGAGCGCCACGGTGCAGACCAAGGACGAGAAGATCATCCGCCACATTATGGATATCTGCCAGCGTGACCCCCGGGCCGGGAAAGTCACCACCGGCGGCATCGTCACCGTCAAGGACAGCACCGACAACTGGTACCTCAGCTGGACCATCAACCGTCAGCCCCAGTTCAAGGCCCAGGATAAGGACACCGTTCTGGTTTGGGTCTATGGCCTGACCACCAACAAGCCCGGCCAGTTCGTCAAGAAGGCCATGCGGGAGTGCACCGGCGAGGAGATCTGCCAGGAGTGGCTGTACCACATCGGTGTGCCCGAGGAGGAGATCCCCGAGCTGGCGGAGAGCGCCTGCAACACCACCACCTGCTATATGCCCTATATCAACGCCTTCTTCCAGCCCAGAAAGGAATCCGACCGGCCTAAGGTGGTGCCCGACGGTGCCGTGAACTTCGCCTTCATCGGCCAGTTTGCCGAGACCCCCAGAGACACCATTTTCACCACCGAGTACTCCATGCGTACCGGTATGGAATCCGTCTACACCCTGCTGAACGTGGACCGGGCCGTCCCCGAGGTCTGGGGCAGCAAGTACGATGTCCGGGAGCTGCTGCGGGCCTGCTACTACGCCATCGACAAGAAGCCCATTTCCCAGGCGCCTCTGTCCTTCGGCGAGAAGGAGATGCTGAAGCTCCTGGTCAGGAAGACCCGCGGCACCGACATTGAGCAGCTGCTGAAGGAAAGCGGCCTCATCGAGTAATTTTCCAGAAAACAATGCGCCTGATATCCAAGGACTGTTCCGGATATCAGGCGCATTTTTCCCTGTCGCGGCAATCGCGGGTAGAACCCTTCCGGCCTGCGCCTAGGGCTTTTGCACCCGGCGGAATCTGCGGCCCCAGGGCAGGGCCAGCAGCAGGCCTGTCATCGCGCCGGTGAAGACGGCGGCGGGGAGGCGGATATTGTCCCCGGTTTTGGGGGACTGGGGGCTCTGGGCGGTCAGGCACCAGCGCAGCTTTGGCCAGTCTCTCCGGCCCTGAAGGCTCAGGTCCTCCGGAATCGCCAGGCGCAGCTGCAATTGGGTCTCTTCCGGAGAAAACAGCCCCAGGTCCGCCAGACCGGCAAGGGGACCGTCATAGAGAAGCGTCTCCCCCTGAACGGTCAGGCGGATGCCGGAGAGCGCCGGGGTTACGTCCAGGCATTGCAGCACCAGCCGCATTTCCGCCGGGGGGCGGAGGATCACGGTCTCTTCCGGATTTTCCCCGGGGCTGATGGCAAGGTAGCTGCCGAACAGATGGTCCATGGGTGTGCTGCCGTCGGCGGCAAAGAGCAGGTCCTTTGTGCCGCCTTCCAAAACCAGAGCGTTTTCCGCACCGGCCCCCAGGGGAAGCGCGGACAGCAGCAAGCCCAAAACCAGAATACAGATCTTTCTGCGCATATTCCATCCCTCCATGCGTTTGTACTGCCGCCAGCATACCACGTTTCCAGCGCCGAATTTGCCGGAAGCGGGGAAAATGAAAAAATTCCGCCCCGGAGCCGAAAAATGAATGTGAAAATGCATATATTCATTTTGAAAGGGAATAATTCAGGTTTTGCCTGAGAAATATACGATTTCTTCGAAAATAATTTATTTTTCTCGTTGACAATTTGGAAAAGCGGGTGTATAGTAGTCGAGAAGTGCTCCACCGGTGGAGCACAAAAGTTCGTAGAGAAAGCACGAAGGGAAGAAAATGAAAATGAAAAAAGCACTTGCGCTTGTTCTGGCAGCCCTGCTGCTGGTATCCATGGCGGCCTGCACGGGTACTGCGCCCGCTGCCACCACTGCTGCTGCTGAGACCACAGCCGCAGCCGAGACCGAAGCCTCCGAGGCTTCCGCCGAGACCGAATCCGGCAAGACCTATACCGTCGGTATCTGCCAGCTGGTGCAGCACCCTGCACTGGACGCCGCTACCCAGGGCTTCAAGGACGCCCTGACGGAAGCGCTGGGCGATGCCGTCTCCTTCAATGAGCAGAACGCCTCCGGCGAGAGCGTCAACTGTGCCACCATCGTCAATGGCCTGGTGGCCTCCCAGGTGGACCTGATCCTGGCCAACGCCACTGCCCCTCTGCAGGCCGCTGCCTCTGCCACTGCCGATATCCCCGTTCTGGGCACCGCCGTGACGGACTACGCCTCCGCCCTGGAAATTGACAACTGGACCGGCACCGTGGGCGGCAATATCTCCGGCACCTCCGACCTGGCTCCTCTGGACCAGCAGGCGGCTATGCTCCGGGAGCTGTTCCCCGATGCCAAGACCGTGGGCCTGCTGTACTGCTCCGCCGAGTCCAACAGCAAGTACCAGGTGGATATGATCCGGGGCTATCTGGAGCAGGCGGGTCTGACCTGTGAGGAGTACGCCTTCACCGATACCAACGACGTTGCCTCCGTGACCCAGAAGGCCTGTGATTCCAGCGACGTGATCTACATCCCCACCGATAACACCGCCGCCTCCAACACCGAGGCCATTGCCAATGTGGTTCTGCCTGCGGGCGTTCCCGTCATTGCCGGTGAAGAGGGCATCTGCCAGGGCTGCGGCGTGGCGACCCTGTCCATCAGCTACTATGATCTGGGCTATGCCACCGGCAAGATGGCCGTCAAGATCCTGACCGGCGAGGCCGACATTTCCACAATGCCTGTGGAGTACGCACCCCAGGTCACCAAGAAGTACAACGCAGCCAACTGCGAGACCCTGGGTGTCACCGTTCCCGATGACTACGTAGCCGTCGAGGGCTGATACAATGGAATAGAATACAGGGACAGGGCCCTTTCGCCCTGCCCCTGTGTTGCAATTTTTAGAAAGATTTGAGGTAACAAGCCTATGTTTTTCTCCTCCCTTTTGAATGCCGCGCCCGGCGCCATTGCCCAGGGAATGCTCTGGGGCATTATGGCCATTGGCGTGTACATTACCTATCGCATTCTGGATGTGGCGGACCTGACCGTAGACGGCAGCCTGGCCACCGGCGGCGCGGTGTGCATTATGCTCATGCGTTCCGGCTGCAACCCCTGGATCGCCCTGCTGTGTGCGTTCCTGGTGGGCATGCTGGCGGGCATGGTTACGGGCCTGCTGCACACCCGCTGCGGCATTCCGGCCATTCTGGCGGGCATTCTGACCCAGCTGGCCCTGTACTCCGTGAACCTGCGGATCATGGGCAGCAAGTCCAACCAGCCCATTTCCGTGGACAAGTACAATCTGGTGGTATCCCAGCGGTTTGTGAAGGAGCTGTCTGCGCGGAATCCCCTGATTCCCGCAGTCGTCACATTGGCGGTGCTCATTGGCATCCTCTATTGGTTCTTCGGCACGGAGTATGGCTCCGGTCTGCGGGCCACCGGCGCCAACCGCCGCATGGCCAGCGCCCAGGGTATTGACACCCGGGTCACCGTCACCGTGGGACTGATGCTCTCCAATGGCCTGGTGGCCCTGTCCGGCGCGCTGCTGGCCCAGTACCAGGGTGCGGTGGATGTGAATATGGGCCGGGGCGCCATCGTCATCGGTCTGGCCGCCGTCATCATCGGCGAGGTGCTGCTGGATAAGATTTTTAGAAACTTTGCTCTGAAGCTCTGCTCCGTGGTGGTGGGCGCGGTGATCTACTATCTGGTGCTGCAAATCGTCCTGCAATTGGGCCTGAATACCAACGATCTGAAGCTCTTTACCGCGGCCATTGTGGCCCTGTTCCTGTCCATTCCCTATTGGAAGAACAGTATCCATGTGAAGAAAGAGAAGGGAGGTGCCCGGAATGCTTGAGATCAAAAACGTCAGCAAGACCTTTAACCCCGGCACGGTGAACGCCAAAACGGCTCTGAACGGCCTGAACCTGACCCTGAACGACGGGGATTTCGTCACCGTCATCGGCGGCAACGGCGCGGGCAAATCCACCATGCTGAACGCCGTGGCGGGCACCATCCAGGTGGATACGGGCTCCATCATTCTCGACGGCCGGGACATCACCCGCCTGCCGGAATTCAAGCGGGCGGCCTACCTGGGCCGGGTGTTCCAAGACCCTATGATGGGCACGGCTGCCACCATGCAGATCGAGGAAAATCTGGCTCTGGCAGACCGTCGGGGCAAGCGCCGCACCCTGCACCCGGGCATTACCCAGGCGGACCGGGAGCGCTATATCGAGCAGCTGAAAATCCTGGACTTGGGACTGGAAAACCGGATGACCGCCAAGGTGGGCCTGCTGTCCGGCGGCCAGCGCCAGGCCCTGACGCTGCTGATGGCCACCCTGCAAAAGCCGGAGCTGCTGCTGCTGGATGAGCACACCGCCGCCCTGGACCCCAAAACCGCCGCCAAGGTTCTGGAGGCTACGCAGCGCATTGTGGAGAAGAACCGCCTGACCACCATGATGATCACCCACAATATGCGCGACGCCATTACCTATGGCAACCGCCTGATCATGATGTATGAGGGCCACGTGGCCGTGGACGTTTCCGGCGAGGAGAAGAGACACCTGACCGTTGAGCAGCTGCTGGAGCTTTTCAGCAAGGCCTCCGGCTCCGACGAGGCCGACGACAAGCTGCTGCTGTCCTGATCTCCTTTTATGATAACCCAAAGTTCTCAACAGAGTGAATCAAGCGAGACCTCTCCGGAGGCCTCGCCTTTTTGTACGGCCCTTTCTATGCAAATATGCATAGTTATATGAATAATATACACTGCATACGAAACATTGGAATATGCAGATATACGGAAATATTATGAATAAAACATATAATTATGCAAATATGCAAGAAGAAAATGAATGAGATATACAAAACATACATAAGATACGCTGTAAAAAGAATTCCAATTTGTATGTTTTATCAATTGAAATTGCATAATATTCGCGCTATAATACAGCCATCAATCAACCCCCGGAGAAAAGGAGTCAATGAAAATGAAAAAGACCGTTAGCTTTATCCTCGCCGCACTGATGCTGGCCGCTATGCTGGTTGGCTGCGGCAGCACCACCTCCACTTCCACCACCGCAGCTGCTGCTGAGACCACCGCTGCAGAGGAAACCGCCGCAGCGGCCGAGATCAAGACCGTTACTCCCGGCGTCCTGACCGTCGCCACCTCTCCCGACTTCGCCCCCATGGAGTTCACCGACCCCACCAAGCAGGGCCAGGATATGTACGTCGGCTTCGATGTGACTCTGGCAAAGTACATTGCCGAGAGCTTGGGCCTGGAGCTGCAGATCATGCCCATGAGCTTCGACGCCTGCCAGACCGCCGTTTACGCCGGCACCGTGGATATGACCATCTCCGGTTTCAGCTGGACCGAAGAGCGGACCCAGAACTACAACATCTCCAACTACTACCACGCCGGTGACAACGAAGACGAGCAGGTCCTGATCACCCTGGCCTCCAACGGCGACAAGTTCGCCACTGCCGACGGCCTGAAGGGCGCCAAGATCGGCGCACAGAATGCCTCCCTGCAGCAGTCCCTGGCCACCGAGCAGCTGCCCGACAGCGAGCTCACCCTCTTCACCGACCTGGGCACCGGCGTGCTGCAGCTGAAGAACGGCGACTTTGACTGCATCGCAGTGGCCAAGGGCAACGGCGAAGCCATCATCGCCAACAACCCCGACATTGCCATGTCCGGCTTCAAGTTCGTGGTTGACGAGAAGTACACCGGCAACGTGGTCCTGCTCCAGAAGGGCAACGATGCGCTGACCGAGACCGTCAACGCCGCGCTGGCTTCCTCCAAGGACCAGTGGAACACCTGGTATGAAGAGGCCAAGGCCATCTCCGGCATTGAGGTCTCCTACGACAACAACGGCAACGTTGCCAACTAATTACGGAAACGAAAAACCGTTGCGAACCGGTGGCCAAAGCCACTGGTTCGCAGCGGTATGTCCGGAAAGAATCCCATAAAACGGATGCTTTCCTTTTGAACGCAGCGCTGCCGCGCTGAAAAGAGAAGCATCCTGCGAGCACCCCCTGCTCTTGAAAAATGCAAGAATGATGCTATAATGATTTGAAAGGAATTTAGAAAGATGGATTTTAGCCTGTTTCTGCCGAATATGGCAAAGATTTGGAGCCAGTATTGGAAGCTCTTCCTGTTCACCGGCCTGAAAAACACCCTGATTCTGACCTTTATCTCCGTGGCCCTGGGCACCGTTCTGGGCACCCTGGTTGCCATGCTGAAGATGTCCAAGTCCAAGATCCTCCGCTTCGTCGCCTCCGTCTATGTAGAGGTCCTGCGGGGCACCCCCATTCTGCTGCAGCTATATGTGTTCTATTTCGTGCTGCCCAACATCTTCAAATTCATGAAGCTCAGCCAGTTCATGTGGGTTTCCATCTCTTTGTGTATCAATTCCTCTGCCTATGTGTCCGAGGTCATCCGTTCCGGCATTCAGGCCGTGGACAAGGGCCAGACCGAGGCTGCCCGTTCTCTGGGCCTCAGCGAGGGCCAGACCATGGTGAAGATCATCCTGCCCCAGGCCGTGCGCAATATTCTGCCGGCGCTGGGCAATGAGTTCATCATGATGCTGAAGGAGACCTCTCTGGCCTCTACCTTCTTCCTGGGCGATATCATGACCTCTTACCTGGTGGTCAAGGGCGTGTCCTATCTGACCCTGGAGCCTCTGACCATCGTTGCCATTATCTACCTGTGCGTGACCTATCCTCTGAGCAAAATCGTGGACCGCTTCGGCAAGAAGATGGCAAACCCCAACAGCTACCGCAGCCACAAGGCGAAAAAGGAAGGAACTGTTTAATTATGGAAATGATCAAAACCGTTGATTTGCATAAGAGCTATGGCGAGCTGCACGTCCTCAAAGGCGTGAACCAGACCATTGAAAAGGGCGAGGTGGTCTCCATCATCGGCCCCTCCGGTGGCGGCAAGAGCACCTTTTTGCGGTGCCTGAACCTGCTGGAAAAGCCAGAGAGCGGCAAAATCTATTTCGAGGGCGACGAGATCACCGGCAACCTGACCAAGGAGGAGAAGCAGCTCATCAAGGAGGGAAAGCTCCCCAAGCCTGCCAAAGTGAACATCGATCTTCACCGGCAGAAGATGGGCATGGTGTTCCAGCACTTCAATGTGTTCCCCCACCTGACGGTGGCTCAGAATATCACCCTGGCCCCCAAGATGCTCAAGGGCAAGAGCGAGGCCGAGGCCAGCCAGATGGCAAAGGACCTGCTCTCCCGGGTCGGCCTGCTGGACAAGTACGATGAAATGCCCGGCAACCTCTCCGGCGGCCAGAAGCAGCGGCTTGCCATTGTCCGGGCGCTGGCTATGGAGCCGGACGTAATGCTCTTCGACGAGCCCACCTCCGCCCTTGACCCCGAGATGGTGGGCGAGGTGCTGGACGTCATCAAGGGCCTGGTGGATACGGGCATGACCAGCGTCATCGTTACCCACGAGATGCGCTTTGCCCGGGAGGTTTCCGATCGGGTGCTGTTTATGGCCGAGGGCAACATTTTGGAGCAGGGTGCCCCGGAGCAGATTTTCAACAATCCCACTCATCCCCGGCTCCAGGACTTCCTGAAGAAGGTGCTGTAATATGAGCAAGCAGGAGCTTTATCAGACCGTTGAAGCGAAAAAAGAGGAAATTCTCACCCTCAGTGACAAGATATGGGAATATGCCGAGCTGTCCATGCTGGAAATCAAGTCCACTGCCGCCTATGTGGCCCTGCTGAAGCAGGAGGGCTTCCGGGTGGAAGAGAACCTCTGCGGTATTCCTACGGCCTTTTCCGGAACCTACGGCTCCGGCAGCCCGAAAATCGGCATTCTGGCGGAATATGACGCCCTGTCCGGCCTGTCTCAGGCCCCCGGTGTGACCGAGAAGCAGCCCCTCAGCGAGGGCGGCAGCGGCCAGGGCTGCGGCCACAATCTGCTGGGCGCGGCCAGCCTCGGTGCGGCCATTGCCATCAAAGACCAAATCGCAGCCGGAAAGCTCCACGGTACGGTCGTCTTCTATGGCTGTCCCGGAGAAGAGGGCTGCGCCGGTAAGACCTTTATGGCCAGAGACGGTCTGTTCCGGGACCTGGATGCCGCCATCACCTGGCACCCCGGCTACACCAATGAGGTCACCACCGGCTCCAATGCTGCCTGCCTGCAGATGGTCTATGAGTTCGCGGGCACCGCTGCCCACGCCGCAGGCAACCCCTGGGAGGGCCGTTCCGCCCTGGACGGCGCGGAGCTGATGAATATAGGCGTTCAGTTCCTGCGGGAGCATATGGAGCCCAAGAGCTCTATCCACTATTCCATCGCCGATGCCGGGGGCATTTCCCCCAATGTGGTGCAGCCCACGGCGAAGCTCATCTATATGGTCCGGGCGGAGACCGTTCGCAAGGCCAAGGCCCTGCTGGCCCGGGTCAATGACATTGCCAAGGGCGCTGCCCTGATGACCGGCACCACCGTCACCTGGCACCAGCTGGACGGCACCTCCGATACCCTGTCCAATACCGTCCTGGAGCAGCTGCTCTACGACAATCTGGTGGAAGCCCCTCTGCCGGAGTATACCCAGCAGGAGTGGGACTTCGCGGCCAAGCTTCGCGAGACCTACCCCCACGATGGCCTGCCCGGCCACAGCACGGAGACCAACCCCGTGCTCAAAAAGCAGATCATTCAGCTGTCCGACCATGGAAATAAGGCCATCAACGACTTTGTGGTGCCCTATTACCCTGCCTATTCCTATAGCCCTGGCTCTACGGATGTGGGCGACGTCAGCTGGCTGACTCCCACTGCCCAGTTCAATACGGCCACCTGGCCTTCCCAGGTCCCCGGCCACAGCTGGCAGGTGGTTGCCGCCGGCAAGACCGGCATGGCCCACAAGGGCCTGCTGTACGCCGCTAAAGTCCTGGCCGGTGCTGCCATGGACCTGATGGAGAAGCCGGAGATCCTGAAAGCCGCACGGGAGGAGTTCAACGAGAACGCCGCGGCGGGGTACGATTGCCCCATTGGCCCGGAGGTCGTGCCCAGCGCACAGTGAAATTTACGAGAGAAGCCCGTCTGCACGATTTGCAGGCGGGCTTTTTGCGTACCAACGTTGACAATGTGGCAAGATTGGGATATAATATGACTACCAAAACAAGGAGGCATTTTCATGAGCCCGAACATTTCTATTCGCCCCTCCAAGGACATTCGCACGAACTATGCCCAGATTTCCGCCCTTACCCGGCAGAATCCCGTGGCCATCACCGTCAACGGCAGGGAAGATACGGTGCTTCTCAGCCATGAGGATTTTCAGCACCAGCTGCGCTATATTGACGCTCTGGAAGCGAAGCTCCAGGTCTATTCCCACCTGGCCCAGGCCATGGACGATATCAAGCTCGGCAGGGTACAGAGCGCCGAGAATGCATTTGCGGATATCCTGGATGAATTGGAGAACTTGGACGTATGAGCTGCAAAGTAATCTTTACGGATACAGCCAAGTCGGATCTACTGGATATTGCCCGCAGCCTTGCGGAGATTTCCAAGGATAAAGCCTTTGCCGTCCGTTTTGTCCGGGAGCTGCAGCAGGAGACAGCGCGCCTGGAGCAGTTCCCGGAATCCGGCGCCGTCCCCAGAGATCGTGTGCTGAAAAGCAGCGGCTATCGCTTCCTGGTCCACGGGGACTATCTGCTGTTCTATCTGTATGAAAAAGAGAAGAACGCCGTGTGCGTCATGGCGGTGTTCAACGGAAAACGGGATTATATGCGGGTGATGCGGGAATTTCTGTAAGTGTCGTTCGACAGTATAAAACGAGGACGCGGGTGTGTTGCGTCCTCGCTTTTTGCATACTGTGAAAAATCTGTGGAATCCTACCCGGGAGGTGAGGCGGATGTATTCCGGGGAAGTGAACCATGAAAACATCACGGGGATTTTTGAGGGGGCGGCGGACTTTATTGTCCGGCGGCTTTGCTGCAATGGGGTGAGCCTCTATGCCTATGCCATTGACGGCCTGACCTCCGGGGCTGATACCTCGGAGTACGTCATCCGCCCCATTACGGACAATCTGACCGGGAGTACACCGGCGGCCCTTTATGAAGAGGCGCTGCTGGGAAACGTCTATAACAGCGTGGCGGACCCCTGCAAGGACCTGGACACCGTGGCCCGGAAGCTGGTCAACGGTTTCTGCGTCATTCTCTTCCCCGGGGCCGGGGCCATTGCCTTTGAGGTCAAAACCGGGGAAAAGCGGGGCATCTCCGCCCCGGAGGTGGAGAATACCGTCAAGGGACCCAAGGATGCCTTCGTGGAGACGGTTCGGTCCAATACCAGCCTCATCCGCCGCCATCTGCGCACCCCGGCCCTGCGGCTTTGGGAGACCCAGGTGGGCCGCAGAAGTCTGACCAATGTGACCGTGGCCTACATTGACGGTCTGACGGACCTTCGCCTGGTGGAGCGGATGCAGCATCGCCTGGAGAAGATTGATGTGGACGGCTTCCTGGCTCCCTCCGCTGTGGAGGAGTACGTCACCGGTTCCCGGAAGACGGCCTTTCCCCTGATTCAATACACGGAGCGGGCGGATAAATTCTGCGCCGGGCTCCTGGAGGGCCGGGTGGGGCTGCTGGTGGACGGCTTGCCCCTGGGCTATCTGGCCCCGGCGGACCTGGGCTACCTGATGGAGAGCCCGGAGGATTGGAGCCGGGACTACCTCAGCGCCTCCTTCCTGCGGATTTTGCGCTATGGGGCCTTGGTCCTGGGGCTGCTGCTGCCGGGGCTGTATATCGCCTTGGCGGTGTTTCATCAGGAGATGATCCCCTTGCCCCTGCTGCGGGCCATCGTTGAGAGCAAAAAGGATGTGCCTTTTTCTACGGCGGCAGAGGTGGTGAGCCTGCTGCTGGCCTTTGAGCTGCTGCAGGAGTCCGGCATACATCTGCCCCAGGCCGTTGGTCAATCCGTCTCCACCATCGGCGGCATTGTGGTTGGTACGGCGGCGGTGGATGCGGGGCTGGTGTCCCCGGCGGCGCTGATCGCGGTGAGCATTGCGGGGGTCTGCGGCTTTGTGCTGCCCAATCGGGATCTGGCGGAGGCCCTGCGGCTGTGGCGGCTGGGCTTTGCACTGATCGCCGCCGTGGCGGGACTCTTTGGCCTGACGACGGGGCTCATCGTCCTGGTGGGCCATCTGGCGGGGCTGCAATGCCTGGAGGTGCCCTATTTGGCACCCTTCCACAAGGGGCAGGCCAATGTGCTGCGGGACCGCATGGTCACGGACAAATTCCGAGACCCGCTGCTGCATCCGGAAGACAGGAGAAAGCAGGTATGAAGAAATGGATTTGGCTGGCAGCGCTGGCTTTGCTTCTGCTGCCCCGGCGGGGCACAGAGGTTGGAAAGCTGCTGCCTGTGGAAACACTGTTGATTGAGAAACAGGCGGAGCAGTACCGGGTGTCCGCGGATACGGGCAGTGCGGGCCGGGGGGACAGCCTGGAAAAGGCTGTGGATGCGCTGCGGGCGGAAGCGCCGGGAATCCTGTTTCTGGATACGGCGGACTATGTGCTCCTGACAGGGGAAGCGGAGGACTGCATGGAAAAGCTGCAGGACTATGTGCGGCCGGGAACCCGGGTGTACAAATTGGAGGGCACGGCGGAGCTTTCGGAAATCGGCCCATTTTTGAAGATTCACGGTCCGGATGCACCGCTGTATCGCCTGCAAAAGAGGGAGCTACAGCTCCCAAAACTGATGGCAAAGGGGGAGAAGCTGCGTTTTGAAGGGCAGTGAGGAGAAAAACGGAATCCCGGCAGCCGCACTAGCGGGCCTTGCCCGGACCGCAGCGGGTGCCGGCTGGCCGGGGGTTCTGGCCGTCAGCGTAGCCGCGGCGCTGCTTAGACGATTGCTGGGGAATGGAGCCGCACCCAGATGGCTCCGGGCGGTGCAGGCCCTGTTTGACGCTTTTGTACTGTGCCAGGCGCTGACCTGGGCGGGCGCAAGCTGGCAGGGCGCGGGGAACGGAATGTGGATCGGGCTGATTTTGCTGGGCCTTGCTCTTTGGCTGGCGCACAAGGGGCCGGAGGCAGTACAGGCGGCTTCCGGCGTGCTGGGCCTGGCGGAGGCGGGGCTGCTGGCGGCGGTGATGCTGGGTAGTCTCCGCCAGATTCGGCCGGAAAATCTGCTGCCGGGAGTTGGGCTTCCGGATGGATGGCTGCTGGTGGCGCTTCTGCTGCCGGAGGGCGGGCGGCGGCAGGGCTGGCT
>ERZ773224.2426-NODE-2426-length-19577-cov-85.127292_pt1 | contig 19577 bp, 27 predicted proteins | sample MGYA00580526_ERZ773224 | MGnify/ENA primary metagenome ERZ773224 (study PRJEB29015, sample SAMEA2737743) | human gut metagenome | biome: human gut; feature: human-associated habitat; material: faeces | place: China | collected 2012 ... | reverse complement strand
TTTGGTCCGAGTGGCGGGATTTGAACCCACGGCAAAGATGTTAAAGTGCTTGATTTATAAGGGTATTTTTTATGCATCTGCAAATCCGTCTGTAAAATTACTCCTATTTTTCCTCTCTCCTGCCCTGTTTGCCGGTGCGATAGAACTCGCTCATCTTATTCTCGGCATGCAGTCGGTCCGCCTGCGCGAGGCGCAGGTAGAACTTGTGGATCGTGTTGTGGTCATTCCAGCCGCCGATCTCCTGCACCTCAAGCTCAGTCAATCCCACATGAAACCCGAGCGAGGCGAACGAGCGGCGCAGACCATGCACACCGCATTCCGGAAGTCCGGCTTTCCGGCAGATCGTATTGATGCCGCCTCGCAGCGAGTTTTCTGTGCAGGCCAAAATCGGCTTGCCCTCGTCGTGCAGCTCTTTCAGCCGCGCATACAGCGCAGGAATCATAATGCGGATCGTGCGCTGTGAGCTCACATTTTTATTGGTTTTCTTGTAAACGTACTGATTTGAGCTGTTCATCACGCGCGAGCCGGAGACGGTAATCGTCTTCTGTTTGAGGTCGATGCGGTCCCACGTCAAGCCGAATATTTCCGACCGGCGCAGGCTGTGCAGCGCGAGCAATGCGCCCGTCTCAAACTGAGAGCCCTTGACGGCATCGACAAACTCTAATATCTGGTCGTAGGTCAGCCACGGCAGCTCGGTGTGTGCGTTTTTCTGGGGCAGGCGGACGCGCGGCGGCGTAATGTCGTTCTCACGCATGACCTCCGCCACAAGGCCCCACGCATTGCGCACAGTCTTTGGCGCGAGCGTCCGAGCCTCGGCGTCGACCGCCGCCTGCCATCCGGTCAGATCGGTGATCGGCTGCTGCATTTTGTGCGGGAATCGGTGGAGCTTGACCGCCTCATAGCCGCGGATGGTGGAGGGCGAGAGCGCGATTTTGTTGACGTCAACAAAATGGTCGATCGCCTGCTCCAGCGTCAGACCCGCGGCCTCGGCCGCTTTCCTCGCCTCGAGGAACCCCGCGCGGACGGCGCGGGCGCGGGCGAGGCACAGCTCGCGCGTCGGCTCAGTGACGCTCTGGCCCTCTGCGCGGAGGTAGACCGTCCAGCTGCCGGATGGTAGCTGCTTGGGCGTCGGCACCTTGACCTCTTCCCTGCTGCGGCGCTCGCGCAGCTGCCTGACTCCGCACCAGTTGCAATAGATCGAGTTTTCGGGGATCTCTCTGCCGCAGGCCTTGCAGTTCATCGCGCCGCCTCCCTTCGCGAAAAATATTCTTGCTTTTTCGACGCGGCTTTGCTATGCTGTCCGTGGCGCTGCCGAAATAGCAGCGGTCAGCCCTCGACAGAGGGCAGCTTCTTTTGCCCTCTGATCTCACGAAAGGGGGGCTGCCCAATGGTTACATACTCGGATCTGTTCCAGTTTTGTATTCTCATCGTTGGTATCTGCAGCCTGTTTATCCAGGCGCATAAAAAGAAGTGACCGCCGGCACCCTAACAAGTACGGCGATCACTTCAAAGAACTCTTAGGGGGCTGACCGTTCCGGCAGCGCCCTTCGTTTGTACTTTCAGTATAGCCGCCGGATGTGAAATTGTCAAGCATAGATTAAAGTCGCGCTTTACTTTTTAATGGAACGGCCGCCGCCATGCCGGGCGGCGGCCTTTTGCGTCACTTAATATCCATTCTGCTCAACGCCGTAAACGGCCTGCTCATGCGTGAAGCCGTCGTACTCGAGCTGTTCGATCAAGCCATCGCGGGAGAACGATGTGAAACTAAGATAGGACTTGGCTTTCTTCGCAGCTTGCTCAAACCAGTCTGCACCGCAGTTGTCCACGGCATAAGTGGCATCCGCAGTCGAGAACTTTTCATATTCGAGTTGCTTGATCAAGCCCTTGTAAGAAAATGCCGAGTAGTTTAAGTAAGACTTGGCCTTTGCCAAAGCGTTTTTCTGCCCCATTGTCGGCTCGCCGGTCTGTGCCGGCGTTGTGGGCTGCGTGGGCGTTTTGCCCGGAGAAGTCAGCACGACGGTGTTGGTGGCATTGTCCCAACCAACCGTCAGGCCGAGCGCAGTCGCAACCGCACGGACAGGAAGATAGGTCGTGCCGTCAATGATAAACGGCTCAACCGCAGCGCCGGTCGCATCTGTCAGCGAGACTTGGGAGCCGTCAAGAGTGACCTTAATGTCGCGGAATGTGAGGGTGCCGGACTGGGAACCGGACTTTGCCATAGCCGTGCCAAAAAGGCACACGATCAAAAGGGTAACGACAACTCCGCTCAGGAAACTTCTAAAATTGCTCTTTTTCATTTGCGCTTCCTCCCTCGTGCCCGAATCGGGCACAATTTTTTATATTTTCCCGCAGGTTAGCGGGAATTTAACGATTTCTCTCCCTTTTTCGACAGCATCTTGCCGAAAAAGGTGCTATGGTAAAAGTACACGCAGGTGCTCCGGAGGTGTCAGCTCGCCTGCGCAGGCCCCGTCGTCAGTTGCAGGGGCGGCGGGGCCGCTCTAAAATGGAATATCTGGCCGGTCTAAAATACGAGCAAAGAGAGGTACATAGACATGTCAGATCAGCACCGCGCGCCGCAGGACTTGACCGAGTTACACCAACGCCTCATCGAGAAATACCGGCGGCTTACGCCGGAAAACCGTGGGCGTCTCATGGCCTATCTTGAGACGATAACAGCAGGTCCAGATATTCCTCCAGCTTTTCCCGATTCCGCGCGCTGAGCGCGTCATACCCGGCCAGCAGCCTGTCCTCCTCCGAGGGCGGGCTGCTTTTCTGCGCCTCGCCGAGCAGGTCGGAGGTGGTGACGCCGAGATACTGCGCGAGCAGCTGCACCTTGGCGACGGACGGAGTTTGCCCCTTTTTCACATTGGGAAGCAAGTCCTTGCCTGCGCCACTCTCTTTGCAAGCAATAGTTGGCGCAACGCCCTTTAGCTCGCAATACTTTTTAACATTTTGAACAAACAGAGATGTATCCAATGCTTTAAATCCTCGCTTGGAGTTGTTAATAAGCGACAAATATCTATAATTAACGATTTTCCTATTGACAATCGTTAAAAGGCGATTTATGATAGGCGTACAAGGTTAAAGCGAGACTTTAACCGAGCGAAAGGATAAGAAACATGAAAGAGTTTGAGTTTCTGCGGGATGCAGCCGATTACGGCGGGCTTTATCCGGCGTTTGCCGGGATGGTCCAGAGCGTCGTCAGCGCACAGGAGATGACGGACCACGCAAAGGTCCAGCGGCTCCGCGAGCTCAGCGCCGCGCTGAATCAGATCATTGCCGCGCAGCATACATCGTACGAGAGGAGCGGGGAACATGGACAAGTTTGAGATCAGCATTAAGTCCGCGCCCCACGGCTCGGTCGTCACCGTGCAGGGGAGATCCCCGACCATTATTATCCAGTTTGGCATCCTTGCAAACTCCATTAGCGAGCGGTGCGGCATCCCGCGCGAGTTGCTGGCGATGGCGGTCATGAAGGGCGCGGAACTGCAGAGAGAGATCTCATACGGCAGCGTCTGCGTCGATCAGGGCGCGATCGACCGCGCACGCGGCGAGAAGGATTAAAGGCACGCTTTAACTTATACCACACATTTTTGACGAAATCAATAGAAAGGGTGTGAAGAATTGACAAGATTCCGAATCCGCGCACTGCGCGAGGCGCGCGGCATGACGCGCTACGAGCTGGCGGAGGCGGCGGCGGTCAGCTATCAGGCCATCGCTCAATGGGAGAACGGCGTGGTGGCACCGTCCGCGGACAAGCTGCCTGTTTTGGCGGCGATGCTCGACTGCGAGGTCGGTGATCTCTACGACGACGAGGCGCTGCGCGCGGCGAGCGAGACGGCGAGGGCCGCGGTGGCGGCCAAGGGCGCGGCAGACGCGAGAGCGCTGGCCGCAGGAAAGTGAGGAGGCGATGACATGCCGCGCGTAAATTTAGGCCGCAACACGAGCAACGAGAAGCTCGTCGCCCTGATCTGGGGCATGGCGGATGTTCGGGGCCTGACGAACGAGCAGTTAGGCGACAAGGCGAACATCTCGCGCACGACGGTTGCCCGACGGAAGGCGAAGCCCGAGGACCTTACGCTCGGCGAGCTGCGGCGGCTGGGCCGTGCGCTCGGCATCCCGATCGAGGAGCTGCGCGAGGCCATCCGCTATTAAAATCATAACACAAAGGAGGACATTTTACCATGTCGGCACTGTACCCGAATCTCTACCAAAGAGGGAGAAAAACGACACTTTTGACGCAGGAGGAGGCGGCGGAGCGGCTGCACATCTCGCCCGAAACGCTCAAGCGCTACGAGGGCGGACGGCTCACACCGCCGGACGAGACCGTAGCGCGGATGTGCGCGGTCTACGGCGTGAGCTGGCTGGCGCTGGAGCACGCGAAGGCAACCGACCGGCTCGGCATCCTGCCGGAGCTGGAGCCCAAGCCCCTGCCGATGGCGACCATCTCGCTGACCAACCGCCTGCGCGACGCAGCGGACCGGCTGGCCGGACTGCTGCGCATCGCCGAGGACGGCGTGATCGACGACGCGGAGCGCCCCGAGTTTGACGACATCGTGCAGGACCTGCGCGAGACCATCGCCGCGGCCTATCAGGTGATCTACGCGGACGCAAAAAAAGAACGCCCCGAGGCTGGCACCTCGAAGCGTTCCCGTCCCCAGAGCAGGAGCTCTGAAAACCATTGCAAGCACAGTATATCGCAGAAACAGACGAATGTCAACACCTTCCGAGGGGAGGCGCGCGCATGACGGGGCTGGACACCTTCCTGATCCTCGTCGGCGTCACGTCTCTCACGGAGCGGCTGATGAAGATCATCGTTTATTTGGATGGAGGAAAGTATGAGCGAGGGCGTAATAAAGTCCGGCCATCGTGAGCCGTTTACCGTCCTGTATAAGTCCGCGATCCGAGACACGCGCCTGAGCTTTGAGATGCTCGGATTTCTGACCTACATGCTCGACAAGCCGCCTGACTGGGAGTTCACGATCTCCGGCATGGCGAAGGAGCGCGGCGTCGGCAAGGACACGGTGCGCCGCCTCGTGGGACGGCTTGAGGAGGTCGGTTATCTGATGCGCGAGCAATCGCATGACGGCAGCGGGCGCTTTTCCGCGAACACCTACGTTTTGCAGGAAAAGCCACCGTTGTCGGAAAACACCGACAACGGTGAAAACCGTCGTCGGGAAACACCGTCAACGGAGTTTCCGACCCAAAGTAAGAACGTAGAGACTAAAGATTATATTATACCCCCCTATAGTCCCCCCAAGGGGGACGGCGAGGAGCCGAGAAATCGGCGCAGCAAGACGACGCCTGAGTGGAAGCCGGAGCGCTTTGAGGGCTTCTGGGCCTACTACCCCCGCGGGGAGAACCGCATGGGCGCGGTCCGCGCCTGGGACAAGCTCAAGCCGGACGACGCGCTGATCGAGACGATAGGCCGAGCGCTGCAGATACTCAAGGCTTCGCCCGCGTGGCGGGACGGCGTCGGCATTCCGTATGCCTCGACCTTCCTCAACGGCCGGCGCTGGGAGGACGCCAAGGCCAAGCGCCCGGCGCAGCGTGACGCGCCCGCCTGCGATGAGGTCAAGCTGGGGGTGTACTGATGAGCGAGCGAGGCTTGAGCGCCGAGCAGGCACTGCTCGGCTCGATGCTGCAGGACGAGCGCATCTTGCCCGACGTGATCCACACGGTGCGCGAGGATGATTTTGCTCTCGACGCGGATCGGATGATCTTCGCCGCCATGCGCGATATGTACATCCACGGCAAGCCCATCGACGGCGTGACGGTCCGCGCCCGAATCGGGCAGGACTACAGCGACTATCTGCTGCAGCTGCTTGAGGTCACGCCGACCGCTGCCAACTGGGAAGCCTACGCCGCGATCATGCAGGACGAGGCGACCAAGCGCCGCGTGCGGGATCTGGCGCAGAAACTGCTGGACGCACCGGATACGGACCAATACGGCCCGCTGCTTGAGGACATCCGCAAGCTCTCCGCCGGCAAGCGCCGCTTTGAGATTTACGACGCCGCGCAGCTGCTCGCGAACTACATGGAGCGCCAGTCCAAGGGCGAGGACAAAAACTATGTCCGCTACGGCCTGCGCGAGCTGGACGACGCGGTGCATACGCGCCTCGGGCACGTCGTGGTTGTCGCGGCCCGTCCCGGTCACGGCAAGACGGCCTTCGCGCTGCAGATCGCCCGCGAGATCGCCAAGACGCGCCGCGTCGGCTTCTTCTCGCTGGAGACAGACCATCCCGATGTTGAGGACCGCCTCATTGCCGAGACCTTCGGCATCGGCATGGACGATTCGGTCAACTATCGGCTCAAGCAAAAGGACTATGACGCGATCGCCGCGCATCACGAGCAGCTCGCGGAGCGTATGTTCAAGCTGGTCCACTGCCCCACCGCGACGGCTGCAGAGATCATCGCGGAGGCGGAGGCCTGCCAGTTCGAGGTCATTTTCGTGGACTACCTGCAGCTTATCCAGCCGGAGCGCTCGAACCCAAACCGGCAGGAGGAGATCGCGCAGATCTCCCGCGCGCTGCACGCCTTTGCGCAGCGGTCTAAAACGCTGGTCTTTGAGCTCTCGCAGCTCAGCCGACAGGAAAAGGGCGGTTGGCGGCAGCCGGATCTCCCGGACCTGCGCGAGAGCGGCCAGATCGAGCAGGACGCCGACACGGTCATGTTCATTTTCCGCCCGTCGGAGAATGACAAGCGCTTTGACGTCAACGACAACCGGTACATCAAAATCGCCAAGCAGAAGAACGGCCCGCGCACTACGCTGGTCGCGAGCTTTGACGGTGCGCATCAGAAGTTTGCCATGATCGACTTCCAGCACACCGAGGGCTCCAAGGCGATGCGTGGCTTTGTGGATAAGGGCAACTTTGTCAAGCAGCAGCGCCGGGCGCACAGCGACGGCCAGCTCCGGCTGGAGGAGCTGCCGCCGGATACAGAGGCGCCGTTCTGAAAAAAAATTGAGAGAAAGAGAGAAACGACATGCCAAGAATCGGAGATCCCCACGCCATTTTGGCGGACATCGGCGCGGCCATCGGCCCCGGACATCGGGAGCTTCCGCGGCTGCTGCCCGGGCGCATCGTGTACATCAACCGCGCGCACCGCTGGTTCCTCGTCGAGGCCGACCTCGGCGACGGCGTAAAGGTCCGCGAGGGCTTCAAATTCTGACAGAGAAAAAACAGGAGAACGACATGAAAACCATTGCGATCATGAACAACAAAGGCGGCGTCGGCAAGACCGTCACCGCCATCAACCTCGCAGAGATCCTCGTACATGACTACGGAAAGCGCGTGCTGCTGATCGACTGCGACGGACAATGCAATCTGACGAACTTTTACAAGCCGGGCTACGACCCCGACTCGGACAGCAACGTTGCAACGCTTTTGCTTGGCATGGCGGAGCCGCTCTGGAGCGATTCCGCCATCACGCTCTCGCCGTCGATGCTGCTTGTACCCGCATCCTCGGAGCTCTATGACATCGACTGCAACGCGCTGCACGAGGGTATGCGGCGCACGCGTGTTCTGTATGATTTCGTCCGCGCGGCAGAGGATGACAACGGCGCGGACTACTGCATCCTCGATTGTCCCCCTGGGTACACCGTGGCGAGTGTCAACGCGCTGTTTGCCTGTGACGAGGTGATTGTCCCCGCGAAGATCGACGGTTTTGTCTTTGACGGCCTCGAGAGCGTGCGCGCTCAGATCCGCAGCCTGCGTCGTGCGCGTCCCGACGTGCGGATTGCCGGTGTGCTCGTCACAATGCGGAACAGCAGCGAGGTTGTGCGCGAGGGCGAGACCTTGCTGCGCCAACGCGGGATCCCGGTCTTTGAGCAGGTCATTCGGCGCACGGATAAGGTCGTGGAGACCACGTTTGAGAAAAAACCGTTGATCGACTACTGCCCGCGGAGCGTGGCGACGCAGGACTACCGCCGCTGGGTGGCAGAATATCTCGGAGAGGAGCTTGGTCATGGCGAAGTTTGACATCACGAAATTTGCCGAGGCTCTGCCCGACCGCGCGGATTTGCCCGATTCGGGCATGACGCGCGAGATCCCGGTCGGTGACATCCTCGACAATCCGCGCAACTTCTACCCGCGCCCCGACAACAACGCGCTCGGCGCGCTGATGGAGTCCATCCAGGCCAACGGATTGCTCGAGCCGCCGACCGTCGTGCCGGCGGAGGACGGCAAGTATCGCCTGATCTCTGGACACAGCCGCATGGCGGCGCTGCGGCTGCTCGCGGCGAATCGGGACGAGGCCGTCGCGAAGCAGTTCTCCACCGTGCTCTGCCGGGTGCTTCCCGCGATGACGGAGGAGCAGGAGCTCTGTGCCGTGATCGAGGCAAACCGCCAGCGCGTGAAGTCCAACGCGCTGCTCGCGCAGGAGGCCGAGAAGCTTAAAGAGACTTATATTCGGCGCAAAAAGGCCGGCGAGGCGTTCCCGGTCGGGCTTCGCGACTGGATCGCCAAGGAGATGCAGATCAACGCGACGAAGGTCGGCAACCTGCAGGTCATCAAAAAGGGCCTCAAGGTGCCGGGCATCATCGCCCGGTGGGAGAAGGGCGAGCTGCCCGAGGCCGCCGCGCTTGAGATCGCCCGCATGGACGACGAGACGCAGTACAGGCTGCTGGATTGGGTGATCGACAATCACCGCACATGGACGATCAACAATGTGCGCGAGTTTTCGACCTGCTGGACCTGCTGCAAGCACAAATGCCCTGATACCGGCGGCTTCTGCCCGAATGCCGCACGGATGTACGCTGACCGTTATCGCTATGGCGAGTGGCGCTGTGCCGGCTGCTGCCGCGAATGCCGCAACCGTGACACCTGCTTTTCTGCGTGCCGCTTTGTTGTCGCAGAGCGGCCGCCGAAGGAGCAGGAGCCTTCCGTGCCCCGAAATCCGGCAGCCGACGATCCTCGGCTCAAGAACATGACGCCGAAATTCTGCGAGCGCGTCAAGGCTCTGCGCGAGGCGACCGGCCTGACGCGCAAGGAGTTCGCCGAGAGTATCGGCGAGTATCCCGGCACCTACAGCGCGTGGGAAAACAACAGCCTTGCCGGTGCGGGCTCGCTGCCCAAGCTGGCGCTGACGCTCGGCACGACGATGGACTACCTTTGCGGTCTGACGGACGATCCTTTACCGCATTTCAAGTGATTAAAGGAGCTGACAAATGACTGACATGGAACGCAAGACCTTCTGCGCGGCGCTCAGCCGCTACGGCGCGCAGGCGCAGATCACGATGGCCTTTGAGGAGATGGCCGAGCTGCAGGACGTGCTGTGCAAATTTCTGCGCGGGCGTGTGGACGGTGACACGCTCGCCAACATCGCCGAGGAGATCGCCGACGTCGGGATCATGCTCGATCAAATGGCGATCGAGTTTGAGGTCGAGGACGCGGTGGCGGAGCAGCGGGCACACAAGGTCCGGCGGCTGTGGGAAAGGATTGAGAACGATGAATGAATACATCGACCGTGATGCGCTGCGTCAAGCGGTGCTGGAAAGCCAGCACGACAACCCCCATCCACGTGGTATGGCTCATATTATTCATGACTGTGAGCACGCACACTTTGTAGCGATGATCGCCCGCTTCCCAGCCGCCGACGTTGCGCCGGTGGTGCATGGTCGGTGGATTTACCATGATGACGGCGTAATCACTTGCAGCGAATGCGGAAACGCAGAGAGCAGTGATAGCTACTATTGCAGGTACTGCGGGGCAAAGATGGACGGAGGTGCGGACAATGCCTGAATTTAGACGCTTGACCTACAAGACGCCGGACGGGGCGTGGGGCATCGAGGGCGTGAGCCTGCTCTCCTGCCCGGCGCGGCTCTACGGCGCGGCCGTGAAGCTGTGCGACATGGAGAGTCTGTGCGAGGACGTCTACCGCGCCAAGGACGCCGAGCTGACGCTCGACGCGCTGCAGGAGCTGGTGGACAAGGGCCTCGGCGGACGCTTTATCGACCTGCGCAAGGCGCTGGAAGGGGTGGAGCTATGACGGGGAGTAAGGTGTTGATCGTCAAGCTGCCGGAGCTGCACGCCGATGTCAAGCAGCTCGAGGCGTTCCGCGCCTATGTGTGCGACGCGCTCGGCGCGGGCACGCTGGTGCTGCCGCTTGGCACGACCTACGCGGTCGAGGAGTTCCCCGCGCTCGGCGCGGTGGAGGTGGGCGCGGGGAACGCCGTACCTGTCGTGATCGGCGGGCCGAAGCCGACGCCTGCGGGCGGAGGCGGCGGGCTGGTCGTTGGCGGGCGCGTCGTCCGCTCGGTGCCCGATTCGGGCACGGAAAAGGGCCCTCCCAAGAAGGAGCTGCCCGACATCCCCGCGGCGGAGGGCGTGAGCCGACCGGAGCCGAAGCCGGTCGAGCCGCCGGAGAGACCGCCCGAGGAGAAGCCCGACGTGCCGAAGCCGACGGAGATCAAGCTGCCGTTGGCGGTCGGTCAGGCAACGCCGCGGTTTGCCGGGAGGGCGTCGAGCGAGAAAGCGGACATCCACGCCCGGCTGAACCGGTACTGGTCGGAAAAGGGGCCGGGCTCGATGATCAAGCTCTCCGAGGCCTGCGGGCTGGACGCCTCGAAGCTCTACCTGATGCAGCGCAACGACGGGAAGTTTGACATTGAGCACTGGCGCGCGGTCAACGCGGGGCTGGACAAGCTCGGATACGGAGGGGCGAAATGACAAGAAAACGGATGATCAAGCTGTTGATGAGCGTCGGCTGCGACCGAAATGATGCGGCGTATGCAGCAACACTGGCCGACGGCAGCCTGTCCTATGATGTTCTGTATTACAACCTGTGTGAGGAGTTTCTACAAGCGTTTTATGAGCTGCAAAGAAGGTTCATCATTGAGGGCGACCATTCCGGCGAGCCCGCCGGCATAGTCGGGAGCATGTATGGCTGAGCGGTTCTACTGCGTGCGGCAGCGCGCGGGCAAGCTCGTCAAGGAGTATCGCGGCACGATCCCGCCGCGGTACTCTCCGCTCGACACCGACGAGGACCGCCGCGCCAAGAGTGAGCTCAAGCGGGCGCGGCGGACGGTGCTTAACCGCGACAGCACAGACCGGCTGGAGCTGATGCTCGCGCTGCTCGGCAAGAGCGCGACGCACTATGTGCTTGAGTTTGATGCAGACCATACGCCCGAGCGCTTTGCGGATGTGCGCAAGGCGCAGCGTGCTTTCCTGCGGCGTGTGGAGCGCTTCCGCGATGGTGCGCCGCTTGACTGGATCACTGCCATCGAGGGGCTGCACGGGCAGGCTCGCTATCATATACACATGGTGGCGGACTACCGGCAGCTCTCGCCGGCAGAGGCGCAGTTCCTCTGGCGTTGCGGCGGCGTGACGGACTGGCCTGTGCTCCGGCGGCATGGCAAGGTAGCGGGCTACCGATACCTTGCGCGCTATCTGACTAAGGAACGCAGCGACGGGATCATCATCCCGGTCGGGCGGCATCCGTGGAGCTGCTCGCGCAGCCTGCGCGCCAAGCTGCCTGCGCCGGAGGTGTGGCTCGACGAGAGCGACAAGATCGCGATACCGGAGCACACGCTCATGCCGCCGCGGATCAACAGCAAGGGCACGCAGTTCGGCTCGTACAACTGCGCGTCTTGGCTGGAAGCCTGAAAGGAATCGCGCGCGTGCGCGCGCACGACATTACTTGTAACTTATTGGCTTTTTAGTGACAAACGCAGAAAAGAGGGTGAAAAGTGTTGCAATCAAAACGAAATGATGGTAAACTGGTCACAAAGGACGGATGGCTGATGTGCCCGAGATGCGGGCGCGGCAAAGTCCTTCGGCTCGATCCCGGAACCAGAGCAAAAGACTTGCCGGTCTACTGCAAGTGCTGCCGGATGGAGTCCATCGTGAATATCGACGAGTGCCTGTGCCTTAGCGCCTGCGCCACATGATCCGCTGTATGCGGTTTGTGTCGGTGCAGGCTTTTTGTTTTGCCCGGAGGTGATAGCCCGATGGCCTTGAAGCCGCTCCGACCCTGCCGGCATCCCGGCTGCTGCGTGCTGGTGAGCGATGGATACTGCGACGCCCATCGGCCGCGCGGCGACCGGCGCAGTGAAGAAGCGCAGTCCTGGCGCTGGATGTACCAGACCGACGAGTGGAAGCTCGACCTGCGGCCGGCGCAGCTTTTGCGCGAGCCGTTCTGCCGCGAGTGCGCCCGGCACGGACGGCGGGTCCGCGCGACGGACGTGGACCACATCGTCGACCACAAGGGCGACTGGTCAAAGTTCTGCGACCGTAGCAACCTCGAGAGCCTCTGCCACAGCTGCCACAGCCGCAAGACGGCGCGAGAAATGCACGAGAATCGCAGCAAATCAAAGCGCCGCAGCGCGGCGGCGCGGCAGTAGGCTTGGGCGCTCGGGCGCGTCGCGAGAGCGTCGCGCGGGACTTCCTTGCAGACCCCTCCCCGGGGTCAGAAAGTTTGGGCGCTGCCCTTGCAAACCGCCTGCCCTCCCTCGTGCGAGATTTTTTCCCCACGGGGAATTTTCGGGAAAGCTCCTGCGTGTTCCCCGCTCTTTGACCGGGGCGGTCATGAATTTCCTCCTACCCCGCGGCCCTCGAATTGCGAGGGGCGGGGAATGCGCAGGAGTAAAGAAAAGCAAAACGCCGCCCTGCCTGGGCCGAAGGACTGCGCTTGATGCGTGGTGTATTGACGTAGGCCCGGTGGGGCAGATACTAAAGCGTCCGGTGTGGTCCCCGGCTCTTGAAGCCGGCCATAGCCTTCACGGATCTGTCCCCCGTGCCCTCAGCGTTGAGGGCCGGGGACTGCATCGGAGATATCGACAGGAGGCAAGGCATGGGAAATAAGCAGACAGCAGTGCAGACGCCGGTGCGCGTGGTGGTCAAGGACCTGCCGACAATACGCATCGACGAGCTGGTCCCCTATGCAAACAACGCAAAGATCCACGGGCCGGAGCAGATCGAGCAGCTGCGGCGCAGCCTGCGCGAGTTCGGCTTCGTCTCGCCGGTGCTGATCGACAAGGACAAGCACCTGATCGCCGGACATGGGCGCGTCGAGGCGGCGCGGGCCGAGGGTATGACCGAGGTCCCGTATGTGACGGTGAGCGACCTGAGCGAGGCGCAGCGGCGCGCCTACATCATCGCCGACAACCGACTTGCCGAGACGGGCGAGTGGGACGCGGCGCGGCTCAAGTTTGAGATGGAAGAGCTAAGCAGCCTTTCTTTCGACACCGCGCTGACCGGTTTCACGATGGACGAGATCGAGACGATCCATGTCAGCGCCCACGAGCGGGCGAAACCAGCGGCAGAAAGAAACCACTTCTGGGGAGATGTCGAGAGCGAAAGCAGCGAGGATTATGAGAAATTTGTGGATAAATTCAAGCCGAAACTCACCACCGACGACTGCTACACGCCGCAGAACATCTACGAGGTGATTCGCGACTGGGCTTTGGCGCACTACGGCTTGCAGGGCGCGCCGGTGATTCGGCCATTTTACCCCGGAGGCGACTATGAGCACGAGACCTACCCGGACGGCTGCGTGGTGATTGACAACCCGCCGTTTTCTATCCTCTCGCAGATCTGCCGATTTTACACGGAGCGCGGCATCCGATTTTTCCTTTTTGCGCCGGCACTGACGCTTTTTAGCATCGCGGCCGGGACATGCAACTATTTGCCGATGTCTTGCCGCATCACCTATGAAAACGGCGCGGATGTGCGCACAAGCTTTGTGACCAACCTTGGAAACTGGAAAATTGAAACGGTGCCGGAGCTGTGGCGCAGGGTGGATGAGCTGAACACGCAAAACACCTGTGAGGGTGCGGCGGAGTTGCCCGGCTACACCTACCCGGACTGCGTGATGACGCCGATCCGTATTGCGCCGACCGCCAAGTGGCAGGCGCTGCGTGTGCGTGCGGAGGACGCCGCTTTTACACGGGCGCTGGACGAGCAGCGCGCACAGAAAAAAGCCATCTACGGCGCGGCGTTTCTTCTTTCGGAGAAGGCGGCGGCGGAGAAGGCGGCGGCGGAGAAGGCGGCGGCGGAGAAGGCGGCGGCGGAGAAGGCGGCGGCACATGTTTGGGAGCTGAGTGCCCGTGAGAGGTCAATTGTCGCCGCGCTGGGGAAGCATGACGATCGCTGAAGCTGAGCGGATCATGTCCACGACAGCAAGCCCGTATCTCAAGCGGGACATGGAGCGGTATATTCGGCGGCAGCGCAGAAAGGAGCGCGGAGATGGCAGGAGCAAGACAACCGACCGATCTGGTCGTGAGGAACGGGCGCAAGCACATGACGCGCGCCGAGGAGGACGCGCGGCGCGACCGTGAGGTGGTGGTGCCGGCGCCGCAGCGGGCGAAGCCGCCCAAATGGCTGCCCAAGGAACTGCATCGCGAGTTTCGCGCGATCGGCAAGCAGCTCATTGACGTGGGGCTCTACACCGACCTCGACGCGGACAACCTCGGGCGCTATCTGGTCGCCCACCACGAGTATATCAGCGCGACGGCGGAGGTGCAGCGGGCCTTGACTCAGTCGCCGGGCCACGCGCGCGACTTAGAGGCGGCGGACGGCTGGGGCCGCGTGCAGGAGCGCTACTTCAAGCAGGCGCGCAACTGCGCGAACGACATGGGCCTGACGGTATCGAGCCGCTGCCGGCTGGTGCTGCCGAGCAATCTGCCCGCGGCGGCGTTCACGCCGGAGAGCGGGACAGATGAGTTTACGGAGCGGCTGCGGCAGCGGCAGGCGGACGCGCTGGCGCGGAGCCTGTAGCATGGCATACGTTTTCGACCGCGAGGCGGGGCAGTTCGTGTGCGACTTTGTCGAGCGCCTGCCGACGACCGACACGGGCAAGCCCTTCTGCCTTTACGACTGGCAGCGCGAGGCGCTGATGGAGTTCTACGGCACGATGTGCGCCGACGTGCCCGAATCGGGCACGGATGAGAGCGCAGAGCGGCTGCGCCGGTACTGGTACCTCTACCTCGAGATCCCGAAGAAAAACGGCAAGAGCGAGCTGGCTGCGGCGCTTGCGCTCTACCACCTTTTTGCCGACGGCGAAATGAATGCAGAGGTTTACCTCTGCGCTGTCGACCGAAACAACGCTTCCATCGTCTACCGCGCGGCGGTCTTTATGGCAACGAGCGCGCCGTGGACGGCGAAAATGATCGCCCGCGGCGAGTTGAACATCGTGGAAAGCCGGAAGATCATCGAATACCGGCGGCGCGTGCGAACCGAGAACGGCGGCTACAAGTGGATCACGCTCGGCATCTTGCAGGTGCTTTCCGCCGAGACGGCGGGCAAGCACGGCCCGAAACCGAGCTGCGTCATCTTCGACGAGCTCCATGCTCAGCCAAACCGAAAACTGTGGGATCTGATGACCGGAGCGGCGGGTGCAAGCCGGCGGCAGCCGGCTTGGATCGTGCTGACGACCGCGGGCGACGACCCCGACCGCAACTCGATCGGCTGGGAGATCCACGAGAAGGCGGTCGCCATCCGCGACGCGCGGCAGCTGCGGCGCATCCGCGCTGAGGGCGGCGACGTGCGCAAGGTCCTCTCTCTCCGGCATGCCAGCGACGAGGACCTTGCCGACGCCGAGCGCGAGCTGCTATCGCGCGACGAGGACAACTGGCTGCCGATCCTCTATGGCCTGACGGCGACCTTCGGCGACGATCCCGAGGACATCGAGGCGCTGGACATCTGGGACGAGAGCCTGTGGAAACTCTGTAACCCATCGCTCGGTAAGCACCTGAGCCTGCGCAATATCCGCCTGGAGGCGGCGAGCGCAAAGCGCAGCGAAGCCGAAGAGCGCGTATTCCGATGGCTGCGGCTCAACCAATGGATCACGACGAAGTCGGTCGGCTGGATCTCGCTCAACCTCTATGACAAGACGCAATGGGGGCCGAGCAAAAAGCGCGAGCGCGAGGAATGGCTGCGGCAGCTGGACGGGAAGCTCTGCTACGGCGGCGTGGACCTTTCCACGAGCCGCGACCTGACGGCCTTTGTTCTGCTCTTCCCGCCCCAGCCGGGGCTGGATGTGGCGGTGCTGCTGCCCTATGGCATCTGGCGGCCCGAGGCGACGGTGGACGAGGCGGAAAAGCGCGACCACGTCCCCTACCGGGACTGGGCGCGTGCCGGCTTCCTCGACCTCTGCCCCGGCGAGGTCATCGACTACGGCGCGGTGGAGGAGCGCATCCGCGAGGCGCGGGAGCGCTACGACCTCAAGATGGTAGGTTTTGACCCGTATCTGAGCCGGACCATCACGCAGCGGCTCGCGCCGATCGTGCCGATCATCGAGATCCCGCAGGACCTCAAGAACATGAGCCCGGCGATGAAGGAGACGGACGACATGATGCAGCGCCACACGCTGCTGCACGTCCACAACACCTGCTTCCGCTGGACCTTCGGCAACGTCCGCTGCCATGCGGACGGAAACGGCAACATCAAGCCGCTCAAGAATAAATCAACGGGGCGCATCGACCCGGCGGTCGCGAGCATCATCGTGATGGCCGTGTGGATGGTTGCCAGGAATCAGAAGCCCGATCTTGCCGCGGCGGTGGCACGGGCGGACTTCACGCTGTGAGGAGGAAAGCTGTGGAAAAGCTGCGAGACGCCGTGCTGAAACTCGGCGTGCTGCTCATTACGGCAGGCGCGGGCATGATCTATATCCCGGCCGGCTTTATCGTGGGCGGCATTCTTTTGATCGCAATGGCCGTTGTTGACGGCTTTGACGATAATGCAAACGACGAAGGGAGTGATGGTCAAGCATGAGCATCATCAAGGGCCTGCGCGCGGCGACCGCACGCTCGCCCACCGTGAGCAAGTCCGTAACGGTCGGCAGCCTGACGGCTTCCGGCGGTCTGGCCGCCGGTGAGGACCCGCAGAGCGCGGCGCGCAAGCTCAGCGCGGTCGACCGCTGCATTGAGCTGCTGAGCGACAGCATCGCGAAGCTGCCGAATTATGTGATCGACACGAGGACGCGTGAGCGCACGGACCACGAGCTGCTGCGGCTGCTGAACATCCGGCCGAACGAGGCTATGACCCCGTTCATTCGCAAGAAGGTGCTGGAGACGAGCCGCCTGGAGGGCGGCAACGGCTACGATTGGATCGTGCGCGACGAGCGCACGGGCAAACCGGTGGAGCTGATCCCGGTGCCGTGGTATCTGGTGCAGCCCTGGCACGACATGGCGGGGCGCGTGTGGTACGACGTGACGCATCCCTTCTCCGGCGAGGTGATGCGGCTGCCGAACGAGGACGTGTGCCACTACAAGAACGCCACGCGCAACGGCCTGCTCGGCCTCGGCACGGTGACGCGCGCCAGCGAGGTGATCGCCGCGGCGCGGGCCGCGCAGGAGTATGAGCTGAGCTACTATGCCAACGGCGGGCAGCCGGGCGGCGTGCTGGAGACCGACACCGACCTCGGCGGCTATGTGCTGGACACCAAGGGAAAACCGGTCAAGGCGGCGGACGGCTCGCTCGTGACCAAGAAGGACCGGCTGCGCTCCGAGTGGGAGCGCGTCCACATGGGGCCGAGCAAGGCGCACCGGACGGCGATCCTCGACCTCGGTCTCAAGTACACGAGCATCGCGGGGACGAACCGCGACGCGCAGTTTGTGGAAAACAAGCAGCTGTCGATCACGGACATCGCGCGCTACTTCGGCGTGCCGCTCTACAAGCTCAACGAGGGCAAGCAGGCCTACGGCAGCAATGAGCAGAACGCGATCGAGTATGTCGTCGGCACGCTGCACCCCATCGTGACCCAGTATGAGGAGGAGCAGAGCTACAAGCTGCTGACCGACAGCGAGCTGGCCGCGGGGCTGGAGCTGCGCATCAACATGATGGCGGAGCTCAAGGGCGACACGGCGAGCCGCGCGAACTGGTACCGCACGATGAGCGAGCTGAGCGTATTCAGTCCCGACGACATCGCGGCGCTGGAGGATCTGCCGAACGTGCCGGGCGGCAACCGCAGGCGCGCGAGCCTGAACTATGTGCCGCTTGACCTGTGGCCGGAGCTGAGTGCGCAGAGAAACGGCGGCGCGGCCGCCGGAGAGGAGTAAACCACATGGAAATGATCTACAAGGCCGCACGGCTGGAAAAAGAAACCGCCGGCGCACTGGAGCTCGCGCTGATCAACGAGCAGACGCTGCGGGAACTGACCGAGGATGAAGTGTTTACCTTCCGCCTGACGGCCTGTGACAACCAGGTCGACCGCGAGGGCGAGCGCTTTACCGAGGCGACGCTCGAGCAGCTCGGTAAACTGTACATCGGCAAGCCTGTGCTGCGCGACCATAATTGGAGTGCGGAAACGCAGACCGCGCGCGTCTATGATGCGCATCTGGAAAAGCGGGGCGAGGTCAAGCGTCTGGTGCTCAGCTGCTACATGGTCCGCACGGCGAGCACCGCAGACACCATCGCCGCCATCGAGGGCGGCATCCTGCGCGAGTGCAGCGTGGGCTGCGCGGTGGAGCGCGTCAACTGCTCGATCTGCGGCGCGGACCAGCGCAAGACGCTGTGCGAGCACTGGCCGGGCCGAGAGTACGACGGGCAGCTCTGCCACTTCGAGCTGGACGGCGCGGCGGACGCCTACGAGGTAAGCCTCGTGGCCGTGCCCGCGCAGCCGGAGGCCGGCGTTGTGAAGGCAAAGCGCTACGGCGGCGCCGAAATGCAAGAGACCCACGCGCCGGAGGGCGCGGATAACAACGAGCACTGGGCGGACGAAGCCGCCTTGGAGCTTGAAAAAATGAGATTTTAAGGAGGCACACAATGCGTAGAAAGTACAACGACCTGCTGGCGAAGCGCGCCGGCATGCTCACCGAGGCCGCGAGCCTGCTCAAAGAGGGCAAGCGCGAGGACTATCGGAGCAAGATGACCGAGATCGAGAACCTCAACAGCGAGATCACCGAGGTCAAGACCCTCATCGACGAGCAGGACCGCCAGTTCATGCAGAAGCAGGATACTCCGGGCGAGGCCAGGGACAAGGCTCTCGAGCGCGCGGAGATCCTGCGCAAGGGCGGCGAGGTCAAGTTCAGCGCGGCGGAGGTCCGCAAGGCCATCACGCTCGCGACCACCTCGCTCGCCGAGCCCACCGGCGTGGACCGCGACATCCGCGGCGGCGACGCGCCCCTCAGCGCGATCATCGACCAGGTGCAGGTCGTCAACCTCTCCGGCATGGGCGAGTATCAGGAGCCCTATGTCATCACCGAGCTGGACGCGAAGGTCGGCACGGTGGCGTCCACCGCCGGCAAGGCCCGCACGGCGAGCACCGACCCCACCTTCGGTGTGGCGCAGATCAAGCCCTACGACATGAGCGTGACGAGCTTCGTCGACCGCAACATCGGCAACCTGACGCCCGCGGACTATTACGCCAAGATCTTCGGCATGGCGCTGCGCGCCATGCGCCGCAAGGGCTCCGAGCTGATCGTCAACGGCGACGGCGAGACCAGCCATGTGTTCTACGGCATGAAGAACGCCAAGAACAAGGCGGGCGCGAACATTTTCGCGAGCGTGGACGTGACCGCGGTGGACGTCGACCTGCTCGACACCCTCTATTTTGCCTACGGCGCGGACACCGAGGTCGGCGGCAGCGCCCGCCTGCTGCTCACCAAGGAAGACCTCAAGGCCATCGGTCAGCTGCGCGGC